>Ga0307423_1000735_pt1 | contig 21625 bp, 23 predicted proteins | sample SalMarWE160310MG_FD_202154 | JGI IMG/M metagenome (GOLD analysis project Ga0307423, IMG submission 202154) | Salt marsh sediment microbial communities from the Plum Island Ecosystem LTER, Massachusetts, United States - WE1603-10 | ecosystem: Environmental > Aquatic > Marine > Intertidal zone >...
TGGTTTGCATTACAGTTAACCTTCAGCAACCCCCTTTATGAGGAAGCTGTTAGGCGTAACAGATATATAGGTAGGTTAAGTCCTCACATCCTTATGTATAAGCCCCTTCCAGACGGGATAGTTCTGCCTAGAGGGTATTTACAAATGATAGAGGAAACCATGCTTGGTAAAGGACTGGGGTTGGCTATTAAGGATAACCGAATTCTTTTGCCGCCAATATCTGTAGAGTCAAGTATAAAGCTTAGATCATATCAGAACGAGGCCAAGATAGCGTTATTAAGCCACCCAAATGGTATGCTGGTAGCTCCAGCGGCGGCCGGAAAAACTGTCATGGGGCTAGATATATTTGCTTCTCTGCACCAAAACATGTTATGGTTGACCCATACCAATAGACTAGCAAAACAAGTGATCGAGCGTATAGTGGGAACAGATGAATTTCCGCCTATCTTTCCTGACGTCACAGAAGAAGAGATAGGGTTCATAGGAGGTGGGAAGTTCTCCATTGGGGGGCGCATAACAATTGGTATGATTCCAACTTTAGTTCGACGCAAACCAGAGTTACCAGTAATAGGTAAAAAGTTTGGATTGGTAATAATAGATGAAGCGCACCATGTGCCCGCTTCTACTTTCTTGAAGGTTCTTGAGTACTTTTCTAGTTATTATTTATATGGGTTAACCGCTACGCCATATCGTCGTGACAAAATGGAAGATATTATGTTTGCGACTATTGGGGTGGCGAACTCAGTAGTTCAGAGAAAAGAAGTGATAGAAAAAGGTGGTATAATAACCCCTGCTGTGATTAAACGCGTAGTTCCAGGGCCTTGGTGGGGGTCCAACGACTACCACTACATAATAAAAAAACTATTACTTCCCAACGAACAAAGAAAGGCAATGATAGTCACCGATGTTCTGAGAGAAGCTTACAAAGGTAACTACTGTATAGTAATATCTACTAGGAAGGCATACTGCGAGGACTTGTTCCAAATGATTGGAGAGCACTGGTCTAGAACGGCCATAGCTACCGGTGATTATACCCGCAAGCACAATGAGGAACAGGTATTGAAACTGGAAAAGGGGGATGTTACTGTTCTAGTTACGACCTTTGAGTTATTGGGTGAGGGGTTTGATGTACAGAAGCTCAATAGGGGGTTTATTGCCCTGCCATTCAGGGAAAAAGCTCGAGTTGAACAAGCAATTGGGCGTATTCAGAGGACCTGCGAGGGTAAGACTGATGCTATTATGTATGACTATGTGGACGAAAACATAGGTATATTGAAAAACCAGTTTAAGCACAGAGTGGAAGTTTATCAATCGTTGGGCGTGGAGGTGAGAAATTGAAACTGATAAGAGTCAGAATCAAGAAAAAAACGTCTAATTATTTCAATCAACTCGGAAACATCATTCTATCAAACTGCGACGGCACGTTTGGCGTTCAAGTATGGGCCGAGGGAGACCCCAAAATAAACCTTGACCCAAAGGACGTTGAGCCGTGCTAATTTACGGTTTAACAGATTCAACTAAAAAAGAGAGAGGAGAATTTTGCATATGAAAGGAGATTTAGTGCATGAAATTCTCAGTAAGAGTGTCTCCACTAATGGAGAAATGGAGCTCACCGCTTGGCTCCATTGAGGATCGACTAATAAGAATACCGGCGGGTTTAAGGAAAGGGTTCGGGTTGTCACCCGGACTTTTTTTATGTCTAAAAGACAAGAGCGGGAACCCACTATCATTGCAGGTCTCGACGGCTTATAAAGGGGATGTTGAAAATGATGACAATTCCGTCTATGTAAGTACCGCGACATACAATCTGCTAAGCGTAGAAAAGATAAGCGGAGTAGAGCCTGCGGAGGACATCCTGATCGGGTGTGACCCGGAGTTTTTCTTGGTAGAAGGTGCCAGTAGTCGCAATATTTCAGCCACACATTTCTTCCCGCATTATGGCGAGGTTGGGAGTGACTGTGGTCTGGCTGAGCTCAGACCTAGGCCAGCATTTACGGAAGCGGGTTTGTCCAGAAATATTCGTCAGTTACTGACCAAAGCCTATAGCCACTTGAACAATAGGGTTCTGTTCAGCGATAGATCTATAAAAATGGTGGCAGCCTCATACCGGAACGACGCGGCGGCTGGATACCATATCCATTTTGGATTGCCGCAGTTTTTGCTAAGGATAACTCCTGAGACCAATAGTCTCCTGGCACAAATAGTAAGCGTGCTGGATTATTACGTTGGTATATCGGCTATTTTACCCGAAGGGGCGGAAGATTTCAAAAGAAGGTCCCCCAGATTTGGTAGATATGGCCGGCCGGGGGACCATAGGTATGACCTAATGACTTTGGAATATAGAGTTCCAGGCGGCCATTTACTAAGGCATCCAACACTATCTTCGGGTCTTCTTGCCATCAGCCTGGTGGTAGCTAAGGATATATTGAGTAGATTAAATGCCTACACAGACGGATTCAAAAGAACATCGCCGTTCAGGAGTTATAATGACCTGAACTTTTTGTATCCCAATCTGCCGGCGAGGGAAAAAGTATACAACTGCATCGCGTCCGAAACTACGGGTCTAGCATTGGAACAGATAGACGTTATATTGAAGGACATTTCTTCAATGATCGGGTATGAAAGCAACGCAGATACCATAGTCGAATATTTCGATTATATCTTAAAGTACACACATAAAGCCAAAAAGTTTTCTGAGAATATAGAGATCAATTGGAGGTTGGGGGAAAATGAGAAACAACCGCGAAAAATGGCAGTTCTACAGTCATCCATCTAAGAGGGAACTCACGCCCACTGAGGTCAGATATTGGAAAGAACAGGTAAGAAGCCTGACCAAGGTGGGGATAGAATTCGAGTTCAATCTTCAAGAACAGAAGGGAACATGTAAGGGCGATAATATTCAATGTCCTTGTGTTCATCTTGAGGAAGGTTGCTGGGCTGTGTGCGCCAACCAGAAGGTATGCGAAGCTACAAAATGCTATGATACATGTTCGAACAGATCCAAGGGGTGTAGCCCAGAAGCGTGTGCGGAATGCAAAGACTATAAGTTTGTGTGCATAGGGACCACTTGTGCGGATTTCATGAGTAGTTGTTTCACATGTGGAAAGTTCGCCAAAAATTGTGAAACATGCTCAAAAAAGTACGACCCGGAAAAGGATCCTAAAAAGATCAGAGAGGCGCTGACCAGCCTATTCCAGCCAAGTCGTAGTTACGGAAGAGTGAGCCCCAGCGGCGTAGTGAGCATAACTACCGATGGATCTCTGAAGGGTGACAAGGGTGTGGAAATCGTGACCGTTGGCCGGAGAGTGGATTATTGGGAGTTCTATACCATGTCCAAGAATATCATAGATAGTGTGGTGGAACGTGGTGGATATCTCAATGAGCGGACTGGATCTCACATGCATGTGTTGACCAGCTATTACGAAGAAGCTAACGCGAATGAGATGGAAAAGCCCATGCCAGAGATAATATTGGCTAATTTCCATCAATTATGTCGTAGATATCAAAATGCATTGGTTTGGATGACAATGGGTTTGGACAAGCCCAATAATTTGACTCGGTGGGAGAAATTTAGAGTCAGTATCCTAGGTATATCACCAGTCACGAGAGACATGAAGCGGGTAGTCGATGAAGTATCGCGCCATTCTGGCGGTAATAAGTATGGTCTAGTGAACTATAATAATATTAGGTTCGACGGGTCAGACATAGACAGGTTTCACGTGGAGTTTAGGCAAGCAGATTCAACTTTATGCCCAACGTACTATGCAGCACTCGCCTGTCTCCATTACGCTTTGTTGGTAAAAGCGGTGGAGATAAGTCGCTATGGCTTACTAAAAGTAGGCGATGAGGGCTGGTTAAAGAAAGCCAAGCAGATGAAAGAAATCATCCTGAATGGATGTGGTGATTATGGTGGATCTAGAGTGGCCGACACTTCCAAAGTGCTAGACAATGTGGATTACTTCGTCGAAGAGAGTTTGGATTTGGTCAGCCAGTTAAAGAGCATTTTGCTGAAACTGGGTCCATCTTACGATGTATTGCTCAAACTAGCGAAAAGGCCCGCGGCCCTGAGAAGGCTCAACGGTGATAGGTGGAATGACATCGAAAGAGATTTGATGGTCGAAATGACTCCATCTGATAAGTTGGAAGTCAAGATGTCCGAAATAATAGACTTAAAACTCATCGATGATTGTAGGACCATCGAAGAGTGGGTGTCAGAAGTACAGAGGTTGTTGAATGATGATAAGGACCTCGACAAAGAGATAGATGTCGCCAGCATAGTATCATTCGTAGATGCCAAGACTAGAGAAGGCGAAATGATTTGGTCCGAATCTACTGGGTGTATGTTGGCCGTATAGGAGAAAATTATGTGCGGAATATTTGGTTTAATCAACTATAGCGAGACCTTCCTCAGCCAATTCCAGGCTAAAATGATGCACAAGGCTGTTTCTGGCTTGCTCACGGAATCCGAGGTACGGGGGCATGATGCTGCTGGACTCGCCGTTCTTACAGACAAAAGACTGTCCCTGTTCAAGAACAATTTGGAGGCATCAAGACTCGTGATGACTTCTAAGTACAGTGCCATTGTAAAAGAGATGAACAGGACAGATCGTTTCAAGGCGATGATAGGTCATACAAGGCTGAAAACCAAAGGGCACCAGAGGTTCAATATCAATAATCACCCCATCTTGGCCAACCGGATAGTGGGTGTCCACAACGGATACATCCACAATGATGACATTCTGTTTAGGAAGTATGACGGTGACATCGAAAGGAAAGGCGAGGTGGATAGTGAGATTATTTTTAGGCTGATAGACCTTCACCGGCGCAACGATAAAACTCTAGTTGAATCGGTGCAAGCTACCTGCGATGAGATAGATGGTAGCTATGCCTGTGCGTTTCTGGATGCTGAGGCGCCTGATTATGTGACTCTTTTCACTAACAGCCACTATAAGAACATTAATCTGTACATCTATGACTCCGTCAAAGCAGCGGCTTTTGCATCAACCGAAATGATCCTGGATCGCGCCTTGAGAAGCAATATGCTTTTGAATTCTGGCCGCATTACATCTAAAATACCATTGATGTATATGGGGATTAGACTAAACATCAAGACTGGGAAGATTTTCAAGTTTGATATATGCCAAAAAAAAGCTACGGGGGAGCACCCTATGCTCAGCGCAGTACGTCGCGCCTTCCTAAGTACCCGGCCGCAAGGAAGTTGCCTTTTGGAAGAAGCTGGTTACCCGTCCATAGCAATGTGTGGCGGTGAGCAGTGTTATTCCTGCCCGTATCATAGGCACGGAGGAGCCTGGAAAAATGTACAAAACTAAACTGGAGTATTTCAGAAAATTATACCCCGAGAAGAACTGCTTCTCGGCCATCACTATGACGAGCGTTAATACTGCCATGATAAGCACCCCAATATTGGTAAACATGGCGCCTTTCTCCCCAGAAAGGAGCGTTGCAGGTGCACCGCGGCGGCCCCCGTTCGATGTAGAGAGAGCTTTGCGTGAAAAGAGAGCTTTGCGTGACAGGAATGGCCCGCTGCGTGATGATCCGTTCCCAGCAGATTTGGCGGATATCCTAATCTACAATGGCCCTGCACACAAATTAGGGCCCTCAATGTGTAAGTTGCCACAAGACGTGGTAACAGCCAAAGACTTCTACAAGATGGATAGGGATATGGTGAACGAGATTTTGCGGGCTTATAAGTTCAAAGCCAACGCATTATTCCTGTTCAACATTGATGAAGGGTATAAGGACTACAACACATCGAAAGTCATGAGCTATCAGATATACTTCGATGGCCGTCCGCCTTTGATATATGACGAAGGGCACCATGTCGAGCTAGAGCGCCTGGGAGATGTATATAGTAAACAACAGTTGAAAGACTTCCCGGAGATCGTAAACGGCCTTCTGCGAGAGAATAGGTACCTCAATTACACATTCAGCGGAGTAGCCGCGTCAAACAGGAAGTATCTCTTCGAGGACATAAACGCAATGGTCAATACCTTGAGGGGGGAATACTCGTTTAATGTGTGCTTCTTTCAAACAATGGTTAGAAACCATCTAAGGAACTTAATAGATACGGTGTCTATTAGCCTCTATAGACTAGAGGACGTCATACCCATATTCGATTTTAAAAGATCGGTGGGTGTAGCCGTCGAGGTGTTTCTGACGGCTTCTACCAACACGGTGAGCGAAGTATCGGTGGAAGGGACTGCTAGTACTCATAGATTTCTTTTCTCTAGTTCCAAGGAAAATGTATTTTCCATCGATGGTGAACCTATATCGCGGCCTTTTGATACGAACGTTGAATCTGGGTTGCGTAGGGTGTATCACATATTGGACCACGAGGTCCCTAATGATACGCAGCTAAAGAAGTATAAGAAAGGGAAATCCAAAACCGCAAATGCATGACAGTAGGAGGAGAATATGTGTGGAATAGTAGTGGGATTAGCGTTTGGGAAGTTAAGGCAAAGGGACGAGGCAATGAGACAAAGACTGCTTCGATACTTTACCACCGAGTTGTTGCTCGCAACCGAAGACAGGGGGAAAGACGCTACTGGTGCCGCCGTTTTATTCAATGATGGTAACTATATGGGTGTCAAGAGGGGTGACAAAGTCTCAGCCTTTCTGTCCACTTTTGGCGAATCAAAGGACTGCTATGGCAGTTTGCTGAAGGTTTGGAGAGACCACCCCGAACGTGGCCGAATATACCTCGGCCATTGCAGGGCCGGAACTACGGGCGATAAGGAGGATAACGAAAATAATCACCCAATCAAGGTGGGGAATCTAGTGGGGATTCATAATGGCGTGATAAAGAACCACCTCACCATCTTTGATAAACTGGGCTGCAAACGGGACGGTAAGGTGGATAGTGAAGCCATCTTCCGCCTGTTCGAGTATTTCACTCGCGGAGGCAAAGAGCCATTCACCCTGGACATGCTACAAGAGATAGTGAACAGGCTGGAAGGTCAATTCGCCGTAACATTGTTTAACGCCGACAATATGGAGCAGGTTCCGATATTTCGTGATGGCAGGCCGGTAGAGTTCGTATTGATACGGAGATATGGAATACTATTGATGTTATCGGAGAGCAAATTCTGGAACCGTGTTTATTTCCGATATGAAAGAATGGTGAACTACTATAATGAGCTCAATAGCGTTGCACTGCCTTCGTTCCTGAACGACGACGACGAGATTGTGACCGCGACCATGCCCGATGATACCGCAATAATATTCGATCTGTCCAAAAAGGTCACAAAGGATGCCAAAATAAGGGACCTTGGCGAATCCCGGAAGATGATTAGAAACGATAAGATATGGCAGATCAAAACTGTCTCATATACCGCTAACAGAGCTACCGGGTATAACCAAAACTGGAATAAGAACAAGCGCACAGGCACGGATACTGTCAGTAAAGACGGCGACAAGAAGCGGAGAATTTTCGATAAAATAACAAATCAATACAAAATAAAGGTGGGAGACAAAGAGCTCAGCGATGAAGAGGCGACAACCCTTGCAGTGGATGCGGATGACAATAGCACCGACAACAAGGAAACGAAAGCCACGGAAACCGCTACCGAAACCACAGCCGAAGACACTAAAAGCCCCGCAACCGGTACCGATACCGAGGACAATACCGGGTCCGACGACGACGGGAAAGAAGATGACACTTCGGTTAAAGTTGAAGTAAAGGACATGACCACTTACGATACCGACAAAAACGAACGCGAAAATAAGGGTGAATCTGACGATGACGTCATTGACATAGAGCCAAAAGACGTCAAGGTTATAAAGTCCACCTCCGTCTCGGATATCGTAGAAGTGGACATGACGACTTACCCACCAGAAATAGTGGAGGCAGCTAACAGCGCTTATGACGAGATTCCTTCCTCAGCAAAGGGGTGCGCGGATCTGGACGAGTTGCTGGATGCCCTGGACATACAGGACAAAGACAAAGCTACCGAGCTGGGTCCGCTGCTTGTCGGTAATAGGGCTATGAAGCACGGGTGGTTGCAGGGATACATGCACGCGATGAAACTGTCACCTGACATTGAGCGGGTCAAAGAAAAGAGCAAGCAGCGGGAGCGACACATCGCTGGGCTCAAGTCCCTGGTGCTTCTGTTAGCCAAGTTTTATGAAGACAGCAAGGTCAAGGTACCTGAAGATAGCGCCCTCAACATTGCTGTTAAAAAGAGATTGGCCAAAGCGGCGGCAAGCACCAACCGTAAACTGGACATAGATGAAGTCTCAAGGGTATTTAACAGTCATGAGAAAAAATCCTTGGAAGATATAAGCACTGTAGTTTCCGAAGCGGAGAGTGCACTAGAAGACTAAGCCTTGGAGGTAGGTAAACTATGAAAGCTCCGTTAATATTGTTAATTTCTGAAAAAATGGACAATAACAAAAAGAAGGGTCGGTATGAGGACAGGCTCATTCGTATGGGTGAGAAAGCCCGAGCCGCGTTGGGGTTGGCTGACGAGAAGACAGTCGAGCTGTGGCCCGACGGCTCATCCCTAGATAGGATAAACCGCAGTAGAGTACTGGAAATATTTCAGGCATACTCCAGCGATCTCAAAGATGCAAAAGAGCGCTTGCCAGAAAAAGACTATGAGCGGATAGGGTTTGTAACTTCCAGAACCTTCGACTTCATATGTCATGACAAAAGAAAGAAATTCGTAGGTAAAAGGGTGCTAAAGGAGAACATTTGGATAGCCAATACTATCGAGGACACTGTTATAGGAGCCGACCCCGAGTTCCTGCTAATCAACAGTGACGGGTCAGTGAAATACGCCGCTGAAGTAGGCGGGTTTAGTCATACAGATATCCTAGGATCCGATGGCCCATGGGCTGAACTTAGGCCAGACCCGGATGTGGATGTAGGAGCTTTCGTGGACAACATACGGGAAATTTTGAGACACCACAAGAACGCGGAGCTAATACAAAAGTATTCATGGATGGGGGGTTGTTACTATTATGCTCCGCGAGAGGGTGGTAATGAAAGAGCCTGGCCAATGGGTGGACACATTCACATTGGAACACCGGCGAAACTAGCCGCGGCCATCAGAGAAGCTGATCAGGATATATATAGTGCGGCTTTGTACGGATGTTTGGCCAAAGTGTTAGATGAATATGTAGCTATACCCATGATGCGCGTAGATGGTGTAGAGGAATCAACCAGGCGTAGGGGCCAATATGGTTACTATGGTGATGTAAGAATGGACCATGGGAGACTTGAGTATCGAGCTCTAAGTGGTGAATGGTTGACTCATCCCAAACTGGCAACAGCAGTGATTGGAACAGTTAAGGCCATTGCGCACACATTCTTCAAGCTGCTAGACGAGGCAAGCTATAAGCGATCGATGTTTATGACCGCTAGCCAGCAGAGTTCTATTCACCCTAATGAACTTCTGCTCTTCGATGATTCTTTCGCTTCCTGGCAGAACATTGAGATAATGAAAGCACTTGGTGCAACAAAAACCTCGAAAACTATGCGAGAGATCCTGCACAGGGGTAAGATAAAGTTCACTAAGCCCTTTTTCGACAGACTTAGCAAAAGGCTTAAGTCCCTGTCGGGCTATAGGGAGTATTCGGAATTCATAGACGCTTTCATAGAGATCGTGAACCTGCCGAATGATTTATTGTTCGAAAGGGACAAGGACTTGAAGCACACATGGGTAGGAAACAAAGATTTTGTGATTTAATGGATGCATATATCCACAAATAAAAGAAAAGGAGAACTTTTATGGCAAAGTACATTTGGTACAGTGGTGCAACAGATATAACAGGTCAGGCATTGGCGGAGGCTCTAGGGCTTTCAGGGACGAAAACTAAGCCCAGGAATCTTCGAGCGGATGACATCGTTATCGGGTGGGGTACTAAGATAAAAGAGAATACGAATCTCACCGGCACCGTGTTGAACCACCCCGACAAGATAAGGGACAACAGGAACAAATTCAAGTCCTTGGAGATCATGCAAGGTAGTAGGGATCTCGCAAGCAACATCGCCAAATTTTGTCCCTCTGGCGGGGTTCTGCGAGAAATGGGTGCTGGAAATATGACACTTCCACTGGTGGGTAGAACCAACTACCACCAAGGCGGAAAAGGCTTTTGGCTGTGCTTGACCAAACAGCAGGTCGAAAAGGCTATCGCTGATGGCGCCCAATATTTCCAGACCTACATCGACATTATCGATGAATATCGGCTGCACGTGGCTTTCGGTAGCATTATTTATGCGGTTAAGAAAGTAGAGAACCCGACCGAAGCCGGCTGGATCACTCAACGTAAAGAGAAAGTTCTCGACTACGCCCAGAAAAACAATGTGAATTTGGACAACGCGACCATCGATTACGTCCTTGGTAAGCTCGTCAAAGAGGTCACTCTGCCAGACAGGATTGTGCGCAGTAACAGAAGGGGTTGGAAGTTTTCACATGTTACCCTGAATAGGGTCACCACTGGCCTGAAGAACGCAGCTATAAAAGCGGTAGAAGTCACTGGTCTGGATTTCGGGGCAGTTGATTGCGCGATGTCGGCGGATAATACTCCGTACATCATCGAGATCAATTCGGGACCGGGACTGCAAGGAACCTCTTTGCAAAAATATATCGAGGCTTTCACTGCCAAGATAGCAGCAATAGAAAACCCAAGGCCAAACCCAGCCCGTCGGGCGGTTAATGTTGCCCGCAACGTCGCAAGAAGGGCGGTAGGGGCTGAAAATGCAGTGCCTGAGCACCCGGCAGCTGATGTTGAAAACGATGGAATGGCTCGCCTTATGCAAAACGTCCGGAATGATGAGGAGGCAAGAGCTGTTATAGAAGCTCTGATGGCCCGTCGGGGATAATATGGGTAAGTTCATACTGACTGTAGATTCAAATAGCTTGGTCGCTCAAGTGACTGGTTTGGTAAATGCAGGTGGGCAACTAAAATTTTATCTCACTCAGGAGGCTACCAGGCGTAGTCCTGTTAGATATCTGATAGAGTTGCATAAGGATAAAGTAATAGGGACCATCGGATTGCATCAACATGGCCTTAGGGTGACCGAGCTGAAACACTTGTGCGTGCATCCGGACTATCGACGCCAAGGCATAGGGAAAAAGTTATTAGAGAAGGGCATAAAGGCAGCACAAACCGAATTCGTTTACGGAACTGTCAGAAGTGATAACCTGGTAAATATAAGAAACAATTTTCGAGTAGGGATGGTTCCTATCGGTAGAAAGCGTAAGATGCAATACTCTATAATTGTGTTTGCAAGGAGGAAGGACAGTGATACGTTTTACAGAAGAGGACATCAAGGAAATTAAGTATGTGCTTGTCGAGGTAGCTCTCAAGAAAGATGCAAGTAACAAGACAAAAGGGCTGTTCCTCGGATGTCAGCCCATGGTGAAGTCACACACCCAACTTGTATCCAAGGACGAGGAATTCTTTTGGCTATACAAAGGCGGGAATGTGCACATGTACAATCTCACTCACTACGGGATTCACCTCCTGGAGGTGGAGAAAGGCAATCTCATAACCACCTATACCGCCGGTGGCGAAGAGCAGAGTGAGTACATCAAACGGCTGAAACTGATCCAACAGGTATTTGCGAAGCATGGGAATGTGCTGAAAAGCGGTCTGATCGACGCGGACGAATACACAGTTCCAGCGAAAGTGTTGGCCAGCTTGGCAGAAAGCACAGGTGGCAAGCATACTCCACATGACTATAGTCCCACTAGGTCCAGCTCGGGCAATCACACACCATCGACTAGCACGTATGGCGACTACTACAAGAGGAAAGAGGTCTCTACTTTCACAATAAAAAGGACCACTAAGTATCCCGCTGCCGGGGCCATTGAGCAGATGAGAGCTAAAGTTGAAGAGATAAAGAAAGGTGCGTATAAGGCCCCAAAACTACCAGCCCTCAAAGGTCCTGTGAAGGAATTCAATAAGCCAGCGGCCGCTGACGACGATGATGATGATTGCGGCTACGGGTATTTAGGCAATATAGCTTGACAACACCTAGCAAAATAGTTAGATTATTCTATAATAAGTGTATAGAACTTTCATGAATTGAGGAATTGGAATGGAGTTGATTGGAAACAAGGAAACGGCATCTCAATTAGAGATAGCTCAAATATCTGCCTCTAAGCGAAACAAAGCTTTGCCGCACACTTTGCTGACCGGCGCCGCTGGTTGTGGTAAAACGAGCACCGCCAAACACACAGCAGAGATGAACGAATGTGACATCATAAGCGTAGCCCCTGATTCTGTTAAAACGCGGCTCGATGTAGCCTTGTTGGCCAAGAGATGTAGTAGGTCTGGGTATGACAACGAGGGTGCACTAGTCAACCCGGAGGTCATGCGGCCCTCAGTTATATTCATAGACGAGATACACAACCTGTCCCTTGGTGCGCAAGAACATTTAGGTATTCTGATGGAAGAATGGCAGGTGCCCGTAACACCCAAAGAAGCACATCTTTTGAAGCTGAAAGTCGCAGATAATAAGGGTCTGTCCATGTATTGGGCTCCCCAGTTCACCCTAATAGGAGCTACTACGAATGATGGAAAACTCAGTAAGCCATTCAGGGACAGATTTAAGCTACGCTTCGTGTTTGCGCCGTACTCGATGGAAGAATCAGTGGAAATAGTAAAGCTGCATGCGGATAGGCTGGAAATCAAGATAGATAAAGCCGGCGCCGAAGAAATAGCTGGGAGAGGGCGCGGGGTTCCAAGAATACTTGTGTCATTGCTCGAAAGATGCCGAGATGCGGCAATAGCCTCTAACAACGAGGTGATTGATAAAGAGTTAGCAACCGTCGCGTTTTTCAAGATGGGTATAGATGCTACGGGACTCACCGAAACGGATGTTAACCTGTTGCAAACCTTGTACGAAGTGGGTGACCCGGTAGGGATCGATAACCTAGCTACTATTCTAAACGAATCACCAAAAGTCTTATCAGAAGCGGTAGAACCCTACCTAATACAAAAAGGGTTACTACTCAGGGCCTCCAAAGGTAGAACTATTACTGATAAAGGCGTAGAATATTTGGCCGAGAAGGGCTATATAGAGGAAAGTTCTAAGTACGAGAGAATAGCGATAACTAAATCTTTTGACAGGGGATTCTAATGCCAATAAGAGAAAACGAGAAATTTTGTAAGTGTTTTGTGGCCGATACAGAGGGGGAGGCCGACCAGTTACTGAAAGAGTATGATTATATACTCAAACTATTGGCCAACAAAGTCTCCAATCTGACCGGCCTTGATAAAGAGGACTTGTATCAGGAAGGTATTATCGGGCTTGCTAGAGCAAGGAGAGATTTCGACGAGGAAAGAAGCGATAATTTTAAGATATTTGCCGTCTACAAAATAAAGGATGCGATGAGAGAGTTCGGTACAACTCAGGCTATGTCCATCCGAGTTCCTCAGTATACAAAAGATGCCATGAGATTGGCGAACGTATTGAAAGAATGTCTGGTAAAAGCCGGTGAGTACCCATATAACGCGTTAGTAGATATGTGGGGCGCTTCCAGTAAATATACCAGCAATAATCCACTGGACAGATCCATACGCAAAGCCAGGCAGAACCTAATGAACCTGGCCCAGAGATCCCACACTTCAGTAAGGCAACTGTTAGACAGATCAGAAATGATGCCTTTCTTCGTTCTAGACACTATCGAGTGGAACGATATGGATATAAAGGGTTACGCGTCTGAGGAGGACGATCTCATAAAAAAGCTATACGCTGGGGAAATGGTTTCACGCCTAAGGAATCATTTGTCCGAAGAGGAATACAACCTTTTAGTGGATAGATACGTAAAAGGCATGACGGTGAGGGAATTAGCACCTGTAATGGGAATCTCGGCTCCACATGTGTCCGACAAAACGCAAGCTCTTCTACAGAAAGTACGGAAACTGAAGAACACTTTAATAGAGAAAAGGGAGCCACATGATGAGAGCAATACGAATACTGAAGACCATGAGTCAGGATACACCGGCTGAGATATATTACGCCGGTGAATATGCTCGGGATATAATTCGTAGACAGAGATCTGGCAAGGTAGAAATCTTAGTAAGAAACCTACCATTTCAAAGGATACTGAGCTATCTTAAAAAACATTTCAATAACATATACGTGGCGAAAAACAAAGGCTCTCTGAGCTTTTTATCGGACCACGCGGAAATAACCGTAACGCTACCAAGAAAAGATAAAAAATACGGCCCCTACCATTCTCTTAGGGATGATGCAAGGTTGAGGGGATTCACTATAAACGCCATGTATCTGCCAATAGCCTCTAAGAAAAGGGATAGTATCATAGATTTTTACCGTGGTCGTCAAAGCATAAAGAGTAGAAAAATTAGAACTATTGGCAAGTCTGACAAGGCGATCAGGAAAAATCCTTCTTTGATACTGGGTGCGATAGCATTGTCCGCCAAACTAAACTACCGAATAGATAATAACTTATTCTACGCCATCAAGACTAGTCCTGAACTGGTAGAAAAAGTTGACATAGAAGAAGTAAGGGACAGGTTCACGGAAGTAATCCTGAGCTCGAAACCGTCGCGCTATTTGAAAATCATGCACGACGCCAATTTGTTGGGCCAGTTAATTCCAGAGCTAGACGTGTGTTATGGAATAGACCAGAATAAGAAATATCACAAGTACGACGTGTTCGAGCACTGCCTGATAGCTTGTGACAACACTGAGCCCGTTCTGCCACTAAGACTAGCTGCACTTTTCCACGACATAGGGAAAGCCCCAACAAGAGACGAGGCCATGAAGGACGGCGCTCTGAGGGTTACTTTCTATAACCATGAAGTCGTGGGAGCGAAGATCACAAAACGAGTATTAAGAAGACTGCGATATGACAAGGCGCTGATTCACGAGGTTTCAGAGCTCGTGTATAACCACATGTACAACTATGAGCCATCCCTCTGGACAGACGCAGCTGTACGTAGGTTCATAAAGAAAGTACACATAACTGAAGCGAATTTGAGGGATCTGGATAGTTTTCCATTGTTTCTGGTAAGAAGGGCCGATAGAATGGCAAACGGTCAGGGACTTAGTGAGGTAGCCCCGCGTCAGCACGCGTTTCAGACAAGGATAAATCAAGTCTATAATAGATCTGAAGCGTTACACATAACCGATCTAGATATTGATGGAACAGATATAATGACTCATTTCAAACTGGGACCTGGCCCAACAATAGGCCATGTTCTGAATTACTTATTGACCCTGGTGATAGAGGATCAGTCACTAAATACAAAACCAAAACTTCTTGGAGAGGCTTCCAAATATCTTTCCAAAGCCCTAAAATAAATCAAGGAGAAGAAAGCATGTGCGTAGCTATCTGCCCTCAAATGAATGGGAGTATGTGTGCCGCTGACTACTGCGACTATTGGGACGCTGAAGAACAGAGATGCTCTTTGGCCCTGGAATCTCACAAGCGTGTTGAACTGCTGGGTATGATCATAAGCAGGGCAGAGGAGTTGCTTGCAAAGTCACAGGACAAAGAGGACATATTAAAAGTAGTAAAAAAGCTCAATATAGTAAGTGTTAATAAAACATTACAATAGTAATGAATCTGACGGTGGTTAAGAGGGGAGAGACACTCTGCGAGTAGTCCGATGATCTGGCTTAACCTAAATAGCTGGCACGTCACTAAATAAGATCAGCTTAACGACCTTTGCACTTCAATAATAGTTAGCTAGTTAGCTGTTACTGGGATATGGCGATTCCATAGATAACAGTAGCGCAAAGGTCGAGAGCGTGTGGGCAAGGGGTGGGATTAAATTTTGCTTATGGACCGACTAGCCGGTGATATAAGTGACAGATGGTACGTATTACTATCTTGGACGCAAATCCGAGTAGGGAAAGCAAAGTAGCTAAATAGCAAAAAACGCAATTACCGAAACGCAACCGTCATCGATACTTACCGCGTACCATATTGAATACTATGGAGGCAAAAATGATAGTTAGAGATGCTACGACCCATTATGTGGACTGTCCGTTCTGTAAGACCTCCACCTGTATAAGTTCTTATCAACCCAGACTTTTCGACAGCCTAGAAACTTTATCGAAAGCGGTAGCTAAAACATGCTTTAAATGTGGAAGGCCTTTGGGGATCGAAAGCTTACGAGTAAAACTGATCAGTAAGGAGTAGGGATCATGGGTATCTTTGACGGCGATTTTACCACGGAAGATGCCGCAGTCCTAGGTGGCACCATAGGATTTGCGGAAGAGTCCATACGAGAAGAAGAGGCAGGCGAGGAGACGACTGAAGAAATCTCGTCGGAGGAAGCATCAGAGATAGAATCAAACGCTGCCGGGGAAGCGGATCTCAGGCTCATACGTAATGGTAACCCAGAGCTGTTTAGGTATATAGTAAGCATAGCCCGAAAGCAAGCCATTAAATGGGCGCAGGATAAAAGAGACAGGGAGGCTGTTGCTGACGAGCTGGAAGCTATGGCAAGGTCAGAACAAGAACTAAAAGATCTGGGCCTGGAGGAGTATGATGATAGTTGAAGAATTGATATCTTACATCGCGTGTACGAAATGCGACTATGGTTTCAGCTACGCTACCACATTCGCTCATTGTGAACTAGATCTCGTATACGACAGTTTCTTTAAACGGTATATGGACAGATGTCCTCATTGTTCCACCGGCAGACTGGTAATAGTAAGATGTGTGTACAAACTGAAGAAGAATAAGCAAAAGTACACTGCGAGGTGGCAGTGCTCACTATGTAATCAGACATGGGTTCAAATTGAGCACATTGACGCGAATGATCTCCGCTTGAAATCTCTAATGCACCACTTCATGGATGACGAAAGCATTTGCTGTCCAAACGCAAATTGCAAAAGCACCACTAGAAGACTAATAGGGATGTCGAGAGAGTAACCCTTTCCCATTTTGTTGTTGGGAAGGTCAAAAGAGAAGATGTAAGGCTCAGTAGAGTAGAGCTGTCTAGAAGGTGTCGTGGATGGGAAATGTGTAGATCAACAAGAAGCGGTGGGGAGACGCCTTGACGGTCGCTGGTTCAAGTCCAGCCGTCTTTTCGTATAACTAAGGGGTGTGAGTACGGGCCAAAGGCCTTGAAGGTTCTAATCCTTCACTCACACCTCTAATGCGTGGAGGGCTAAATGGTAATAGTAAGAGTATCCATACTATATACGTGCAAAAACTGTGGTGAACACTACGCGACTAGCTTTACGCCTAACACGTATAGCCTATCGGGGTTTATGCAAAAAGTGGAGACCATAAGGCAGTGTACTGTATGCTACGGACCCATGGTAATAGAAAGTGGCACATTCAGAACTATGGACGACAAATACGGGAACAATATGTTTGGCTCGTGGCAGTGCCCTACTCACTCTGCTTTCGTATATTACCCCACACTGATTAAAAAGGCTGTAGAAAACACACTGGCGGCGTGCCACGTGGGAAACCCCGGCTTGGAAAGGTACGCAAGATTATCCATATATGGGTACCCATGGAAATGCCCGCTTTGCAAAAAGACCCTAACGTATCTAGATGAAAGAGTTAGTTCAATCTAGGAGGAACAGTTTAAATGGCGCGAAATTACACAACAGTCTCAGATTATGGGACTACAACAACTACTAACAGCTACTCTAACACCTGCTCTACTAGCTATCATTACGTACCCACCGGGCGCTGGGAACAACCCGCCGTCGCCGGAGGGCGAAAATCAAAACTAAAGAAGGAGAAGTCTAAGATGGCCACTCGTGATATGTTCAAATCCAATGTTCTAAGATGCATACTTGGCATCGACCTTGTGAAAAACAGCCTGGCCATATTTGCGCATCGGAATTCGCCGGTTTTCAGTGACAGTAGAATATTAGTAGAATGCTATGGTCTGCACACATACTACAACGACCCTATCTTTAAAGGGTACGATAGTCCCACAGAGCTTGCGTCGTACAACTACGCGCTAATTACAGATGCGTTGGAGTACCTACCTAATATGATGTCAAAGGCTAACCTGATCAAAGAGGCCCTGGCGACGCTCCGACCCAGTAACGAAGGCGGGCGTGTTGTGATCGCGGCAAAGACCCCCAAGATGGTAGCATCGATGGCTAAGAAGGAGAAGTACGAGAAGCTAGATGATGGATTCATCATCTCCGAAGCGTCCAAAGAGGCATCGCTTAGAGGGTATCATATCGAGGGGCTTGAAGTAGAAGACCTTGTAGAGCTTGCGTTTTTCGCAGGAGCTAACGATATAGTAACAGATCCAATCGCCGGAATGGAGGAATCCTGCGTAAGAATACGTTTGAACGGTTTTCAAGGATAGAAAATCGTGGGTGGGTAAACGCACATTCAACTAACGGTTAAAATGTGGGTGGGAAAAGTTTAAATGGAACCGAAAAATTTTTTACCTAGCAAAATTTAAATTGTATTCTATAATATACAGCAACAGGGGACTTACAGAGTATGTTACATAGCCCTTAACAGGGCGCAAAAACACTAAGGGAGTGGAAAATGTCTTCGAGCTTACAGCGAAAACACTTATGTCCGATATCCGATGCCTTGTGGCAATCGCCCGAGACGCGCGTCGCTATTAGTATGCTCAGAGAATATAATCATAAATTTGATACAAGGCTCCCAGAGTGTAAAACGTAACATAAAATAAAAATTTTAGACGTATTTACACTAAGGGACCCTGGAAAAATCACGGTCCCTTTTTTATTGCGCTGTCATCGGCTAATGGACAGGCCACAGGGCCTTCAACCCTGTAACGGTGGGTTCGACTCCCCCTGACAGCAATTGTAGGCATGAATTCATGACAGGGGAACACAACTAATGTTTCTGAAATATGAAAAGACATTCAGGGTACCGATACCTCAAGTAAAAGTGCCTGGCAAACTGATCCTGTCAAGGAAAGAGTTACAACTATTATTGGCGGGTAGAGTCGAAATAGAAGAAAAGATGGACGGAGCCAATACTGGAATCATAAGACACAAGAAAGGGTTCAGTCTACAAAAGAGGGGATCACTGGTTGGTCAGTCAGAGCACGAACAGTTTCAATACTTTCATGCATGGGCCAATAGAATGAAGTATGATAACATAATGTCAGTTCCATTATGGTGTTTAATATATGGTGAGCTCCTATACGCTGTACACACTATCTACTACGATTCTCTACCGGATTATTTTCTCGTATTCGACATTCTGGATCTTAAAAAGAACCATTGGATGTGTAGAGAGGAGAAAGAAGATTTCTGTGGTAGATTTGGCTTTAACATTGTACCCCTAATAGCCGAGGGATGTTTCAATGTAGATGATCTTTATGAACTAATGCCGAAAGAATCAGCGTTTGGAGAAGTCGCGGAGGGTATGGTCATTAAAAGATATCGAAAGAAAGAATACCTTCGAGGCAAGATAGTCAAACCAGAATTCATTAAGTCTATTGAGGAGTCAGAACACTGGACAAAATATAACATAAGAAAAAATAAGCTTAGGTCGTCTAGTGGTTAGGACACTGCCCTCTCAAGGCAGAAACCTGGGTTCGACTCCCCCTGACAGCAAACTACATTAACTTAGGGGTATAAAATGTTAAACCATTCGAATCCAGATTAATAATCATGGGGGTGTAGCTCAGTGAGTAGAGCGGCGGTCTCCAAAATCGCGTCAGCGAGGGTTCAACTCCTTCCACCCCTGCCAACACCGACGGAGAGTAGCTCAGCCTGCGTAGAGCACCTGGCCTGGGACCAGGGGGTCGAAGGTTCAAATCCTTTCTCTCCGAACGGGGATGTAGCTTAGGGGTAAAGCAGCGGACCTTTAATCCGTTGACCAGAGTTCGATTCTCTGTATCCCCACCACAATAAGCCAGCTTGGTGTAGGTGGTCCGCACGATGGTCTGAAGAGCCGAGGGATCCTGTTCGATTCAGGAAGCTGGCACACGGGGATATTGTAATGAGAAATAAAAATAAAAGAACCTACTTTGTCATTTATCCAATTGAAACAGATGATGATGTAATAATCACTTCAAAAACGGGGTCTGAAATAAGAGAGCTTGCGAGTAAAATGTTCCAACAAGACTTTGCGATAATCGAAGGTCGAATGATCAAAAATTTCGGTAATAAGACAGATTTATCAAGACTATAGAAGGGAATCATTATGATCATCATCAAAAGCAAATGGGGATATAAATTCAAATAGGGGGACTATGATGTTAGGGATTGTAAAATGTCCCAAAACAAATGAATTGTCGAGCATCGACGGCTGTATGGCTTGCCCAAACTTTTTACAGTTTCTCAACTTCAAGAATACACTTGAGTGTGAGATAGATTGGATAAAGCATATTACAACTGTGTATGATGCAGATAGCGACGCCCGCGTAGACGAAATTTGGGTATAGTCACTGGGTTTAGGCCCCAGGCCTTCGCGGCGTGTAGGTTCGAGTCCTACCGCGGGCACACAGGAGAATTACATGGAACGCGAAATTGAAATATCTTTTACGGCTTCGGGATTTGTAAGAGAAACAATTCGGCTGAACAAAAGTTGTAAATTATCCATAGAGGACATAATCGAAGGCTTACAGAGCGGTAAGATTGTTACTACAATTCAAGAAGGCGGAAAAATCGAACTACTTGAAAGTGGAAAATCAATCGGCCGTATTATTAACGTCGATAACGAATTAGAATATGATGATTTCTATGGGCATTAAACAAAGGGAATCTATGAAACCCATAAAAGGTCAAGAAGCTATATGCCCAGATGGACTAGGTAGAGTAAAAGATTTTAATCTTGAAATGCCAGAACGATGGATTCAAGTATCTACCTATGTTGATAATAGGGATTGTAAATGGAATGTTTGTAATGTAGAACTTATTGACCCGCGAGGTAAAAACAATGGCCAAGAAAGGATTGAAAAACATAACTGAAAAGAAAAAGGAAGGACTATCTTTCACTATTGAGATAGACCCACTTGGCAGAAATATGTTTATGAAGAAAACGATGCCCCACAAATCCAAAAAGGTTTACATGAGAAAAGTGAAGCACAAAAATGCCACCATAGCTCAATAGGTAGAGCGGGGCACTTGTAATGCTCTGACCAGGGTTCGAATCCTTGTGGTGGCTCACGGGAGATGATCATGTATTACGTTGAAAGGAAATGTCAATGCGCCTATTCAAGTAATAAAGGATGTGCTGCTTGTTATTACACCGGCTGGAGGCTATTGATCAAAACGGAAAATAGGTCAAAAGCATTAGCGGCATTGAGATATTGGAATCGCTATTATGGCGGCGAATTAAAAATACGGAATAGGAAGGGATAAGGATCATGCACGGATACTACTACCTACACAGTGTAACAAAGGATCTGGTATTCAAAAGATTCGAACCAGAGATGGATTCTGACTTCGTACAAAAAGTATGGTCAATGGATACGACAAACAGAGTAGACGCTTGGACTATAGTACTAGAAGGCCTGGCTTTGGGGGCAGAAATTGAGCGCGTCAAAGAGCTTGTTGACAAATGGTCTTTAACATTTGATGACTCGGTTCAAATGTTGAAAAGAATTGCCGGACCGAGCAAGCTTATGCAAGATGGCATCATTTTGTATGCCACTAAGATATTAGGTATGGGAGAAGAATCGTATTGGGACAAAGTTAGATCGGCGT
>Ga0307423_1000737_pt1 | contig 21615 bp, 22 predicted proteins | sample SalMarWE160310MG_FD_202154 | JGI IMG/M metagenome (GOLD analysis project Ga0307423, IMG submission 202154) | Salt marsh sediment microbial communities from the Plum Island Ecosystem LTER, Massachusetts, United States - WE1603-10 | ecosystem: Environmental > Aquatic > Marine > Intertidal zone >...
CCAGTTGATTTGGAACCAACTGTTTCTGTTAATGATTATGGTAAAGACAGAATTTTTGTGCATTTAAAATTTACCGGAGATAATTTTTTTGAAAATAAAGTAAATGAAATTAAAATTGCTGGTTTTCCTGTAATTGAAATAGAAATAAAAAATATCTATGAACTCGGCGCTGAATTTTTCAGATGGGAATTTGCAACAGCTGTTGCTGGATATGTGCTTGATGTTCAACCTTTTGATCAACCGAATGTTGAGTCAGCTAAAATTGCTGCAAAGAGAATGATGAAAGAATTTAGTGAAAAAGGAAAACTCCCGGAACCTAAACCAGCATTAGAAACTGAAGGAATAAAATTATTTGGTGAACTCACAGCAGATAATTTGAAAGACGCTCTCACTTCATTCTTAGCTAAATGTGAAAAAGGGAAAAGCTATGTTGCACTACAAGCCTATCTTAAACCTGATGAAAAAACCTGGCACCAACTTCAACTGTTAAGATTAAAAATTTTACAAAAATATAAAGTAGCAACAACACTGGGTTACGGTCCAAGGTTTTTGCACTCAACCGGGCAGCTTCACAAGGGAGATGGTGGAAATGGAATTTTTATCCAGCTCGTTTCTGATTATTCAGTTGATGTCGAAATTCCTGAGAATGCCGGCGAAGACAAATCTTCAATTTCATTCGGAACTCTAATCAAAGCACAATCGCTTGGCGACAGACAGGCACTTTTGGATAATGCTAGAAAAGTAATCAGGATAGATTTGGGGAATCAAATCGAAAAAAATCTGACCAAATTGATCTAATTACTCTTCCTTTTAATTCATTTCTTTTGCTTTCTGATTTTTACTTGACATTTTGAGTTAATTTATCGTATATTTACGATGAACGATAAGGAAAATTATATGGCCATAGCAAAAACAGAAGAATTCACAAAAACAGATACGTGGCTTGCAGATATCGCAAAAGCACTTTCTCATCCGGCAAGAATAAGGATATTAAAAATTCTTACAGAGATGAATGTTTGTATGTGCGGCGATATTGTTGAGCTTTTACCACTTTCCCAATCTACTGTTTCACAACATCTGAAAGAATTAAAAAGAGTTGGATTAATTAAGGGAGAAATTGAGGGACCAAAAGTCTGTTATTGTGTAAATGACGAAACACTGCAAAAAGCTAAAAAAGAACTGGATAAACTTTTTTCACTCGTATGTAGTTGTTAAACAAAGAGAATCAGTCATCCTTCGACAGGCTCAGGATGACATCCAAAGATTATTATTTGTCACTCTGAGCGTGTCGAAGAGTGACAATAAAAAGGAGAATTAAAATGACATCATCAGAAGAAATTAAGCAGGTAGTAAAAGAAAAATACGGGGAAATCGCAGCAAAGAACCAACAGGGCTGTGGTTGCGGGTGCAATTCCAGTAAAATCGTTGGATATACTATTATGGAAGATGAATATGATCATCTGGATGGTTACGTAGCTGATGCTGATCTTGGACTTGGATGTGGAGTTCCAACCGAGTACGCAGGTTTGAAAAAAGGGGACACCGTAGTGGATCTTGGCAGCGGTGCTGGTAATGACGTTTTTGTAGCTCGTTCAATTGTTGGTGATGATGGAAAAGTGATTGGAATTGATTTTACAGAAGAAATGATTAATAAAGCGATTTTGAACAAATCAAAAGTTGGGTTTACAAATGTAGATTTTAAACTTGGTGAAATTGAAAATATTCCATTAGAAAATAACCTTGCTGATGTTGTGATCAGTAACTGTGTGCTAAATCTTGTTCCTGATAAGCAGAAAGCTTTTTCTGAAATCTTTCGGATATTAAAACCTGGTGCACATTTTTGTGTTTCTGATATAGTACTGAAAGGTGAACTGCCCGCAGGATTGAGAAAATCTGCCGAGATGTACGCTGGTTGTGTCGCAGGCGCACTTCAGCAGGAAGAATACTTAGGTGTAATTAAAGAAACTGGTTTTACAGATATCGAAATCAAGAGAACTAAATTAATTGAATTACCAGATGATGTTCTTAAAGAGTATTTAAATGAAACTGAAATTGAGAAGTTCAAGCAAAACAAAATTGGGATTTATAGTATTACAGTAGTGGGTTATAAAAATTGAAAATCCTGATTTTATGCACAGGTAACTCCTGCCGAAGTCAGATGGCAAAAGGATTTTTAAAATCACTTGATAAAAATTTGGTAGTCTATTCTGCGGGGACAAAACCTGCTGAAAAAGTAAATCCTTTTGGCATCAAAGCAATGAATGAAATTGGAATTGATATTAGTGGGGGAGTTCCTGAGAATGTAGATAAATATATAAATCAGTCTTTTGATTATGTAATTACTGTTTGCGATAACGCAAAAGAAAGTTGCCCTATTTTTACTGGCAAAGTCAAGACTCAAATCCATATCGGATTCGATGATCCTGCTGACGCTGTTGGAACAGAGGAAAAAATATTACCAATCTATAGACAAGTGAGAGATGAAATCAGAGAAGAATTTCATAAATTCTATAATGAGAGGCTTAAGTAGAATATTGTGAAAACAAGATTAAACTTTTTGGATCGTTATCTAACTCTCTGGATTTTCCTTGCAATGTTCGTGGGAGTTTTTTCCGGTTACGTGTTCCCTGGCATTGTTGATTTTTGGAATTTATTTCAGGTCGGTACAACCAATGTTCCCATCGCGATTGGATTGATACTAATGATGTATCCCCCACTTGCAAAAGTTAAATATGAAGAACTTGGTAAAGTTTTTCGAGATTGGAAAATCTTATTGTTATCGCTCGTTCAAAATTGGGTAATCGGTCCTGTATTGATGTTCTTTCTGGCCATCCTTCTCTTAAGTGATCTGCCGAGCTATATGTATGGTTTGATATTGATTGGTCTTGCAAGATGTATTGCAATGGTAATTGTTTGGAATGAATTAGCAAAAGGTGATTCAGAATATGCTGCGGGATTAGTGGCTTTCAATTCAATATTTCAGGTTCTGTTCTTCTCGGTATATGCCTATATTTTTATCACGATTTTACCGACCTGGTTTGGGATTAAAGGTACTGCAGTTGATGTTACAATTGGACAGATAGCCGAAAGTGTATTTATTTATCTTGGTATTCCATTTATAGCCGGAATTATTACTCGATTTACGATGATAAAAATCAAAGGAAAGAGCTGGTACAACACAAAATTCATTCCCCGAATTAGCCCGATTACTTTGATTGCCTTACTATTTACTATACTTGTAATGTTTTCTCTGAAGGGTGAATTTATTGTGCAGCTTCCTCTGGATGTTATTCGAGTGGCAATACCACTTCTTATTTATTTTGTAGTGATGTTCCTACTTACATTTTATTTAAGTAAAAAAGCTGGTGCCGATTATCCAAAATCTGCAACGCTATCTTTTACAGCTGCAAGCAACAACTTTGAGCTTGCTATTGCAGTTGCAATTGCTGTTTTCGGAATAAATTCAGGTGAGGCATTTGCCGCGGTTATTGGACCTTTGGTTGAGGTACCAGTACTGATTAGCCTGGTTAATGTTGCACTTTGGTTTCAAAGAAAATATTTTACCAAAAGCATAGCTATGTCATAAAAAATATTTCAGTAAAGTTGACAAAGGAACTGTCAATGCTCTTGATGTTTGTCCATAAATAGGTTCAAATAATTAATTATCTCTGTGGGGAGATTATGTTAATAAAAATAACATTCCATATCATATTGCTGCTATTCAGTACGAGCATTATTAATACCCAGTATTTCGATTCAGTTGAAAAAGAATCTGAAAGGATATTAGTTTCACTTTCAGATGGAGATTCAGATAATTCAACAGATTTGACTGAGCTAAAAAATCTGCTTTCATCAGATTTTGAAAATGATGTATCAGAATCCATTACGCTCATCAACCAGCAAAGTATTGATAGTCTCAGAAATCATTTAACTGAATTCGAATCTAAATTAAAGAACATTTCAACGGATTCTGCTTTTGTTCTTTTCAATGAATGGTATCTTCATTTCCAGAATATTTTTTACGAATATTTAAAAGAAAAATTCTTTTCATCCGACAAGACAAAAATTCTTTTCTTCAGCACTTCAATGTCCTGCCATTGTACACTTGAGATGTGCAAAAAACAGCTTGTCGAAATTCTAAAATTAAAAAGAGAAACCGGCGGTTCTTATTCATTCCTCGTGGTTGACTCTTACTGGAATAACGATCTGCAGTTAAAATATGAAACTTATTTTGCACCTTCAGTTTTAGTCTTTAATCAATCGAATGAATTGATTCTAAAAATCGAGTATGAAGAAGAAATGATTGAACAACTAACTGTGTTTTTATTTAGAAGTGATAAAATATGAACAATGCAACACTAAAATTAAATAAGAATAAATTTTTAATCCTGGTTATTTTATTGCCGTTGTGGTTTCTGCTATATCTTAATTTAGAAAAGCTTGCAAATCTTATTGTTGACAGCTTGCTGAAATTGCCACAGGACAATCATCTGACTTCCGCAATAAGCTTCTTCATTTTTGAAACGCCGAAAGTTCTGCTGCTTTTAATATTAATTGTATTTATAGTCGGAGTTGTTCGCACATACTTTTCCCCTGAAAGAACAAGAAAAATTTTAGGCGGCAAAAAACTTTTTGCCGGTAATGTTTCGGCCAGCCTGCTGGGAATTGTAACTCCTTTTTGTTCCTGTTCGGCAATCCCTTTGTTCCTCGGATTTATTGAAAGCGGTGTACCACTCGGGGTAACATTTTCTTTTTTGATTTCTGCCCCAATGATAAATGAAGTCGCACTCGTTCTATTGTTCGGTTTATTCGGATGGAAAACTGCATTAATGTATGTGTCAACCGGGTTAATCATTGCAATGTTTTCCGGATTTGTTATCGGTAGGCTCAGGCTTGAAAAATATGTTGAAGACTGGGTTTATAAAACAAAAGTCGAACATCTTGAAATAGAAGCAGCAAAGATTTCTTTCTCTCAAAGAATTACTTCCGGTATTGATGCCGTTAAAGAAATTGTTGGTAAAGTGTGGATATATGTTGTAATTGGAATCGCTGTAGGCGCCGGCATACATGGATATGTACCTGAAAACTTTATGGCAAGCCTGATGGGAAAATCTGTCTGGTGGTCTGTACCAGTTGCAGTGGTCATTGGTATTCCGATGTATTCTAATGCTGCAGGAATTATTCCGATTGTTCAGGCTTTGCTGGAAAAAGGAGCTTCGCTAGGAACTGTACTTGCATTTATGATGAGCGTAATAGGCCTTTCACTACCTGAAACTATTATTCTTAAAAAAGTTCTTAAGATTCAGCTTATAGTTGTGTTTGTCAGCATAGTTGCAGCAGGGATAATCATTGTCGGTTACCTGTTCAACTTGATTTACTAAAGATTGATCGAAAAATAATCTAATTAAAAATTAAACAGGGAGAAAAATAAAATGACAGTAAAAATTCTCGGAACCGGTTGTAAGAAATGTCAAAACCTCGAAGCAAAAGTCAGGGAAGTAGTTCAGCAAAATAACATTAATGCAGAAGTCGAAAAGGTAACGGATTTAACTGCGATAATGAGTTATGGAATAATGATGACACCGGGATTGGTGATTGATGAAAAAGTCAAAAGCTATGGAACCATTCCAAAAGATGACCAGATTTTAAGTTGGTTAAGAGGAGAATAAAATGAAATATTTCTTAATACTGCTAATACTGTTTACATTTTCGGTGGTTTTATTTGCACAGACTTCAGGCGTTAAACCAAAAGTAACTTTTATTGAACTCGGATCGGTTAATTGTATTCCGTGCAAACAAATGCAACCGGTAATGAAATCAATAGAAGAAAAGTACGGTGAACAGGTTAAGGTAATTTTTTATGATGTCTGGAAACAGGAACAAAAAAAATACGCACAGCAATACGGAATTAGGTTAATCCCAACACAGGTTTTTCTTGATGAAAACGGGAATGAATTTCATCGCCACGAAGGATTTTATCCTGAAGCAGAAATCGATAAAATTCTGAAAGCCAAAGGACTGAAACCACAGGATAAAAAGAGCCAAAATGATTGAGGGAATTTTTACCGCACTTTATGAAGCAATGATGGGTGCAGCGTGGCTTGCTGTTTTAGCATCCTTCGGATGGGGAGTGTTGTCAATACTTTTATCTCCCTGTCATTTGTCGAGCATACCGCTCGTTGTCGGATTTATTAGTTCCCAAGGGAAAATTTCTATCGGCAGAACATTTAATATCTCCTTGATTTTTTCACTTGGGATTTTAATAACAATTGCTCTCACTGGAATTATCACCGCTTCACTTGGCAGGCTGATGGGGGATATTGGAAGTACAGGAAACTATTTAGTTGCCGGAATATTTTTTCTCGTCGGGCTTTATCTCCTAGACATTATCAAATTTGATTGGAACAATGCAGGCTTGAGGAAAACGAAGTCCACAGGTTTAACAGCAGCATTAATACTTGGATTACTATTTGGACTGGCACTCGGTCCCTGCACATTTGCTTACATGGCTCCTGTATTAGGAGTGGTGTTTCAAACAGCTCAAACAAATTATTTTCTTGCAATAATATTTCTACTTGCTTTCGGAATTGGACATTGCTCTGTTATAGTTGGAGCTGGAACATTAACCGGAAAGGTTCAAAAATATTTAAATTGGTCAGAAAATTCAAAAACTATTTTGTGGATTAAAAGAATTTGCGGTGTGCTGGTAATCCTTGGTGGTATCTATTTAATATATACTGTGAATTGATTTACACGAAATATGAAACTTTTTATTTCACTGACGATTGCTTTTTTAATTCAAACTATGTTATTTGCACAAAGTAATGATAGTGCGGGATCAGGCAGACTTGCACCGAATTTTAAGCTGGAAAATCTTGACAGTGAAATTATTGAGTTGAAAAATTATATCGGAAAAGGACCGATTCTCCTTTGTTTCTGGTCCTCCTGCTGCAAATCTGCAGTCTCACAGATAGAAGCATTTTCAGATTTATACAATGACTATGAAGCAAGAGGATTTACTTTGCTTGCAATTGCAACCGATGACGAAAAAACAGTAGCAAAAGTAAAACCCTACGTTAAATCAAAACAATATAAATTCCCGGTATTGTATGATACTGATGGTAACGTTTCCAGAATGTATTATGCTTTTGATGTTCCATTTTGTGTGTTAATTAATAAATCGGGAGAAATAATTTATTCTCATCTTGGTTATATGAAGGGCGATGAGATAGAGCTAGTTAATAAAGTAAAAGTTTTATTGAATGAAACTTAGTGAAGCGTGAAGTATTTGCAACTGAAATTGGATCGTTAGTTGAAGTGCATGTTTTGATAAGTCTTGTTAATGTTTCGTTTTGGATTCAGAAAAAGTATTTCGTTTCACAAACAGCTTAATTTCCTTTTATCTGTGTTGATACAACTATTCTATCTATTGCTATCTCTAAACCGTATTCAATACTTTTTTATTTAATATTTAATTGCTTTTAATCAAAGCGGTTTAGAGTGAAATCCGGTTGCTTAATATTAAAAGTTGTTAACTGTGTTTCTTAATCTTCCCACTATTTGCTTTATTTGTAGTGAACTTTTTAACTGATTGTTATGAAGCTGAAAGTTGAAAAAACAATTTCGGTGTTTTTGTGGTTGGTAGCTCTTCACTCTTTTTTCGTTGGTGTATGTCTGATATTATTGCCTTCCTCTGTTTTTGAGTATCTCGGTTTTGATCCATCCTTCGAAAGATTTTTTTCAACACAAGGTGGAGTATTCCACATTATCATGTCAGTTTGCTATGCTATGGGTGCTTATGATGTTAAAAAGTTCTTGACGCTTGTAATATTTTCTTTTATTGTAAAGTTTATTGCAGCAATATTTCTCCTGCTCTATTTTGTATTAATAAGTTCGCAGCTTCTTATAATTTTATCCTGCATATCGGATCTTGTAATGGGGTTAATCATCTTTATTCTATATATCAAACTAGACAAGCAAGTTTATTCATTAGGTGGTTCTCATGAATAATCTTCCATCCATAGTAATAACCGGCGCAAGTGGTTTTATTGGCAGTTATGTGATTGAATTTTTTAAAGATGAGTTTAAAATATTTGCGATTGCAAGGAGATCAAGAAAGGAAGCTGAAATTCCATATCATCCAAATCTTCATTGGCTGCAATGCGACATTTCAAATCAAACTACACTAAATGAAGCAGCTAATTATATCAATAAAAATGGCGGTGCAGATTTTTTAATTCATCTGGCTGCATTCTATGATTTTTCTTATAAAGATAATCCTGCGTATGACATTGTAAATGTTGAAGGAACTAAAAACATACTGGAATTTTCCTCATCGATTGGTATCAGGCGATTCATTTTTGCCAGTTCAGTTGCAGCATGCGAGTTTCCTTCAGGCGGAGATGTTGTTTTAGAAAGTTCCCTACCCGACGCTGATTATCATTACGCAAGAAGTAAAAAGGAAGGTGAAGAATTAGTTAAAAGGTATTCAAAAAATTTTTCTTGTTCAATAATCAGAAGTGCCGCTGTATTTAGTGACTGGTGTGAATATGCGCCACTCTATAAATTTTTATCGAGATGGTTAACAAAAAAAATAGATTCAAGAATCATTGCGGGCAAGGGGCTTTCTTCAGTTCCATACATTCATATTCGTGATTTATGCATACTGCTGAAAACCATTATTGTAAAGTCTGATAAACTCCCTGACTTTGATATATACAACGCAAGTCCAGATGGTTCAACTTCTCATAAAGAAATATTTGAGGTTTCTACTCATTACTTTTTCGGAAGAGCAGTAAAACCAATTTACCTACCGAAGTATTTTACATATCCAGCATTGTTTTTGAGAAAGGCTTTTCAAATTTTAAGACTCACTTGCGATAATCCCATTGAGAGATTCTGGATGATTAAATATGTTGATAAGAAATTAGCTGTTAGTTCCATATATACTCAAGTTACACTTGACTGGCACCCAACACCCAGATATCATTTAACACGAAGATTATTGTTTCTTTTGGAAAAAATGAAGAGGCACCCTGACGCATGGAGGTTAAAAAATGAAGCTACTCTTAAAAGAGTTGCGAGCAGAACCAATCTAATTATATATGAAAAGCTGATTGAACAGAAAGAAGTTATTCTAACAAATCTGAATCAAATAATTATTGAGGAGAATCGTGATGGAAAATTCACACAATACAAACAATTACCTTTAAATGAGTTGCAGTGCTATATAAGTGCAATTTATCATTTGCTGCTTGCAACGGTGCGTAGCAGTGATAGAAGTTTACTTCTTAAATATATCGAGGATATTGCAGTAATAAAGTTCGCTGAGGGATTTGAACCGGAGATAATTTGCAGAACTTTAAAACTATTTTCAGAAGTAATTATTAAACACCTTAGTGCGTTTAAAGGATTAAGTGATAAAAGGCAGGAAATATATGACAACATAGGTTTATCACTGCAAATTGCACAAGATGAAGTTGAAGATCTTTATGATAACCTTGTTCTAAAAATGCCTGCTGAGTTTAAACTTAGGTCTTCACTAATACCGGAATGCAAAGAATTGCAAAAAACAATTCATCAACTAAGTGCATTCTACCAGGTATTCCCTGAAGATTTTAATCTTTCAGCGACTGAACTTGAAAATATGAGGTAGAATAAAATAGGTTCATTAACACTACTCATAATAATCTACTTTACAGCCGCATCCATCCCACATTTTATCATAGATTTCCAGTCTTTGTTCAATTAAATCTTCAGCTTCTTTTTTACTTTTAACAAATCTTATCAGCAATTCATCTTTCGTAGTCTTCTCTTGAATTATAAGATTATTATCCATCTGAAGCAGACGGATTTTATCAGAGATATGAGTATCTTTTTCAATAATTGTTTGTGATTGCGATAAGAGATTCTCTAATTCTTCTCTGTTGATTATAGAATACTTATTCTTTTTAGCGGTAGATATAATTTTTTCAAGGTTCATTTTTATCATAAAAGTTAGATGAAAAATTGAAGGAAAAGATACAAAGCTTAAATAAATTAACTGCTTTGAGTAGTCGTAACATTTAATTTTCTTACAGCGAGAGTACTCCCTCTTTTTACAACTGCTACACCAATAAGAATTAAACCGGCTGCTATAAAAACAGTCATTGTCAAGGGCTCATTTAGAAAATACCAGCCTAAGATCAAAGCAATTATAGGATTGACATAAGCATAAGTTGAAACTAATGAAAGAGGGAGATTTGTAATTGAGTAAATGTATGAAGCATAACCTAATATCGATCCAAATAAAATCAGGTAGCCCAAAGCCAGGAATCCATTCTGTGTAAGAATAAAACTATTTTGTTCGCCGAGTATGAATCCTAAAAGTGTTTGTAATATTCCAGCAATCAGCATTTGAACTGCCGCACCCATTAATGGTCGGACATTTGTCGGCTTGTATTTCCAATAAAGACTTCCAACTGACCATGAAACTACACCCCCTAGGAGACATACAGCTCCAAGCAAAGTATTAAACTCAACAGTAACATTTAAATCTTTTGCAAAAATTAAGATTACACCTGCTGTTCCTAAAAATAACCCGGTAAGAATCAACCAATTTATTTTTGGTCCTTTAGGAAGTAACGATTCTAATCCAACTACCCAAAAAGGGAGCGAACTTAGAATCAGGGCAGTTAATCCGCTGGGCAGCCATTGTTCAGCAACGACAACCAAACCGTTTGCAACCCCGATAAGTAATATTCCAACTATTGCCAGATGCTTTAGCTCATTAAGTCTTGGAAGTGTGTATCCTCTTAAATTTAAAAGAATAGTCATTAATAAGCCGGCTACCAACCATCGGAATCCTGCAAATAACATTGGAGGAAGTTCTGCTACTCCAATTCTTATTGCCAGATATGTAGTTCCCCAAACCATGCAAATAGTTATCCATGCAAGGTAAGCTCTGAAACTGTATTTCTCTTTCATTTTTAAATAAGTTAAATAATATGGGGTTGAAAGATAAATTAAACTACTCAACTAACAATATTTTTTTGATGGTCGGATATAGGATTCTATGAATAATGCAATAGAGTAATCAAAGTATTGAACTGCTTAATTTCTTTCATTTTCTTTCAACCTCTTGCTTTGGCTTGCTTAGCCAAGACGAGTTCGGTAATTTTCCACTCACAAATTTTGAAAATAATTGAAACTTACACGGAGAATAAAATGACGACAATTGTAGATGTACTGGCAAGAGAAATACTGGATTCAAGAGGTAATCCCACAATCGAAGTAGAAGTAATGCTGGAAAGTGGAATAATTGGAAGGGCTGCAGTACCAAGTGGTGCTTCTACTGGAGAACATGAAGCAGTTGAACTGAGAGACGGAGACAAAGCTCGTTATAATGGTAAGGGAGTTTTGAAAGCAGTTGAAAATGTAAATGAAAAAATTGCTGATCAGATAATTGAGCTAGATGCTGCCGACCAGGTTGCTATTGATCAACTTTTAATAAATCTAGATGGAACAGAAAATAAATCTAACCTTGGTGCAAATGCTATACTAGGAGTTTCCCTTGCGTGTGCAAAAGCTACTGCACAGACACTCGATCTTCCGCTTTACAGATACATTGGCGGAACGAATGCACGCACACTTCCTGTTCCGATGATGAATATTTTAAACGGAGGAAAGCACGCCGATAATAATGTTGACTTCCAGGAATTTATGATTATGCCTGTCGGTGCACCAAGCTTTGCAGAAGCTCTCAGAATGGGTGCAGAAACATTTCACTCGCTAGCTTCTGTTTTGAAATCAAAAGGACTAAACACTGCTGTTGGCGATGAAGGAGGTTTTGCACCAAGTTTACGTTCCAATGAGGAAGCAATTGAGGTTATTCTTGAAGCAGTTCAAAAGACAGGTTACAAAATTGGCCAGGAAATTTTTATAGCTCTTGATCCTGCGGCGAGCGAGTTTTTCTTGAAAGAAAAAAATGCTTATCACTTATTTAAATCTGAACCCGGCAAGGAAATTCCTATTGAGAAAATGGTTGATTACTGGGCTGAGTGGGTAAACAAATATCCTATTATTTCTTTAGAAGATGGAATGGCTGAAGATGATTGGGATGGATGGAAGCTTCTTACAGATAAACTTGGTGATAAAATTCAGCTGGTTGGTGATGACATATTTGTTACAAACACGAAAAGACTTATCAGAGGAATTGAAGAGGGAATATCAAATTCAATTCTTATTAAGGTAAATCAAATTGGAACTCTGACTGAAACTCTTGATGCAATTGAGATGGCAAAATCGGCAGGCTACACAAACGTTATAAGTCATCGTTCCGGTGAAACAGAAGATACAACTATTGCTGATATTGCAGTAGCAACAAACGCAGGACAAATTAAAACGGGTTCGCTTTCCAGAACAGATAGAATTGCAAAGTATAATCAACTCTTAAGAATTGAAGAGGAACTTGATACTACTGCAATTTTTCCGGGAATATCAGCAGTGAATTTTGGGGATTAATATTTTGAATTCGTAATTGGCATTCCGGCGAACCTGCTTGCCGGCAGGCAGGAGCCGGAATCTAAATTCTTAACTGTCACACTGAGCTTGTCGAAGTGTGACTTGAAAACTTGGTAGTCTTCGACAGGCTCAGACTGACATTAAAAGTTTCTAATTATGCTTTAAAAAAGGAATCTTATGCCAAACAATGCTTTTACTAAATGTGAACAACTAATCAAGAAAAATAAAATCCAGGTGATCGACTTAAAAGCTCTGGATCTTGTTGGAAGATTACATCACATTTCTTTACCAGTTTATGGTGATACATTAAAGAAAATAGTAAAGGAAGGTGTTGGGTTTGACGGTTCAAGCTATGGTTTCAGGAAAGTTGAGAACAGCGATATGGTTCTTATTCCTGATTTGAATACTGCTACAATCGATCCATTCCGTGATGCACCAACCTTGAGTTTTTTTTCGCACATTCTTTTAACAGATGATAAAAGATCTCCATTCAACCAGGACGGAAGATTCCTCGCAAAGCAGGCTGAAGCCTTGTTAAAGAAAGTTACAGGTGCCGATAAATCCTGGTGGGGACCAGAGTTTGAATTCTATATTTTTTCCAATGTTGAATACGATACAAGAACATCTACTTCATATTATAAAGTTGAACACGTCGAAGAATTTTATAAGAAAGCCTATCACGCAGCCAATCCTTTTGATGAATACGATGATTTCCGTGATCAACTTACTAAGCTTTTAATTGAGCAGGGAGTGAAGGTAAAATACCACCATCACGAAGTTGGCGAAAGAGGACAGCAGGAAATTGAAACTTTTTTTGCTGATTTACTTGCATCCGGTGATAATATTGTAACAACAAAGTACATTCTGTATAACTTTGCTGAGAAACACGGACTGCACATAACCCTTATGCCAAAACCGATGTACCAGCAGTCGGGAAATGGTTTGCATCTGCATCTCTATTTAACTAAAAAGGGTAAAAATATTTTTTACAAAAAGGGTGCTTATGCAAACATGAGTGATACAGGAAAATATTTCATCGGTGGTTTACTAAAACACGCACCTGCTGTTTCTGCATTTACAAATCCGAGTACAAATTCATACAAAAGACTTATTCCCGGTTTTGAGGCTCCTGTTGCACTTACATTTGGACAGGGAAACAGAGCTTCTGCTATTCGAATACCTCAATATGTAATCAACCCTGATGAAACGCGGTTTGAATACCGCCCGCCGGATGCAACAATGAATCCTTACTTTGGAATGATAGCAATTTTGCTGGCTGGTATTGATGGTGTTGTTAAAAAGATTGATCCTGTTAAAGAAGGATTTGGTCCATACGATAAAAACTTTTTGGAAGATGATTCAATTGAAAAAATTCATTTCCTCCCTAGAAGTCTCGCAGAAGCAATGGATGCACTGGAAGTAGACAACAAATTTTTAAAGCAGGGAAATATTTTCTCTGATGAGTTACTTGAACAATGGGTAAAAGTAAAAAGGGAAGAAGTTCTCTCAATTGGTACCATGCCTCATCCGTTTGAATACAAAATGTATTTTAGTTTGTAAAGAAAACTTGTTTACATTTTTATCTTAGGCTTATCGAAGTAATATCATTTTCTTGGATTCTTCGAAATTCCCTGCTTGCATTTTGTAAAAATAGATACCGCTTGAGAATCCTTTACTTTCAAATTTGATCTCGTAGTTACCAGCAGCCTTCTCTTCATCAATGAGAGTTACTAATTCTTTACCCAATACGTTATAAATTTTTAACATGACACGATTCTTTTCAGGAACATCATATTTAATAGTGGTTATTGAGTTAAAGGGATTGGGAAAATTTTGAGATAGATAAAAAGACTCAATTTTTGGTTGATCATCTTCAATTTCTGTATGTATGATATTTGAAAAATCTACTACCCAGTTGTTTGGATCAACAGAAATATTTGTGATTAACTGAGAGAAATAGATTTTAAAAAATTGATCATTTGAATTTTGATAAAGCGTAATCAAAGTATCCCCACCAGAAAAATTTAGTTTAATCTCAAGGTGCATTTTAAATAAAGGAGTTACTGATGTGGATGTCGATTGAACAGAATGAATCTTCAAAGTATCATTCACTTGTGTCCAACTGATGTTATAAATTGGATAACCCTCACCAAAATACCACTGGTTAAAGAAATCAGTAAAATCTTGACCGGTAGTTGTTTCCAGTACATCCTTAAAATCAAATCCGGTTGCAACACTGTCTTTAAATTCGTTTTGAAAATTTTTTAATGTAAGGAAAAATAGAGAATCGTTTCCAACTTCAAATCGAAGCATATGTACTAATGCTGCTCCCTTTTTGTATGTCAGCCGATAATCAAAGATTCTGCTTTCATCATTAATATACTCATACGGTACATAGACACTACCTCCAGGCATAAGTTTTATTTTTTGGTGTGCGTCACTCATCCAAAAATCTGCTCTGACTTGTGATTCAAGGTATTGCAGAGCTAAATATTCGCTATATCCAGCAAAACCCTCATTGATCCATATATCCTGCCAGGTAGCACAAGTGACATTATCACCAAACCAGGAATGACCTAATTCATGTGCTGAATACCAAAAATAGTAGTAAGAACCTATATATGCTGCAGTAGTATCTAATGCCTGGTAACCTATCGTAGTCATTGTTTGATGTTCCATCGCACCCCAGGAACTGGGATACAAACAATATCCATACTTTTCATTCTCAAATGGATAATCACCAAACAGATTGATGAAAAGTTGCATAAAATCTTTTGTTTTTTCAATCGCGACCATTTGCATTGAAAGGAAAGGGCAATCCTGAAAAAGATAACTTTGAATCATTATTGAATCAGTCGATCCCTTAATAGTCATGTAAGTTATATCTTCAATGTATTGTCCAACTGCAAATGAGATTAGATAATATGCAATGGGATAATTTGATTTCCATTCATATCTGACTTTATCACCAGGTATGGAGATTACGGATTTTAAAATTCCGTTTGAACCGGCCTTGCAATCTGATTCAGTTGTTATAAAGATCTGAACTGAATCAGCTTTGTCAGTAAGGATTTGCTTACAAGGCCACCATATTTTGGACCAAAATGGTTCTGAAAAAGTACATGTTACAGAAGAATTATATGCAGAACCAGTCCTGATACCGTTGTATCCTGAAACCACAGTTTCTTCTCCATTTCCAAAATAATAAATCGTTGCAGTTATAAAAGAACCGACAGGCAGAGGAGGATCAACAGGAACTTTAATTAAATGATCGGTATGTGTAAAGCCGTATGGTTGTCCATTTATTAGAACTGAATCGACTAGCATATATGTATTTTCTGCTAAGGTATCAATCAATTCCACAACAAAAGTGTCTAATGGTGTATTCTGTACTTTGGCATAAATGGTTCCGCTCCCCTGTATTTCAGTCGAATATTTACTAACTGAAAGATCGAGCTTATAAGATTTGACATCATAATTATTTAATTGATCGAGTGTTCCTATTGAATGCTGGTTTTCATTATTAAACATTGAATTCGATTCAATCTGTTTCATGTGGTAATCGTTAAACTTAAATTGAGCGAGCAGAAAATTATTAGAAAAGAATACAACAGAAATAAAATAGATTTGGCTAAAGAGATGTAGAGTGGAATAAAAATATTTCATGATAATATCCCTGTATTATTTAAACTCAAATAAACTTAATTATTTAATCCTGGAATGTAAATACTCATTTTTTCCTAGGAATTTTTATTTAGATTAACACAAGATAATTTGATTAAAAAATTTTACACCAAAACAAACCTTAATTAATGCCCATCGGTGAAATAAGCGCACTAGCTACAGCATTTTGCTGGTCAATCACTTCGTATGCATTTACAAATGTTTCGAGAAGGATTGGTGCAATTCAAGTCAACATCGATAGGATGGTTCTTGCTAGCGTAATGCTTATTTCAATAGTTGGAGTTTTTGGTGTAAGTCTTACCTTATCTTCCGATCAGATCTCAAACCTTGTAATAAGCGGAATACTCGGACTGGTTTTAGGTGATTCTTTTCTCTTCAAATCTTTTCAATTAATTGGAGCCAGACTTGGAATAATTATTATGGCAGCAGTACCTGTTCTAAGCACAATACTTGCCTTTTTCTTCTTAAATGAAATTATCTCGTTGCTTGGAATGTTTGGGATGTTGCTGACAATTGTAGGAATATTGATTGTAGTTTTAGAAAGGAAGGTTCCTCAAGAGAATAAAATCACTATAAGTAAAATCGGTATTTTTTATGGTTTCCTTGGTGCACTCGGGCAGGCTAGTGGATTAATCTTTGCGAAGTTTGCTTTCCAGGGAGGTGAGTTAAATGGATTTGCAGCAAGCTTTATAAGATTATTTTCTGCTTCAATAATTATCCTTCCTTTAGCAGCAATATTCAGGAAATATAAAAATCCATTTGGAATTTATCCAAAGGACAGCTATTCAACTAAAGTAATTTTGATTGGAACCATCTTCGGTCCGGTGCTTGGAATTACCGGAAGTTTAATTGCAATTGAGTATGCGAAAGTTGGAATTGCCTCAACCTTGATGGCAACCATGCCGATAATTATGCTGCCGATTTCCAGATTTTATTTTAAAGAGAAGCTGGATTGGAAAGCGATAATTGGTGCGTTCGTGGCAGTGATTGGAACTGCGATTATTTTCTTGAGATAAAATTAATCGTTCAGAATATTTTTATAAACCTGATAAGTTTCCTCATCAAAACAAATAAAAATTACTTTTTCCAGTGACTCATTCTTATCGAAAAACTTTTTGACTTCATTTATCGCAATCCTTGTTGCTCGTTCCAATGGAAAGCGATAAACTCCAGTACTTATTGCTGGAAACGCAATTGTTTTAGCTTTGTTTTCCTGAGCTAACTTTAAAGAGTTTTTATAACAGCTTGCCAACAGTTTCTCTTCATTATTCTTTCCACCATTCCAAACAGGTCCGACAGTATGAATAATAAATTTAGCTGGAAGTTTAAATCCCGATGAAATTTTTGCTTCACCGGTTGAGCAGCCGCCAAGCTTTCTATTAAACTCTAGTAATTCAGGTCCAGCTGCACGATGAATAGCTCCATCAACTCCACCACCACCAAGCAGGGAAGTGTTCGCGGCGTTAACTATAGCATCAACTTTTAGTTTGGTGATGTCGCCTTTTAATATTTGTATTCTTTCAGTCAAAGAAATCACCTATTAAATTCCCATTTCCTTTTTCACCTCACTGAATTTCGCAATTGCAAAATCGAGATCTGACTTAGAATGTGCTGCAGATATCTGCACACGAATTCTTGCGGTTCCTTTTGGAACTACAGGATAAAAGAAACCGATAACGTAAATTCCTTTTTCTAATAATCTTGCTGCCATATTCTGTGAGAGCACAGCATCTCCAAGCATTATCGGAACAATTGGATGTATACCTTCTTTAATTTCAAATCCGGCAGCTTTTATTTTTTCTCTGAAATATTTTGTATTCTCCTCAAGCTTATCTCTCAAATGAGTTGTCGAACTTAGCATCTCGAGTACTTTTAGAGACGCAGCAACAATACTCGGGGCAACAGTATTGGAAAATAAGTATGGTCGTGATCTTTGCCTGAGTAAATCAACAATTGCTTTTCTTCCGCTTGTATAACCACCGCTTGCACCTCCCAGAGCTTTACCCAAGGTTCCTGTAATAACGTCTACTCTTCCAATAACATTATTGTGTTCATGAGTACCTTTGCCATGCTTGCCCATAAATCCAACTGCGTGCGAGTCATCCACCATAACCATTGCATTGTACTTATCTGCGAGGTCACAAATAACTTTTAGGTTTGCAATGTAACCATCCATCGAGAAAACGCCATCCGTAGCAATGAGGATTTGCTTTGTATTTTTTTCTTTAGCCTCCTTTAATTTTTCTTCAAGATCTTTCATATCATTGTTTTTATATCGATATCGCTGTGCTTTGCAAAGCCGAACTCCGTCAATTATACTTGCGTGATTTAGTTCATCACTAATTACAGCATCTTCTTCATTTAATATTGTTTCAAACAAACCTCCATTAGCATCGAAGCAGGAAGTGTAAAGAATCGTGTCTTCCGTTTCTAAAAATTCAGTTATTTTTTGCTCGAGTTGTTTATGTATTTGTTGAGTCCCACAAATAAAACGTACTGATGATAATCCATATCCCCATTTATCATAGCTTTCTTTAGCAGCCTTTATTATTTCAGGATGATTTGCGAGCCCGAGATAATTATTTGCGCACATATTTAAAACTTTTTGCCCGCCGGTGACTTCAATGTTTGCGGACTGAGGACTAGTAATTATTCTTTCTTTTTTGTATAAGCCCTCTTTTTCTATGTTTGATAGAATTTCAGAATAATATTTTTTTGTCGATTCCTTCATATTATCTCCTTTTTGATTTTAAACTTCTAACCAATCCAGTATTACTTTACCCGAATTACCCGATTTCATTATCTCAAAACCTTCAAGGTAATCATCAATCTTAAATCTATGTGTTATTATCGGATTGATGTTTAACCCACTCTGAACCATTGCCTGCATTTTAAACCAGGTCTCAAACATCATTCTTCCGTAAATACCATGGATGGTGAGTCCATTGAAAATAACTTTGTTCCAGTTGATGCCAGCTTTTTCGGGAAGGATACCGAGTAAGGCCATTTTTCCGCCATGGTACATAACATCAATCATATCATTAAAAGCGTTAATGCTTCCACTCATTTCCAATCCGACATCGAATCCTCCCACCATTCCTAATTCTTTAATAATGTCAGGTAGTTTTTCTTTTGTGATGTTGACCGCTCTTGTAACTCCAAGTTTTTTTGCAAGCTCAAGTCTGTATTCATTCATATCTGTGATGACAATATTTCTTGCACCCGAATGTTTAACAATAGCTGCAGCCATAATTCCGATTGGTCCAGCACCAGTTATCAGAACATCTTCACCAAGCACATTAAATGATAATGCGGTGTGAACAGCATTTCCTAGCGGATCAAATATTGAAAAAATTTCTTTTGGAATTTTGGGATCGCAATGCCATATGTTGGAAACTGGGATGACAAGATATTCAGCAAATGCTCCCGGACGATTTACTCCAACTCCTTTTGTATTTGGGCAAAGATGTCCTCTTCCTTCCCGACAGTTTCTGCAAGTTCCGCAAACAATGTGACCTTCACCGCTGACCAACTCACCAACTTTTACATCATGAACATTATCACCAAAAGCTTCAACAGTTCCTACGTATTCGTGACCAACATGCATTGGAACGGGAATCGTTTTCTGCGCCCATTCATCCCAGTTATAAATATGAATATCAGTTCCGCAGATTGATGTCTTGTGAATTTTAATCAGAACATCGTTTGGCCCGTATTCAGGAACAGGAACTTCATCCATCCAGATTCCGGGTTTTGCATATTTTTTTACTAAGGCCTTCATTTTTTTCATTTTAATGCCTTTCAAGAAAAGGTGTTGAGGAGTTTCAAAATAGAAAATGTAATAAAAAATTTTAATTACGATTTAAACTTAGAAATTAGGAGAGTAAACAACAATAAAAATTTGTTGAGGAGTTTTTACAGAAAAATGAGGTAAAATCTTTATCAGATTATCGAGAACAGTGCAAAATCAGATTTACCTATAATATAAGATTTGTTTTGGAGCTCTTTGAACTTTTTATTAAACCAGGCTTCTCCAATCCCGTTCTCATTAGCTGTGTCCCTGAGCCAACTCATTTCCTTTTCAGTAGTGATTTCATCTGAAAGTGCAAGTTTTAAACCATCTTCCAGAAAAGATTTCGCAATTTCCTGATTAGAAAATTTTATAGGTTCTTCGGTTATATATTTATTTTCAAGAAGGTGTGAGATTGTTTCTTCAAAAAAATCTGATGAAAAACCAAGGCGTGCAGCTAGCTTTTTGATAATTGTTATTTCTGATTCTGCAAGTTGGTTATCTCTTCTTGCTGTAATAAGCAAACCCTTAAGGTAGTTACTGCGATCGAGCTGGGGAATTTCCAATATTACCTCTTTAGTTTTATATTCGTTCAAACCTAATTAATTTGAATTGATAAAAAAAATCATTTTCAAATCCACTCAAACATAATACCATAATAATTATCAATTGTTTGATTCGTGATGGATTTAATCCTAGAGTGACAAACGGGCTAATTTTAAGGTTCAGCGAAAATATAAATGAATTTTTGCGCCACTTACAACTTTTAGGTCGATTTTATTTACCGCACTAAAAATCATTTTTACCGATTCCAAATCTCGTTTTTCTTTTTGTTTTGAGTTGCGTGAAAAATGTCATAATCTGATTTTTATACTTTATATCTGTAAAGAATAATTATCGATCAAAAAAATAAAGATTTCTCTATAAAAAAATGTAGTAAATTTCGGATAATAATTATCAGGAATATTTCAGCCAGTGGCTGAGCCCGTTTTACGGGAGATTCATCATTTAAAGAGGAGTACTAAAATGGATTACCGGATTGAAAAAGATACGATGGGAGAAATTAAAGTTCCTTCCAATATGTACTTTGGTGCACAAACAGCAAGATCATTAATGAATTTTAAAATAGGCGGAGATCATTTTCCAAGAGAATTGATTCGTGCACTTGGAATTCTTAAAAAAGCTGCCGCACTAACAAATAAAGAACTCGGAACTTTACCTGCAGATAAAGCCGATTTAATTATAAAAGCTGCCGATGAAGTAATTGCAGGAAAACTCGATCTACATTTTCCGCTTGTTGTATGGCAAACAGGAAGTGGCACTCAGACAAATATGAATGCAAATGAAGTCATTTCTAATCGCGCAATTGAAATAGCTGGCGGTGAAATGGGGAGTAAAAAACCAATTCATCCAAATGATGACGTAAATAAAGCACAATCGTCAAATGATACTTTCCCCACTGCAATGCACATTGCTGCTGTTGAGGAAATTCATCGTAGACTCATTCCGATGGTTACAAAGCTTAGAGATGGGTTACAAAAAAAATCTGATGAATTTAAAGATATAATTAAGATTGGAAGAACTCATTTGATGGATGCAGTTCCTCTAACATTGGGTCAGGAGTTTAGTGGTTATGCTCA
>Ga0307423_1000738_pt1 | contig 21596 bp, 19 predicted proteins | sample SalMarWE160310MG_FD_202154 | JGI IMG/M metagenome (GOLD analysis project Ga0307423, IMG submission 202154) | Salt marsh sediment microbial communities from the Plum Island Ecosystem LTER, Massachusetts, United States - WE1603-10 | ecosystem: Environmental > Aquatic > Marine > Intertidal zone >...
ATCCTCCGTTGTGCCGGTCAACAAGGTCATCTCAGCCCGAAGGCATCTCCGCTGACTGGCCAGCGATGGGCGGGTGGATGGGAAGACCGGCCCGCGATGCAGGATCCTTCGACAGCCGCTGCGGCCGGTGCGCTCCTCTGAGCGTTGGCCGGCGGCTCGTGCGTTGGCAGCGTGAGGATCGCGAAGCGGTGGGCGTTCATGCAGCGCGTCGGTATCGGTGGTGGAGACCACCGACCTGGGGCTCGGCGACGATTCGCCCTTGGCTCGGTGGCTCAATCTCGCGCGGCCGGGGTGCGTTGCCTTCGAGCGACTGGTGCGGTCGCGAGTCGTGGTAATACGCGAAGTATTCACGTAGAACGCGTCGCAGATGAGCTTCGTTGATCACGAGGACGTGGTCGAGGCACTCTCTCCGGATCGATCCGATCATCCTCTCGACGTAGGGCGATTGCCACGGGGAGCGAGGTGCAATGAGAACCTCCTCGATGTCCATGCCGCGAACCCGATCCACGAAGTAGGAGCTGTAGATTCCGTCGCGGTCACGGAGCAGATACCTGGGCACCGTGTCGTACGGGAACGCTTCCACGATCTGCTGGGCTGTCCAGCGTCCCGTCGGATGACTTGTGACGTTGAAGTGAACGACGGTCCGTTGGTGGTGCCTGAGAACCACGAAGCAGATGAGGATGCGGAAGTTCAGGGTCACGACTGTGAAGAAGTCGATCGCGGCGATCTCACGGGTATGGTTCTTCAAGAAGACGCGCCATTCCTGCGAGGGTGGCTTGCGTCCGCGAACCATGTACTTGGCCACCGTCAGCTCCGCGACCTCGTAGCCGAGCAGATGAAGCTCCGAGCGGATCCGGCGTCGTCCCCAGGTGGGGTTGTCGCGGGACATGCGACGGATGAGGGCACGGATCTCCAGGTCGAGCTTGGGACGGCCGCAGCGACTCCGTGACTTCCAACGCCAGTAGAGGCGGAAGCCCTGCCGGTGCCAGCGGATCACCGTCTCGGGCTGGACGACGATCAGGCTCGACCGCCAGCCTCGCCACAGGCGGGAGAGCCAGACCCAGAAGACCCGGTCTCGCCGATGGAGCCTCGGGCGCTTCACCGAGCGCTGGAGGATGACGATCTGATGGCGGAGAGCCAGGTTCTCTGCGACGAGTGCGGCGCGGCTCTGGAGCAGCTTGCGGAGGAGGGCGGTGACGAGTTGCAGTGCGCCCATTGAGGCTCCCGTGTGAGAGGACTGCCCCGAGCGTACCGCGTGGCCTCATTCAGACCTGCGGTCGGAAAATGTAAGCAATGGCGGGAAGTTCCGAGTATTTGACCGGGACAACTACTCAACCGCCTTCACTCTCGATACCTACGTCCACCTGCTGTCCAGGTCGAGGAGTCTGGCGCCGGTCGACTTTGGCGACGTGGACACATCCGGACACAAGCCGGACACACGGACACAACGGAGGGGCAAGAAGGACGACCGCCTCCTCCACTAAGTACCTGAATTTTCGATGGAAAGGTGGTGACCCAGGCAGGATTCGAACCTGCGACTCCCAGCTTCGGAGGCTGGTGCTCTATCCAACTGAGCTACTGGGCCACTCGAACGAACGGACCGCTCTCTCGTGCTGTGGTGGGGCGTACTGGACTCGAACCAGTGACCTCCGCGGTGTGAACACGGCGCTCTGCCAACTGAGCTAACGCCCCAACCTCACTGCGGTTTTTTAGGGAAGGCGGGCAGGGAGTGCAAGCTGGCGGCATCCCGCGCCCCCTTCGCCTCCGTTGCGGCCGTCCCTCGCGGCGGATCAGTCTCGATCGGTGTGGGCCAGCGCCGCGCCGACGAAGGCGGTGAACAGGGGATGGGGGATGAAGGGGGTCGATTTGAACTCCGGGTGGAACTGGCAGCCCACGAACCAGGGGTGGTCGGCGATCTCCACCACCTCCACCAGCCGCCCGTTCGGAGACGTGCCCGCGAGCACCAGGCCCGCGGCCGAGAGCTGATCGCGGTATTCCGGGTTGAACTCGTAGCGGTGGCGGTGCCGCTCGGAGATCTCGAGAGTCCCGTAGGCCTCGGCCGCCCGGGTCCCTTTGCGCAGTACGCAGGGATAGGCTCCCAGGCGCATGGAGCCGCCCTTGTCCTCCAGCTCCCGCTGCTCGGGCAGGAAGTCGATCACGGGGTGGCGGGTCGTCTCGTCCACCTCGGTGGAGTTGGCGTGCTCGAGGCCGGCCACGTGGCGCGCGAACTCGATCACCGCCAGCTGCATCCCGAAACAGATGCCCAGGTAGGGGACGCGCTGCTCCCGGGCGAAACGCACTGCCTTGATCTTGCCCTCGACGCCGCGGGAGCCGAAACCGTGGGGCACCAGGATGCCATCCATCTTCGAGAGCTCGCTGGCGTCGGTGATCTTCTCGGAGTCGAAGTACTCGATCTGCACACGCACCCGGTGGGCGATCCCCCCGTGGTGTAGGGACTCGTTCAGGCTCTTGTAGGAATCGGTCAGGTCGACGTACTTGCCGACCATGCCGATCCACACCTCCCCCTCCGGGTGGGTCAGGGCGTCGACCACCCGCTTCCACGGATCGAGGTTCGGCTCACCGGTCCAGATTCCGAGCACCCGGGTGAGCTTCTCGTCGAGCCCTTCGCTGTGGAAGATGGTCGGCACCTCGTAGATGTGCTCGACGTCCTTGGCCGTGATCACCGCGTCCTCGTCCACGTTGCAGAAGAGCGCGATCTTGGCCTTGACGGAACGGGGCAGGAAGCGATCGGTCCGGCAGAGCAGCACGTCGGGCGCGATACCGACGGACTGGAGCTCCTTCACCGAGTGCTGAAGCGGCTTGGTCTTGAGCTCTCCGACCGAGGGGATGAAGGGCACCAGGGCCAGGTGGACGTAGCAGGCGTTGGCCCGACCCACGTCGGCGCGAAACTGGCGGATGGCTTCGAGGAACGGCAGCGACTCGATGTCGCCGACGGTGCCGCCCACCTCGGCGATCAGCAGATCCGCACCCTCGGCGGCCTTGTGGATGCGCTCCTTGATCTCGTCGGTGATGTGTGGGATCACCTGGACCGTCCCGCCCAGGTAGTCGCCGCGCCTCTCCTTGCTGATCACCGCGTCGTAGACCCGGCCCGCGGTGCAATTGTTGACCTTGCCGGTGGTGGTGCGGGTGAAGCGCTCGTAGTGGCCGAGATCCAGATCCGTCTCCGCCCCGTCATCGGTGACGTAGACCTCTCCGTGCTGGATGGGGTTCATGGTGCCGGGATCGACGTTCAGGTAGGGATCCAGCTTGAGGAAGTTGACCCGAAGGCCCCGGGCCTCCAGCAGGGACCCGATCGCAGCCGCCGAAAGCCCCTTCCCGAGCCCGGAGAGCACTCCTCCGGTCACGAAAATGAACTTCTTGGGCCTGGCGTTCATCGCGAATCTCCCAACCACATGATCGTACAAGGATCCGGGCTGCGCCCGCGGGGGCGTCCTGGCTTCGAACCCGATGAATGAGAGCCGGGGATTGGGTAGCGCCGAAGGGGGAAAGATTCGGTTTTTCGGTTTATAACCCGCCGGTCCGAGGGGTGTCAATTTCGCCCCCGCGAGACGGCGTTCGTCCGGCGATAGGGCGAGCCCAGCGGGCGGGCGGAGCTGGCCGAAATGCGGGCTAGCGCTTGGAGAACTGGAAGCGCGCGCGGGCCCCGCGTTGGCCGTACTTCTTGCGCTCCTTCTTGCGCGCGTCTCGCGTGAGCAGTCCGCCTCGCTTGAGCGCGATCCGCTGGCTCGGATCGAGCTTCTCGATGGCCCTGGCAATCCCGTGGCGCAGCGCGCCGGCCTGCCCCGAGATACCGCCCCCCTTGACGGTGGCGATCACGTCGTAGCGCCCGCCTACGCTGGCGGCCTCGATGGGCTGGTTGACCCGGCCGACCAGGGCCTCCCTCGGGAAGTACTCATCCGCAGGGCGGCCGTTCACCAGGATCTGACCCGTGCCGAGCCTCATCCTCACCCTGGCGATGGCGGTCTTGCGCTTGCCGGTCACGAAGGCCTCGGTGGGGATCTCGGTCTCAGTCAAGCTGCAGCTCCTCGGGCTTCTGGGCCGCGTGGGGATGATCGGGCCCCCCGTAGATCTTGAGTTTGCCGAGCATCTTCCTGCCCAGTGAGTTCTTCGGCAGCATTCCCCGGACCGCATCTCGAACCACGCGATCCGGATGGGGTCCCGCGAGCACCTTGGCTGCGGTGATCGATCGCAGGCCACCGACCCATCCCGAGTGGCGGTGGTAGGTCTTCTGCTCGCGCTTGTTCCCGGTGAGCTTCACCTTGTCGGCATTCACCACGATCACGAAGTCGCCGGTGTCCACGTGTGGCGTGAAGGTGGGCTTGTGCTTGCCCCTCAGGATCGTCGCCAGGCGGGAGGCGAGGCGGCCCAGCACCTGGTCGTTGGCATCCGCCACGTACCAGCGCCGCTCGACTTCCGCAGGCTTGGCGCTCTGCGTGGCGCGGTGGGCCTGGGCTCCCATGAATGGTCTTCTCCTCGGCGTCGGGCCGCAATCGTTAGCCGAGGGGCAGGGACTCGTCAAGCTGGCGTCCCTGTAAGGCCGCGTCCTACTGGGGAAAACCGTAGTCCACCCGGACCAGGGTGAGGCCCCGGGCGGGGGCCGGGGCCGGGGCTGCGCGGCGATCCCGAGCCGCCAGCAGGGTGGGCACGGAGGCGGGCTCGAGGCGCCCCCGGCCGACCTCCAGCAGGATGCCCATCAGATTGCGGACCATGCGCCGGAGGAAGCCGGATCCCTCCACCTCGACGCAGATCTCTCCACCGGGGCTTCCCGCCACCTCGACCCGGTACAGAGTCCGGACCGTGTCGCGGACCTCGGAGCCAGAGGTCTGGAGGGAGGCAAAGTCGCGGCGCCCTTCGAGGCAATCCGCCGCCTCGCGCATCGCCGCGACATCGAGTGGAGCGCGCAGCCAATGGCTGCACCGATCGCGCAATGGGGAGGGCCAGGAGCCGTTCCAGATCCGGTAGCGGTAGAGCTTGGAGCGAGCGTCGTGCTGAGCGTGGAATCCGTCCGGCTGCTCCTCGAGCCCCACCACCGCCAGGTCCCGGGGGAGAACGGTGTTCAGGGCCCGCTGGAGCTCGGGGCAGGTCATCGAGGTCTCGATCTCCGCGCTCGCGACCTGGCCCTCGGCGTGGACCCCGGAATCGGTTCGCCCGGCTGCGATCACCCGCAGACTCTTGCCGGTAACCGTTCGCAGCGCCGTCTCCAGGGTGTCCTGAACGGTGCGATGCCCTTCGGGCTGGGACTGCCAGCCCTCGAAGTCGGTCCCATCGTACTCGAGCGTAAAGCGGAGGGTGGCCATGAAGCCCCGCTCAGCTGACGTGGAAGCGGCTCTCGGCGAGCCGGACGGCGTTGCTGGCCGCCAGGCGGACCGGATCGGCGGCAAGCCAGAAGAGCAGCCCCCGGTCGCAGCTCGGATCGCTGCGGACCCTGCCCACCAGCACCATCTCGCTCTCGGCGGTCTCGCGGATGCTGGGTGAGGGCATCCCATCGCCGGGAACTGCGACTCCCGGCGACTTGGCGAGCAGCTCGCTCAGCTCGGCGGCGCTGAGTTCCTCGGCGACCTCGACGGCGATGCTCGCCCCGGTTCCCGAGAAGGTCGGCACTCGCACCGCCGTCACTGCCACCGGAAGCTCGGCACCGAGCAGACGGCGCAGGCCACGCACCAGGGCCTCCTCCGCTTCGGTCTCCCCTCCCCTCGCCGCCTCTCCCACCACGGGGATGCAGTTGAAGGCAATGCCGTGCGAGAAGATCGTCGGCTCGGGCACCTCACGCTGGCCGAAGAGCGCGATTGCCTCGGCCTGGAGCGACTCGATCCCAGCGCGGCCGGCGCCGGAGACCGCCTCGAACGCAGTGCCGATGACTCGGCAAAGTCCCGCAGACCGGTGAATCGGCTCGAGCACCAGGGACCAGGCCAATGTGGGACCGGCCGGCGTGGCAATCACCGGCTGCAGAAGGTCGACGGGATCGGGGCGCAGGTCCGCCACCAGCAGCGGCACCTCCGCCGCACCCTCCACCGAACCCGAGAGATCGATGCACGGGACCTCGGCGCGGAGCGCAGCGCGAACCCACCCAAGGGCTTCGCTCGCAGGGACACACAGGAATACCAGGCCGAGACCGCGCAGCGACGGGAGATCCGTCTCGACCGGGATCGACTGCCCGTGGAATTCGATCGCCCTGCCCATGGAGCGCTCGGTGGCGACGGGGATCAGCTCTGCCAGCGGGAAGCTCCGGGCCTCCAGCACGGAGAGGAGATCGCTGCCCAACGTGCCCGTTGCGCCGATCACCGCGACCCGGAGGCCCTCTCCCCGCACCGTCATACGGAGCCCAGCTTCTCGAGCACCAGGTCTCCCATCGCCCGGCAGCCCACCGGCTGGCCGTCGTCATCCTCGCTGGCCAGGTCGACCGTGCGATACCCGTCTGCGAGCACGCCGGTCACCGCATCGCGGACCTCGGCGGCAGCGGCGGCGTTGTCGAAGCTGTGCTCGAACATCATGGCCACCGAGAGGATCGCCGCCAGGGGATTCGCCAGATCCTGTCCGGCGATATCCGGCGCCGAGCCGTGGACCGGCTCGTAGAGACCGATCCCCCCCTCGCCGAGGCTGGCCGAGGGGAGCATGCCGAGGGATCCGCTGATCATCGCCGCCTCGTCGGAGAGGATGTCTCCGAAGAGGTTTCCCGTCACGATCACGTCGAAGCGCCTGGGATCCCTCACCAGCAGCATGGCGCAGGAATCGACCAGCTGGTGGGCGAGCTCCACGTCCGGGTAGTCCTTCGCCACCTCCTCCACGACCTCCACCCAGAGCTGGCAGACCTCGAGCACGTTGGCCTTGTGCACGTGGGTCAGGTGCCTGCGGCGCCGCCGGGCCGCGTCGAAAGCCACGCGGGCGATTCGGGAGATCTCGACCTCGTCGTAGACCATGGTGTTGCGGGACTCGCGCCGACCATCGACCAGCGCGGTGCCGCGGGGCTCGCCGAAGTAGATGCCACCGGTGAGCTCGCGGACCACCAGCAGGTCGATCCCCTCCACCACCTCTCGCCGCAGTGTCGAAGCGTCGGCGAGCGCCGGGAACACGGTGGCGGGACGAAGGTTCGCGAAGAGTCCCAGCTCCTTGCGGATGCGGAGCAGCCCCTTCTCGGGCCGGAGGTCCATGGGCAGGGTGTCCCACTTCGGACCACCCACCGCACCGAGGAACACCGCCCGGCTCCGCTTGGCCTCGGCGAGCGCCTCGTCGGTGAGAGGCGACCCGCAGGCGTCAATGGAGGCGCCGCCGATCAGCGCCTTCTGGCAGGAGAGCTGGAGCCCGTGGCGGGCGGCCACGGCCTCGAGAACGCGGCGGGCTTCGTTGGTGACGTCGGGGCCGATCCCGTCGCCGGGTAGCAGCAGCACTCGCTCCAATGCTCAGATTCCCTTCGGTTCGTCCAGGCTGCGGCGCCGCTTGTGCCACTCGAGGCGGTTGAGAGCGTGGACGTACGCCTTGCCGCTGGCGACGATGATGTCGGTGTGGGCCCCGTGCCCGACTACACGCCGCCCTCCCTCCTCGAGGGTGACGGTCACCTCGCCCTGGGCATCCATGCCCCCGGTGATCGCCTTCACGTGGAACTGGACCAGCTCGCTCCTGCTCCCGGTGAGCTCGGCAATCGCCTTGTAGACAGCGTCGACGGGGCCGTCGCCCATGCAGGAGGTCTTCCTCACCCGCCCGTCCACCGTCAGCTGCACCGTCGCGTTCGGCGTGGCAAAGGTTCCGCTCACGACGGCCAGGTCTTCGAGGCGGAAGCGATCGTCCTCGGACTTCGCCGACTCGGCCAGGATCGCCTCCAGGTCCTCGACGTAGATGGTCTTCTTCTTGTCCGCCAGGGCCTTGAAGCGCTTGAAGGCCTCATCGAACTCGTCCCCCTCGACCGCCAAGCCGAGCTCGGCGAGGCGATCCCGGAAGGCGTGACGACCCGAGTGCTTGCCCAGCACCAGCTCGTTGGAAGTCCGTCCGATCGACTGGGGCGTCATGATCTCGTAGGTGATCGCGGCCTTGAGCACGCCGTCCTGGTGGATCCCCGCCTCGTGGGCGAAGGCGTTCTGGCCCACGATGGCCTTGTTCGGCTGTACCGCGACACCGGTGATCTTCGAGAGCATGCGGCTGGTCGGATAGATCTCGTTGGCCCGGATCCGGGTATCGAGGCCGCCGTAGACTTCGCGCCGCGTCCTGAGCGCCATCACCACCTCTTCCAGCGAGGTGTTGCCGGCGCGCTCGCCGATCCCGTTCACCGTGCACTCGACCTGACGGGCTCCGGCGCGAATCGCGGCCAGACTGTTGGCGACGGCGAGACCGAGGTCGTTGTGGCAGTGCAGGCTGAAGATCGCCCGCTCGCTACCGGAAATCTTCTCGCGGAGGTATCGGATCAGGTCGTGGTACTCGACCGGCGTCGTGTACCCGACGGTGTCGGGAACGTTCAGGGTCGAGGCACCCGCCTCCAGCGCGACCGTGAAGACCTCGACCAGATAGTCCCAGTCCGAACGCGTCGCGTCCTCCGCCGAGAACTCCACGTCGTCGCAGTGCTGCCGGGCCTGCGTCACCGACCGCCTCACCTCCTCGAGCACCTGCTCCCGGGACATTCGCAGCTTGTGCTCCAGGTGAATGTCGCTGGTCGCGATGAAGGCATGGATACGCGGCTTCGCGGCTGACTCGAGGGCCTGGGCTGCTCGCTCGATGTCGGCGCTCGCGGTGCGTGCGAGTCCGGCGATGGAGGTCTCGCGGATCTCTTCGGCAATCGCGCGCACCGATTCGAAGTCGCCGTCGCTGGCGATCGGAAAGCCGGCCTCGATGACGTCCACGCCGAGCTTCTCGAGCTGCCTGGCGAGAGCGACCTTCTCGCTCAGCTTCATGCTGCACCCCGGCGACTGCTCGCCGTCGCGCAGGGTGGTATCGAAGATGCGGATGCGGTCCTCGCTCATGGCGTCGTTCCTCGCGTCTCGTGTCCGGGAAGCGACTCGCCCCTCTCTGTCTCCTCGAGCACGCGGCCCGTGCGCCAGCGCCAGAACCACTCGGCGGGGCCGGAGACAACGTACAGGAGGCCGACGATGAACAGGGTCACCGCCGGCTTGGAGAGAATCACGGCGAAGGCGATGACCGTCACGACCACCGTGGGATAGGAGCCCCCGAGGCGCACTCCTTTGAAGCTCCGGTAGGGAACCGGGCTCACCATCAGAAGCCCCACCAGCGCCACTCCGAGCCCCGCCATGGCGGCGGGGATGTCGAGGGCGAGCCCGCTCTCCCGGAGGAAGCCACCGAACCAGACCGAGGAGAGCACCATGCCCGCCGCGGCCGGGCTGGGGAGGCCTTCGAAGCGCCCCGAGTAGCGCTCGGGCTGCACGTTGAAGCGGGCCAGACGGAGTGCGGCGCAGGCCGTGTAGATGAAGGCCAGCACCCAGCCGGTCCAGCCGAGCTCCTGGAGCGCCCCGGCGCTGAAGGCGAGCATGGCGGGTGCGACACCGAAGGAGACGGTATCGGCGATGGAGTCATACTCGGCGCCGAACTTGCTGGTGGAACCGGCCATGCGCGCCAGGCGTCCATCGAGGAGATCGCAGACTCCCGCGGCGATGATCGCCAGGGCCGCGCGGTCCAGGTGGCCGCTGGCCGACAGGGTGACCGAGTAGAAACCGGCCGCCAGGTTACCGGTGGTGAGCACGTGCGGAAGCAGGGCAGAGAAGTCGCGCTGCCTCTCTCCCCGGGGGCGCCGGCGGCGACGGCGACGGCTCTTCGGCGGCGGGGTGGCACCGGGGTCTCGAGGCGCCGTCACGTCACCTCCCCCGCCAGCACCGCGATCACGCTGCTGCCGCCGCTCACCCGATCCCCAACCGCGACGCGCGCCTCGCTCCCGATCGGCAACACCACGTCGGTGCGAGAGCCGAAGCGGATCATGCCGTAGCGCACCCCGCGTGCCAGCCACTCGCCGACTGCGGGTTGACAGACGATGCGGCGAGCGATCAGCCCCGTGATCTGCACGACGTCCACCTCGGCACCCCCCGCCGTCTCCAGCGTCATGGCGCAGCGCACGTTGCGCCGCTCCGCGGCCTTGTTGAAGGCGGCCAGGTACTTCTCACCACCGCGCTTCTTCGCGAGCACCCGACCCGCGATGGGCGCCCGGTTCACGTGGACATCGAAGATCGAGAGGAAGATCCCGATCCGCAGCGCCTTGCCGCCCGTCTCGGTCTCGATTTCGCCCGCGTCGATGACGCGGCCGTCGGCCGGCGCCACCACCGTGCGGTCGTCACCGGGGATCTCCCGAGGCGGATTGCGGAAGAAGAAGGCCGTGAAGAGCCCGAGGAGGAGGGCGAGGGTCGCAGCAATCCACCACTGGAGCGCCAGGCAGACCCCGGCCATGGCGACGAGCGGCAGGGATGTGGTGTAGACATCGGGAGCGAACGTCCTCGTCAGCCGTTCCTCGAAGACCGGCGCTTGCGGGGGGGTCTCAGGCCTGTCCATCACCAATTCTCTCGTAAGCTCGCGAAGTTACGAAAGCGCCGGGGGCGTGGCAAGACGCCCTCCTCACCCCGCCGGCTCCTCGAAGCGCTCTCCGGTGCGGCGCACCTCCGCCTCCGCTCGCCGCAGGTAGCGGGGCACCAGATCCTCGGACCGCTGTCCCTCACCCCTCGCCAGCAGACGGGCTCCGAGAAGACCGATGTGGAAGGCGCGCGTCCGTCCGAGAGCCGCGGGCAGCAGCACCAGGCCGCCACCGGCCCGCTCCGCCGCGGCAGCGGCCACGCCCTCGGCACCCTCCCCCACCACCACCGTGGAGGAGTGCGGAAGAGCCGCGGCAAGCTCCTCGGCCGTGAAGACGGCGTCCGGGATCAGCGGCGTCCCGATGTCACCGGGTCGCGCGAGACAGGTGGCATAGACCTCGTCCCGCCGGGCATCCAGCAGCGCCGCTACGGGACCGGCTGCTCCGGCGGCGGCCACCGTCAGGGCGGCGAGTGTGGGCACCGCCACCGCCAACCGATCGGAGCCGAAGGCGAGCCCTTTCAGGGTGGCGAGACCGATGCGCAGACCGGTGAAGGAGCCGGGTCCGATGGAGACCGCGAAGGCCTCGATCTCCTCGAGCGAGAGGTTCGCGATCCGCAGCAGCTGGTCGACGGCGGGAAGCAGGCGCTCGGAGTGAGCCCGCTCGTCGAAGGTGCTGATCTCGGCGAGCAGCGTCTCTCCCTCGAGGACGGCGACGCTCATCACGCGTGTCGCCGACTCGATGGAGAGCAGAAGCGGATCAGGAGCCCGCATCTTCCACCAGCTCGCGGCTGCGGGCGCCGGCCACACCGCCGCAAGCCTCCCCGCCGCCTAGAGTCCTTTCATCCACTCGAGGAAGCTCGACCAGTGGCGGGAGACGTCGTTCCAGAAGGCGAAGCCCATCAAGGCGACCAGGACGACGAGACCCACCTGCTGGACGATCTCCCGCGTGCGCAGGGAGAGCGGCGAGCGCTTCACGCCCTCCACCGTGAACATGAGTGCCTGACCTCCGTCGAGGATCGGAATCGGCAGCAGGTTCAGGATGCCCAGGTTGATGCTGATCAAGATCAGCAGGTTCAGAAAGCGATCCCATCCCGCCTGCAGGGCCATCTGGGATTGCTTGGCGATCTCGATGGGACCGCCGATGTTGCGCCGCGAGATCTCGCCGGAGATGATCTTGCCGAGCCCGCTCATGAAGATCCGGGTCAGGTCGACGGTCATGGCCGCCGCACGGGGGAAGGCAACGAAGGGATTGGTCACCTGGTCCGTCGCAATGGCTCCGGGGAGCGTGGCATCCTCGCCGCGGATCCCGATCAGGTAGAGCTCCTCCTCGATTCCATCTTCGCTCAGCTTGGTGAGCTCAGGCCTGATCGAAAAGCGCCGGGTCTCGCCATCCCGAGCCACCAGGATCTCGAGAAGGCGGCCCTTGCTGGCGAGGACCGTCTCCTGGAAGGTCAAGAAGCTGCCGAGCGGGGCGCCGTCTACGGCCACGATCAGGTCGCCGGGCTGGATTCCTGCCCTCGCGGCGGGCTTGCCTTCGGACACCTCCTTCACCAGCACCACCGCCGGAATCACGCCGAGCTGCGCGACACTGCCAAGCGCCGGTACCGAGAGCTGGATCTCGCCCTCGTCGGCGCCTCGGATCAGGCTGAGCTCCACCGAGCCCCGGCTCTGGGCGTAGGCCGCGGCAAAGGCCGTCCAGTCTTCTACCGGGGTCTCGCCCACCCGGACGACGCGATCCCCCGAGCGCAGACCGGCCCGCGCGGCGGACGTGTCGCTCGAGGTGATGCCCACCACCGCCATCTGGCGTTCGTGCTGGAGACCCAGCCAACCGACCTCGCTGTTCAGCCTGAAGATGTCGAGACCGGCGCGCTTTGCGACCCTGACCTGGAGATCGAAGCGCCGCCCTTCCCGCTCGACCTCGAGGCTCAGCAGCCGCCCGGGCTGGGAACGGACCTGCTTCTCCAGCTCGTCCCACCATGCGATCGGCTCGCCCTGGACCGAGAGCACGCGGTCCCCGGGGAGCAGCCCCGCCTCCGCTGCTGGAGAGCCGGGCTCCACGTTGCCCACCACCGCTTCCCTGCGATCGATACCCAGCGCCAGTGTGCCCGCGAAGAGGAACACCGGCAGGGCCAGGTTCATGGCGGGACCGGCAAAGACGACCAGGAGCTTCTGCCAGGTCGGCTTGGAGCGGAGGGCGTGGCTGGGGTCGGCCTCGGCCTCGGAAGAATCGATCTCGTCCGGATTCTCACCGAGCATCTTCACGAAGCCACCCAGGGGAAGCCAGGCGACCACGTAGTCGGTCCCACCCCGGGTCCAGCTCATCCGGAAGCGTCCGAAGCCGATGGGCGGTCCGAAGCCGATGGAGAACTTGAGCACCCGGACGCCACACAGCTTCGCCGCCAGGAAATGTCCGAACTCGTGCACCGTGATGAGCACGCCGAGCATCAGAACCAGCGCGAAGAGGAACTGGCCACCGGTGATCAGCTGGCTCATGTTCGCGCTCCCGCCTCAGCCCCCGAAGGTACCCCGAGCCGCTCCCGCGCCATCCGCCTTGCCCACGCGTCCGCTTCCATCACATCCTCGAGATCGCGAACCAGCTCGCCGCGGTGCCGGCCCAGATGGGCGTCGAGCACCGCTTCATTCGTGGACGCGATGTCGGTAAAACCAATCATACCGCGCAGGAAGGCGTCCACGGTCACTTCGTTGACGGCGTTGAGCACCGCAGGGGCCGCTTCGCTTCCCCGCAGGGCTACATGGGCCAGCTGGAGGGCGGGAAACCGTTCGAGATCCGGCGCCTCGAAGTCGAGTGAGCCCACAGCGGCCAGATCGAGCCGCCGCCCTTGGAGGGGAAGCCGCTCGGGATAGGTGAGGGCCAGGGCGATGGGAATGCGCATGTCCGGGGGGCCGAGCTGGGCGAGGACCGAGCCGTCGACGAACTCGACCAAGGAGTGGACGATCGACTGGGGATGCACCACCACCTCGATCCGCTCGGGCGGAACGTCGAAGAGCCAACGGGCCTCGATCACCTCCAGCACCTTGTTCATGAGCGTCGCTGAGTCGATGGTGATCTTTGGACCCATGCTCCAATTCGGATGAGCGAGGGCCTCCGCCACCGTCGCCCGCGCCAGGCTCTCAGCCGTCCAGGTGCGCAGGGGTCCACCGGATGCGGTCAGAACCAGCCTCTCCACGTCCTCGGCCCGCTGGCCCTCCAAGGCCTGGAAGATCGCGCTGTGCTCGCTGTCGACCGGGAGCAGCCGGACGCCCTGGCTCCGGATCTCCCGCAGCACCAGCGCACCCGCCATCACCATCACCTCCTTGTTGGCGAGGGCGATATCGCGGCCAGCGCGGATGGCAGCGAGGGTCGGACGCAGCCCCACCGCCCCCACCAGCCCGGCCACCACCAGCTCCGCCGGCTGGGTCGCAACGGCCTCGAGCCCCTCCTCGCCCACACCGATCTGGACGTCCGAAGTGCCGATCCGGTTCTTCAGCTCCGCGGCACCCGCCTCGTCGGCGACGGAGACACGGACCGGCCGGAAGCGCCGCACCTGCTCCGCGAGCTTCGGGATGTTGCGCCCGGCGGCGAGGGCCACGACCTCGAGGCGCTCGGGGAAGGCCTCCACCACCGAGAGGGTCTGCACGCCGATGCTCCCGGTGCTCCCCAGCAGGCTGATGCGCTTCACGAGGCGCTTCCGCCCTCTCCGCGCACCTGGGCGCTGATCCGGCCGTAGCGCCTCTCCCGAGACTGGTAGTCGAGGATCGCCGCCTCGAGATCCTCCCGACCGAAGTCCGGCCACATCGAGTCGGTGACGTGGATCTCCGCGTAGGCGACCTGCCAGAGCAGGAAGTTCGAGATGCGCCGCTCGTTTCCGGTTCGAATCAGCAGGTCGACGTCCGGCAGCTCCGGATCGTCGAGGTACCGGGCGAATCGCTTCTCGTCGAGGGAATCCACATCCACCTTGCCAAGACCGTGGTCCTTGAGCAGGCGGCGCGCCGCCGCGACGATCTCGCCGCGGCCCCCGTAGGAAAGGGCGAAAGTGAGGTGCATGGAACTGTTTCCGCGGGTGGCCTCGATGGCCTCGTCCAGAGTGCTGCGAACGTGGGCGGGCAGCCGGTCGCGGTTGCCGATCATCTGGATACGGATGCCGTTCTCGATGGCGTCCGGAAGCTCGCTCTCGAAGAACTCCTCGGGGAGCTTCATCAGCTCGTCGACCTCGGACCTGGGACGGTTCCAATTCTCCGAGGAGAAAGCGAACAGTGTCAGCCAGGAGACACCCAGGTCCCGGGCAGCGCGGACGATCTTGCGGACGGCATCCACCCCCGCGTGGTGCCCGTCCGTTCTCGCGAGTCCCCGCTCCTCCGCCCAGCGCCCGTTACCGTCCATGATGACGGCAATGTGGCGCGGAATCGCCTCAGGACGGATGCTGCCCTCCCCCATGGGTCAGACCTGTAGGATCTCCTCTTCCTTCTGCTCCGTCATCTGGTCGAGCTTCGCGATTTTGCTGTCGGTGAGGTCCTGGATCGCCTTCTCGGTCCGGCGGCGCTCGTCCGCGGGCACCGACCCGTCCGACTCGAGGTCCTTCAGCAGCGAGACCGCCCCTCGGCGCGCCTCGCGCACGCCGATCTTGTGATGCTCGGCGGATTTCTTGATCTGCTTGACCAGCTCCTTGCGGCGCTCCTCGGTCAGCGCCGGGATGGGGATCCGTACCAGCTTGCCGTCGTTGGTCGGCGTCAAGCCCAGATCCGCCTTCAGGATCGCCCGCTCGATCCCCGCGAGCGCCCCCTTGTCGTACGGGGAGACCACGATCAGCCGTGAATCGGGAGCGCTCAGGTTGGCGAGCTGGTTGAGGGGCGTCGGGGTGCCGTAGTAGTCGACCTGGACTCCGTCGAGGATGGCGGGATTCGCCCGGCCGGTGCGGACCCTCTGGAGATCGATGCGGAAGCTCCGGATCGACTTCTCCATGGCCTCCTTGGCCTCGTCGAGAACCAGCGCAACGTCATCCGCCGACATGGATCCCCCTTACCCGCTCACCTTGGTTCCAATCGCCTCGCCGGCGACCACCTTGCGAATGTTCCCGGGTACGGTCATGTCGAACACGATGATGGGGAGATCGTTTTCCCGACATACCGCGATCGCCGCCTGGTCCATGAACTGCAAATTCTCCCGAACCGCCTCGTCGTAGGTGAGCCGGTCGTATCGAACCGCGTCCGCGTGCGTCTCGGGATCGGCGCTGTAGATCCCGTCGACCTTGGTCGCCTTCAAGACCGCGTCGGCCTGAACCTCCGCCGCGCGAAGGGCGGCGGCCGTGTCGGTGGTGAAGTAGGGGTTCCCGGTCCCCCCGGCGAAGATCACCGTCCGACCCTTCTCGAAGTGTCGGATCGCCCTGCGCCGGATGTAGGGCTCCGCGACCGCGCGGATCTCGATCGCCGTCAGCACCCGGGTGCGGAGGTCGACCCGTTCCAGCGCGTCCTGAAGCGCCATTCCGTTCATCACGCTGGCCAGCATTCCCACGTAGTCGGCGGCCGCGCGGTCCATACCCTCGTTCGCCGCGGAGATTCCCCGAATGATGTTGCCGCCGCCGATCACGATGCCGATCTGCGCCCCGAGCGTGTGTACGTCGCGTATCTCCTCGGCCAGGGCCCGGATCACGGTGGGACTGATGCCGAACCCGCCCTCTCCGGCGAGAACCTCGCCGGAGAGCTTCAGGATCAACCGCCGGTACGGGGATTTCATTCGCTGGCACCCTCACCCAGCTTGAAGCGCACGAAGGAGGTGATCGAGACCGGGTTCGAGAGCTGGGCACCGACCTCCTCCAGCAATTGACTCAAGCTCTTGTCCGGGTCCTTGACGAAGCTCTGCTCGAGCAGACACACCTCTCCGTAGTACTTTTTGATGCGCCCCTCGACGATCTTGTCGATCACCTTGTCGGGCTTTCCCTCCTGCTCCGCCTGGCGGCGGAAGAGCTCCTTCTCTCTGTCGATCAGCTCCGGGGGAACCCCGGCCCGGTCCACAGCGACGGGGCTCGGGTCCGCCGCCGCCACGTGCATGGCGAGATCCTTGGCCAGGACGTCGAGCGCCTCGCCAGAGGCCTCCGTCGCCATTCCGATCACCACGCCGAGCTTGCCTCCCGCGTGGACGTAGCCGCCCACACGGCCGCGGCCCTCCACGGCGATACGCGCGCAGCGGTTGAGGAGGATGTTCTCGCCCATCTTGCCGATGGCCGCGGAAATCCTCTCGCTGACCTTCTCGCCTTCCACGGTGGAATCGAGAAGGGCTTCGCGGCCGTCGATTCCGGCGTCGTCCGTCAGGCTCTTCGCCAGGGAGGCCGCCAGCGCCTGGAAGTCCGGAGTCTTGGCCACGAAGTCGGTCTCGCAGCCGAGCTCGACGATGCCCGCGACTCGATCCCCGAGTGAGATGGCCACCGTACCCTCGCTGGTCGCGCGACCCGAACGCTTCACCGCCTTGGCCAGGCCGCGCTCCCTCAACACCTCGATCGCCCTGTCGGGATCACCGTTGGCTTCGCCGAGCGCCCTCTTGCATTCCATCATCCCCGCGCCGGTACGATCCCGAAGCGCCTTGACCGCCTGTGCGGTGATCTCCGCCACCTCAAACTCTCCTTCCCTCAATCCTTCGGCGCCTCGGGCTTCTCGGCCGGCGCGGCGCTCGGCTCCACCTCGGCCTCGGGCCTCTCGGCCGGCGCAGCGCTCGGCTCCACCTCGGCCTCGGGCCTCTCGGCCGGCGCGGCGCTCGGCTCCACCCTGGCCTCGGGCCTCTCGGCCGGCGCAGCGCTCGGCTCCACCTCGGCCTCGGGCCTCTCGGCCGGCGCGGCGCTCGGCTCCACCCTGGCCTCGGGCCTCTCGGCCGGCGCGGTGCTCGGCTCCACCCTGGCCTCGGGCTTCTCCGCCAGCACGACGCTCTCCCTCGGCCTGGAGCGGGGGCTCTCGGCCGCCGTGGCGCTCTGCTCCGCCCTGGCGTCGGCCTTCTCCTCGCCTGCGACCCGCTCTCGGCGCGGGCGCGACGAATGGGTACCCGCTGTGCGGGATCCGGCGCGGCGACCCGCGGTCGTCGGCTTGATGTCCACGACCCGCCGGCCGGTGCCGGGTACGACCTCGGGAGCTGCCGGGGCGGCGGCGGCCTTCTCGGATACCTCGGCCCGGACGCGCTCGTCGAAGAGCACCGCACCCTCGATACAGGCATCCGCGACCAGGCCGCAGTAGAGATCGATCGCGCGGATCGCGTCGTCGTTGGCGGGAATCACGAAGTCGATTCCCTTCGGGCTGCAGTTGCTGTCGACGATGGCGACGATGGGAATCCCCAGTCGCCTGGCCTCGCTCACCGCGATGTGTTCCTTGTTGAGATCGATGATGAAGAGCGCGTCGGGAACCCGGGTCATCTCCTTGATCCCCTCCAGCGACTTCCGGTACTTGGCGACGATCCGGTTGATGCGTGCGAGCTCCTTCTTCGAGAGCGCCGCCGTCTTCTCCTCGTCTTCGAGGAGGGCGAGCTGCTCCTTGAAGCGCTCGATCGACTTCTTGACGGTGCGGAAGTTGGTGAGCATCCCGCCGAGCCAGCGATTACTGACGTAGAACTGCGCGGAACGCTGGGATTCCCGCTCGATCGGGGCGCGGGCCTGCCGCTTGGTGGCGACGAAGAGCACCTTGCCGCCCTGCGCCACCGTCTCGCGGATGAACGCGAGCGCCTCCTGGAAGCGCACCAGCGTCTCGTCGAGGTTGATGATGTGGATGCCGTTTCGGCTGCCGAAGATGAAGGGCTTCATCTGCGGATCCCAGCGCCGCGTCTGGTGGCCGAAGTGGGCGCCGGTCTCCAGCAGCGCCCGGATCGAGAGGCTCCGCGTCTCGGCGGGTAGCGCGGCGTCGGCGGCGGTGGCATCGGGAGTCGGAGAAATCTCCGGCGCAGGGGCGCCGGGAGGAACCAGGACGGACGGATCACCCGTCGTTTCGGACATGCATTGCTCCTTCGCGGTTCGGCGTCCGCTCCGGCCGTACTTCCTCACCCGGGCGCACCAAGCACCCCCGGGACCGCAGAGGTGGTCCGGAACGTGTGAGTTGACAAAGGGTTAGCAGACCGCCGGCGCTTTCACTAGCAGGGCTCGCCGAGGATTTCACGTGGTGTACTCGGCGTTGATCTTCACGTAGTCGTAGGAGAGATCGCAGGTCCACAGGCTGGCGCAGCCCCGGCCGGCTCCCAGATCGACCTGGATCTCGATCTCCTGCTCGGTGAGCTTCCTCCCCGCCCGGGCCCGGGCGCGGGGTCCGGTCGACGCCCCCCGCCGGAAGACCGCGACGCCGCCCAGCCGGACCTCGGCACGCCCCAGGTCGATCCGAACCTCCCCCGCCCCCACCGTCTGAAGGATCCGGCCCCAGTTCGGATCGCCCCCGAAGAGCGCCGTCTTCACCAGCATCGAGTTCCCGATGCGGCGGGCGGCGCGTTCCGCCTCGCTGCGAGTGCGGGCACCCTCGACGCGAACCGTCACCAGCTTGGTGGCACCCTCTCCGTCCCGGGCGAGATCACGGGAGAGATCGGTGCACACGGCCCGCAGCGCGTCGGCGAAGACCCGGGCGCCAGGGCTCCGGGGGCCTCGCAGCAGCGCCCCGCCAGCGGCCCCGTTCGCCAGCAGCAGGACCGTGTCACTGGTGGACGTCTCCCCATCGATGCTGACCCGGTTGAAGGTTTCCTCCGCCGTCCTCCGCAGCAGTCGGCGGAGGAAGGCGGCCGCCACCGGGGCGTCGGTCAGGAGGAAGGCGAGCATGGTGGCCATGCGCGGCTCGATCATTCCCGAGCCCTTGGCGATCCCTGCCACCGTCACCGAGCGGCCGCCCACCCGCACGCGGCGGGAGGCGAGCTTCGCAAAGGTGTCAGTGGTCATGATTGCCCGGGCCGCGTCGCCCAGACCCTCCGGAGCCAGCGCCTCCCGGGCCAGCGCGACACCGGCGCGGATCTTCGCCAGGGGGATGGGTTCGCCGATCACCCCGGTGGAGGCGACCAGCATCTCGTCGGAAGAGCAGCCGATCGCGCGGGCCGCCATCTCCGTCATCGCCTCGGCCGCGCGCGCTCCGCGTGCGCCCATCGCCACGTTGGAGATCCCGCTGTTCACGATCACGCCGCGCTTGCGGCCAGAGCGCAGACGCTGCTTCGACAGCACCACCGGCGCGCCGGGCACGGTGGAGCGGGTAAAGACTCCCGCGGCGGTGGCGGGCAGGTCGCTCACGATCAGCGCGAGGTCGGGATCCCGCTCCTTGATCCCGCAGCAGACCCCGCTGGCCTGGAAGCCCTGAACCGTCACCCTGCGCCGCAGCACTTCTTGTACTTCTTGCCGCTACCGCAGGGACAGGGCTCATTGCGGCCCACCTTGCCGACCTTCGCGCTCTTCTTCTTCGCCGCCGGCGGGCGGGGAAGACCGGGCCGCTGCTCCGCGGCGCCGCTTGCCGCCGCGGGCGGGGAGACCGGGCGGCGGTCCTGCACGGGATCCGGTAGCTCGAACTTGAAGAGAATCTCGCTCACCTGCGAGTCGACGCGCTGGTTCATCTCCTCGAACAGGCCGAACCCCTCGCGCTGATACTCGATCTTGGGATCGCGCTGGGCGTAACCGCGCAGGCTCACGCCTTCACGCAGCCCGTCCATGGCGTGGAGATGATCTTTCCACTGTCGGTCCAGGGTCTGCAGACAAATGCTGCGCTCGAAGTCGGCGAAGCGGGGGTATCCCGATGTCGCGTACTCCTCGGCGATGGCGTCGCAGCGGCGCCGCTTCTCTTCGAGCACCTCGAGGAGCCGGTCGAGGACCGCGCGGCCGACCACGTCCCGATCCCGCGCGGGCCTGCCACCCACCAGGAAGGGCTCCTCCAGGGGATTGTAGGGCACGCCGAACTGCGCCTCGATGGCCTTGGCCAGATCGACGAGCGCTGCCTCGTCCGGGTCTCCCTTGGCGGGCCAGTAGCGTTCGAGCAGGCTCACCACCTCGCCCTCGGCGAGGTCCAGGATCTCGTCGTGGATGTCCTCGCGAGCCAGCACCTCCCGCCGCTTGCCGTAGAAGGCCTGACGTTGCTTGTTCATCACGTCGTCGTAGTCGAGGAGATGCTTGCGGACGTCGAAGTTGCGGGCCTCGACCTTCTTCTGGGCGTTCTCGATGGCCCGGGTGATCATCTTGTGCTCGATCGCCTCGCCCTCCTCGAGCCCGAGCCGCTCCATCCACGGGGTGATGCGCTCGGAGCCGAAGATCCGCAGCAGGTTGTCCTCCAGAGAGAGGAAGAACTGGCTCGATCCCGGATCCCCCTGGCGGCCGGAGCGACCCCGTAGCTGGTTGTCGATGCGCCGGCTCTCGTGCCGCTCGGTGCCGATGATGTGGACCCCGCCGAGCCCGACCACCTCGGCGCCCTCGGCGCGGCACTGGGCTTCGAAATCGGCGAGGCGCACCGGGTAGTCCGGGTGCTCCCGGTCGCCACCGCACTTCGCCAGAGCGAGGAAGTCCGGGTTCCCACCCAGCAGGATGTCGGTTCCGCGTCCGGCCATGTTGGTGGAGATGGTGACGGCGTCCTTGCGGCCCGCCTGGGCGACGATCTCGGCCTCGCGCTCGTGATGCTTCGCATTGAGAACGTTGTGCTTGACGCCGCGCTTGGCGAGCCGTCGCGAGAGCTTCTCGGAAGTCTCGATGGAGATCGTCCCCACCAGCATCGGCTGGCCCGCCTCGTGCCGTTCGCAGATCTCGTCGATCACCGCACCATACTTCTCGCGCTCGGTCTTGTAGACCACGTCGGGCAGATCCTCGCGGATCATCGGCCGGTTGGTCGGCACCACCAGCACGTCGAGGTCGTAGATCTTCGCGAACTCGGGCGCCTCGGTGTCTGCGGTCCCGGTCATGCCGGCGAGCTTCTCGTACATCCGGAAGTAGTTCTGGAAAGTGACCGAGGCCAGGGTCTGGTTCTCGCTCTGAACCTGAATCCCCTCCTTGGCCTCGACCGCCTGGTGCAGGCCGTCGGACCAGCGCCGGCCCGGCATCAGCCGGCCGGTGAACTCGTCCACGATGATCACCTGGCCGTCGCGGACGACGTAATCGACGTCGACGCGG
>Ga0307423_1000739_pt1 | contig 21581 bp, 19 predicted proteins | sample SalMarWE160310MG_FD_202154 | JGI IMG/M metagenome (GOLD analysis project Ga0307423, IMG submission 202154) | Salt marsh sediment microbial communities from the Plum Island Ecosystem LTER, Massachusetts, United States - WE1603-10 | ecosystem: Environmental > Aquatic > Marine > Intertidal zone >...
TCAACTACCACCATGTATGCTGAGTCCATGTAGAAGATTTCGTCCCATCTTTGCTTAAGTATTATATCGTAATTGCCGTTTTTGGGCGTTAATTGGTTTGCGTCGAGTTTGATGGTGTCCCATGGGTTTCCTCCGCTGAATATGATGTTGCCGTTTTCGTCGATGTAGTCCATGTATCCTAGCCATCCTGCGTTTGAGACTTCGGTGACGTAGACGTAGTCGGTTCCGTTCCAGTAGTAGAGTGATGGGCAGGATGCGTATCCGCTGATTAGGATGTACGTTGCTACTAGGGTTGTTCGTTTATCCAGGTTTACTGTTCTTGAGGGGAAGGTTACGCCATCTTGCCAGGTTCCGAATTCGAATACGGCTGTCTCGGTTGTGAATGGGCTGGGCATAACTACTTGGTATTCTCCTACAGGCAGGAGTATGGAAGATTTTGTTTGGTAAGTTTTTCCGTTTACGGTGAAAGGTACGGGTGTGGAACCGCCACCTGTTCTTGCAACTATTAGTGTGTGGTAGCCTGTTGGGACGATTAGGAATGTTCCGCTTAGGTTGTTTATGGCGAAGGTGTGTTTTCCTTCGGTTGTGGAGTTAAACGTGAATTCTACGGTTGTTGATGCTCCTGCGGATAGCTCGATTCGTTTAACGTCTGCTAGTTGGTCGTCTATTATTAGGCGTACTGTAAGGCTGTCTGTTTCGCTGCCTGTGTTGGTTGCTGTGGCTGAGACGAATATGGGGTCGTTGATCCAGGATTCGAAGGGGTTTGCCCATGATTCATATGGCGGCAGCATTATTTTTTCCAGTTTGATGGTGCTGGATGAGGGCGATAGAGGTGTTATTTCGAATGTTCCGGTTAATCCGCCTATTTCAGCGGTGTATGTTCCTTCAGTTTGCTGGACCACTGTGAATTCCAGGATGGTGGATTCGCCGCCTTCAAGCAGGATGGTTTGGTTATCTTCCAGCACATTGTTGATTGTGAGGTTTCCCACGTAGTTGCCTGGTTCATCTCCGATGTTGGTTAAGTTTGCGGTTATGGTGATGGGTTCAAACTCTTCTGCTTTAATCGGGTTGATTGTGAGGTTGGTTACGGTGAACTCGGCTGGTTTTGGTCCGGCAATGATTAACCCTTCAGCTTGGAGGTAAAAGTAAACTCCAGCGGCTACAGCCACGATTAAAACGTCGATTACGAGGATTGCTTTCAGTTTGGCCATTGCAGAACGGGAGCGTATTCGCTTTTTCATGTGGTATCTAGGGCTTCACTGCAACATTTAAGCTATTCGGAAATTCAAAATGCGTCAAAGAAGGCAAGAAGAATTACGTGAAATATCTTTGTTGGTTGTTAGTGGCTGGCAACGCCTTTTTTCTCTGAAAAATCGTACCATTTCCAAAGTTCATCCGCAAGCTTCGTCGAATACCCGTTGGCAAAGAGTAGGTTCTTGAATGTACGCTTGGTTTTCTTGCCCAACACTGGTTCACGGTTTGATACTGGCTGCAAAACAAAAATAAACGTTCTGTATCCAAAATCACTTTTGTAGACATGCACAACACAAATACACAAGTCACGGAACTGTCGTGCGATTTTTTGTCTATACCCCCTTATTTAAAGGCGGAACGCTCATGCGCGAATAGACCCCCTCTACTGGTTTCTGCAACGATTGGCTATTAGGCTCCAAATATGCTCGGTTTTTCGACATGCTATTGGGCGGTTTTTGCGTCAATGCGGACCTACCCCTCTATAGTTTCTGCAATGAATCTCTATTAGAATTTATTACTAAATACTAGAATACAATTATCAGAGATTAACATTAAAATGTGTATGGCTATTTTCGGTTTAGGTCTATTTTTCTTAAGGCTTAATGGTATTTGTGCGCTAGCCACAATAGAAAACTTCAAACAATATTTAAGTTTCTTAAATCCATTGATGCCTTAATAGAATACTCAATCATAACAAAAAATGAATAGTTGTTTAGAAAGCGAAAGTAAACTGTGTTTAGTGTTTGCGTTTCTTGAAGTAGACAAGTGTCAATAGTATTGTGGCAATCACAAACAGTGGCAGAATAATCAGTGAGGGGAACTCTGGAATTACAGAGACTGGTTCAATTAATGGATTATTGTCTTGAAGAATGTCATGATAGAAATACGGTGAATCCCCTATTCCGTCACCATCACTATCTGTTCCGTTATAGTCTGCCCAGTAATTCATATCAATTGTTGGCTGGTCAGACATCCACACCTGAACATAGTTATTCAAGTTATTCTGGGTTATGAAATTATTTCCCTGAGCATAATTTATCGCAATATCAATATCATTGTTTTTGAATGTGTTGTATTTGACTAAATTATTAGAAGAACCCAAAAATTCAATTCCAATTCCACAGCTACTGATATAATTGTTCAAAATTGTGATGTTGCTTGCACTGCCCCCACAAGATATTCCAATATGATAGTTCATGATGACCATATTTGTAACTGTAACATTTTTTCTATTGGATAGACTAATTCCTCTTTGAGAGGGATCATCAGTTCCTTTTAGAGCATATCCAGAACCATCAATTGTAATGAAATCTTTTGAAACCACAATGCTACCAGAGATATCATTGAGAAAAGTGTAGGTGTTATTACTTATCTCAATCAAATCTGTTCCTTCAACGGTCCCATCGGATCTAATGTAAATGGTTTCAAAAGATTGAGATTCAACAGGCTGAATAAGTGTTCCACAGAAAAGGTAGCTGAAAAGTAGTGTCAAACCGAGAGCTATTGCTATTGCTGTTTTCTTCATAACAGCACCAACCCCACTTAGGTTATTTCGTGCTATAAGGGTTATTGTTAAGATTTCTTGACTCAAGGAAATTTGACAAGCACAAATTAGATAAAAATTTTCTAGACGCTCCCTGATTTTGTTTTAATGGTCATTATAAGCATGAACAACTCTCAAGAGGAGTGCCTACGTTTAGGTAGTGCGGTAAAAGAATGGTTAGGCTGTAGGTGGGGATAAGCATGAGATTTCAGAACGATTTCTCATTTCTGAATCTTGCTAACCACAGCCTAACCATGTTAAACAAGAATCAAGCCAAAAATAAAAAAATATTTGCATCTTAAAGCGCATTATCAGGAAAAAATTCATGGCTTTTTGAATGTAAACATTTTCAAAGAGGGTAGGGGATTATAGACGACTTCTTTCCTTGAACTTAGATGTGGTTTTTATTGTGAGTGGTTCATGAGTATGGTATATAGTGAAAGTGCAATCAATGCTTTCAAGTTTTTTCTTTAGATTACTTTCAAGATTCTCAGAGAAATAAGCTGTAAAACTTTCAGTATCATGAGCTTTAATCCACACCGAAGTAAGAGACCCTCCGTGAAACTCCCCAAAATTTTGTTTCTTCAAATTATATTTTTGTTCATTTATACTGAATGACAAACCCGCATCGTTAATTCTAGTCCCTCTATCGCCTTGATTTCGAATCTGAAAGGTAACCCAAAGATTGATGTGTGTTAATGCATCATTGAAATTATGAATACATTTTGTTATGGTTACTTTCAATCTTGGCTGGTCTTTTCTATATACTATATATGAAATAATAAGTGCAATAGTACCTGTAACCGTTCCAATTAAACCCAGAACGAGATTTATCGCTGGATATTCGCTCATTAGTTTGCCTCAAGTCATTTTCACTAGATGAATACAGCACCTATTTCTGGATGCCCCCAGTAGATGGTGTTGATTTTTCCACAACCCTGAGCTTTACATATGTAATCTACTTTGATGTTGTCTTTGTAGTCTTTTTCATTTCTTGTAGCTTTAGTATGTCGATCATCTGGAGGGTACGCATCGAAGGGCGTTCCACAGTATAAGCAACTAAATTTTTTAACAGTTTCTCTCCTAACCATATTTATCCCCTCACTATTTTTGATTAGTTCTTTCGGTTCAGCTATTATGTTTTTGGAGTGTTTTCAAGAGTGTCTTTTTCTTTATCTGACATGAATATCTCTAGCATTTCCAAAACAATGTTCTGATAATGTTTAATATCTTCAGGACTAACCCTTGTGAAGATTTCTTGAAATTTTTCAAGAAACGACAGTTTATACTGAACATAAGAACAGCTTTCTAATATTTGCATTTCATTTATTCTTTTTGCGTATAGAATGTTGCCTTCTGGAACTAGGAAGACTATTATGCAATCATTCCAAAACTCTTTGAGGTTGTTAATCTCTTCTGTCCTTATGTATGGTGGTGATTTGCCTCGTGTCTTCACCTCAACAAGCATCATTACATCTTTGTCATCATAAACTAGCAAATCAGGAGATGACCTCATCCTTCGACCAGTCATAGAACTACTCTTTTTGAAAGTGCGTTTCGATTTTGCATCTAACATCGTTTCTTCATAACCGTATAGGGAAACGGTATAACCAGACCGTTCAAGTAGAGACCTGACTATCTCTTTGCCCAAGTTGCCTTTCAGAAAATTATCTGAGTCAAAATAACTCAAACACTTTCACCTATCAATATTCTTTAAGAAATTATGAAAGAAAAGGGTTGTGATTGCGACCCATTCTTGAACTTTTCATTTCCCTTTCAGTTCAGCTAATATGTTTTTGGATATTGGAAAAGTTACCTAGAAAATCATGTAAGAGATTGTTATATTACGTATCAATTTACTCAAATCCACTAATGCCATAATAGTCTACATAGTAATAACAAAAATGAAATAGAAAAAGAAAAGAGGCTATTGTTTTGTTTTATCATTATGCATTGCCTGCAAACCGTATTGTGCCGTAGCATTCTAATACAAAGCCAATACTTGGGTCTACAAATCCTTCTCTTATGCCAGTCACTTGAACTTTCTGTCCATCAATCATTCCATGTCCGTTAAAGGTTCCACTTGCATAGAATCCATTTATGTCAGCAGAAGCTCTTTCAAGGCACATGATTTCAATGTAGTCGTCGTCTCCCCACATGATTGTCTCGTAGACCCTGTAGTTCATTGCCGCAGATGTAGGACTGGAAGCAACAGTTTGAACATAGAGGTTGCCTTCATAGCCTGTTTCTGCATCAATTGGGATTCTGTCATCTTCATCTTCTCCTATTTGGACATAATTATCTCCTTCAGGGTTAAGATTCCAAACTGCTTGAGTATGTGAAACTATGGCGTCAGGACTCATTGGTACTGCCCATGGAGGATTAGTCTTGCTCTCAGTAATAGTGCTTGCCCCATTCTCTGAATGCCATAGAAAACTGATGGATTTGGGGTTGTTCGCTGCAGAAGTTGGTTTTGCTGAAACTAGTGGAGTTGCCAGCATAGCTACAGCCAACAAGAAAACAGCAATTCCTAAGACTTTTCTATTTACTTCTTTCACCCCCTCTAAGGTGAATTAGAACCAAAATATTATATTGTTTTTATTTCTTTTAAAATTTTTGAAGTAGCTTGTATTGACAAATGCCAAAGATAAAACATTCTAAATTTCTATTGATTCATTCAAAGTTGAAATTTTATTAAAGAACAATTTTGGAGCGTCTAGAAAACTTTGCTAAAATAGAGAAAAAGAGGAAAGGGATGATTATTCTGCTAATTGCTTATTTGCCTATCAAGCCTTCTTTATAGTAGACGCCTTCAGGGAAATATTTCATTGCAAATTGGTGAACGCCAATCCAACTTGGATTCAAAATAGTAGAGCCAGGATTGTCGGGATCGTCAATATACTGTGGAATTCCCAGAACGAAGGCTAGCCAGTCTCCCCACGTAGCTGCAGAGAAATACACCCACTTGTTTTGTAGTTCAGACACCTGAGTAATATCTGTCACTACATCTGCATTTTTGATCTTGAATTGTGCTGCATCCTTGTATGTGAGATGTTTGCCTATGAGCTGCACCCACTCGTGAAACACCCTACTTGGTAAGTTGAGGGCTACCCCGTAACTAGGGAAACCAATGTTTGGATTGTTGTCTTCTGGGGCATTTATGGGTCCTATTGCCAAGACTGGAGTCGCTAGCATAGCAGCAGCCAATAATACTACAGCTATTCCTATAATTTTTCTGTTTATTTCTTTCACCCCCTCTTTGGCGAACTAGAACCAAAAGTCATTATTGTTATCTGCTTTTATGATTTATGGAAGATACTTCTATTGATTCATTCACAGTTGCTTTTTTTTAGCATTCACCCTTAGGAACTTGCTTGATTCTAAATGATTCATACCAAAGTGTTAGATAGTTGATAGTTTTAACTGTAAAGAGGGAAATTGTGACTCTTATTCCAGCGTTTGAGTTAGGCTTATGGAATGCTTGGATTCTTGTCATTCCTGTGCTAATCGTCTTCTTTGCTTCTGAGAGAGTGTCAGCTGCTAGGACAACAGAAGAAGCAGGAGATTTTAAGCTAACCAGAAAAGAGAAAAGCGTCATAAATGCTCTAATGTTGATTCTGTTCGTTTCTTTAGTTTATGCAGTTTTCTTACCTCTACAATCTGGTGCAACATGGATATACAGTGGTCTCCTTATCTTTCTGTTTGGGATGGTTTTCATCATTGTTGCAGTTCTGAATTTCGATTCTAGTCCTAAGGGTAAGGTCATCACTAAAGGTCTTTATCGTTTTTCAAGAAACCCCATGTACGTTGGTTTGCTTCTAATGCAAATTGGTTTGGGTATAGCTTGCTCTTCTTGGTTGTATCTAGTCCTAACGGTGGTGCTGATGATTCTGCTCAACGCTAATTTGTCAGCTGAAGAACGTTATTGCCTTTACAGGTACGAAGATGACTATCGAAAGTATAAGAATAGCACTCCAAGATGGATAGGCATAGCCAAATCAGAGAAGAGAGATTGATATCTTTGCGTTCAGGTTTTATGATTTGTGAAAGATGTTTCTATTGATTATTCACAGTTGCTTTTCCGTTTCAATATTTAGGCTATTTCTACGCTATGCAGATTTAAGACTTATTCCAGTGATTCATTTACCAGAAAAATTGATAAGAATAATGACCATATGATTGATTAATTGTTAATGATTGACTGCTTTTCTGATTTCATGCTTGTTTTGTGCTTTTTGGGCTTTTGGGTTTCGAAAATGTCGCAAACTGAAAAGCTTAATGCTTTTATATATTATCTCCTTGTATTTGCGGGTATGCTGGGATGAAAGTTGACTGCTAACTCCAAAGACGATTCCAACTTGAGCTTATCAACAGATTACCGTCCTCTTGAGCTGGAAAAGGAAGTGCGCGAGTTCTGGGAAAAAAGCCAGATCCGCGACCAACTGGAACAGCGAGAAAAGGACGCTAAAGGCGTTTTAGGCTACGTGGAAGGACCACCCACGTTGAACGGCATTCCCCACATCGGTCACGCCCGAGGCCGCGTGATGAAGGACATCCGCTACCGCTGGAAAACCATGCAAGGCTACTACGTGCCTTTCTGGGCGGGATGGGACTGCCAAGGCTTACCCGTGGAACTCGAAGTGGAAAAGCTCCTGGGCGTGAAGAACAAGCGGGAGCTACTGGAGCGCGTAGGCGAAGAACGCTTCATAGAAGAATGCAAAAAAGTCATCCTGAAATACCACAAACTCTGGGTGGAAGCCGACAGGCTCCTGGGAATTTTCATAAACCAGAAAAAAGCCTACTGGACCTACCTGGACACGTACATCGAAAGGGAATGGCAGTACCTCAAACACGCATGGGACCAAAACCTGCTTGAAGAGGGGCATTACGTGGTGGCTTACTGCCCAGGCTGCCAAACCAGCCTAAGCAGCGCCGAAGTCGGCTACGAAGGCAGCTACAAAGACGTAGAAGACCCCTCACTCTACTTCAAATTCAAAAAGGCAGGCACCCCGAACGAATTTTTCCTCGTGTGGACAACCATGCCCTTCACCATCATAACCGACACGATGCTGGCGGTCAAGCCCGACGCCGAATACGTCAAAGTAAAAGTGGACAACGAACAGTGGATAATGGTCAAGCAGCGCGTCGAAGCGGTCATGCAGGAACTCGGCATAACAAAATACACGGTCACCGAGACAACACAGGGCAAAAACCTCGAAGGCACCAAATACGACTACCCACTCAAAGACATAATCCCAGCGCAAACAGAACTCGAAACACGACACGCCTTGGTTCACACGGTCATCGGAGAAGACTTCGTAGACGTAAACACCGCCACCGGCGTAGTCCACCTCTCACCCGGAAACGGAGAAGAAGACTTCTGGGCAGCCCAAAAACGCGGCGTACCCGTGTTCGCACCCTACGACGACGAAGTCAAATTCACACGCGAAGCAGGCGTATTCAACGGAGTCTTCGCAAGAGACGCCGACTACCTCGTAGTGGAGGAGCTGCGCAACAGAAACGCGTTCGTAGCCGTCAAAAAAGTCACCCACGAATACCCAACATGCTGGCGCTCACACCACAAACTCGTTTGGCTCGCTCGGAAGGAGTATTTCCTGCGAACCGACAAAATAAACAGCAAAGTCCTCGAAGCCGCAGAAAAAATAGAATACTACTTCGACGAACCCAAGAACCGCTTCATCGCCTTCCTAAAAGAAGGCAAACCCTGGTGCATCAGCCGCGAACGCGTCTGGGGCACACCCCTGCCGATGTGGACCTGCCAAAAATGCGGCGCAAAAAGGCTAATCGCCAGCAAAAAAGAGCTGACGGAAAACGCCTTAGAACAGGTTCCTGAAAACTTCGAGTTACACAAGCCGTGGGTTGACCGCGTAACCCTCAAATGCCCGAAATGCGGCGGCGTAATGCACAGGGAAGATTACGTGCTGGACACCTGGCACAACAGCGGCGCCTCACCATACGCCCGATTCACCGACCCAGAATACGCCAAGTTTGTGCCCACCGACTTCCTCACAGAAGGCATAGACCAAACCCGCGGCTGGGCAAACTCCCTCCTACTCGAACACGTCATACTCACCGGAAAACCCGAAGCGCCCTACCACGCCTTCCTGTTCCAAGGCCTAACACAGGACGCCAAAGGCAGAAAAATGAGCAAAAGCCTCGGCAACATCCTGGAAACCAGCAAACTCTTAGGAAAGTACTCCGCAGACCTATGCCGATTCTACATGATGCGCAAATGCTCACCCATCGACTTCATGAACTTCGACCTGCAAGAACTAAACCGCCGACCCTACCAAGTCCTCTCCACACTCTACCACCTCAGCAGGTTCTTCCTCCAAAACGCCGAATTCGACAAGTTCAACCCAGCCAAATTCACGCTGGAACGAGCAACCCAGAAAAAACAGCTCAAAGACGCAGACCGCTGGCTACTATCAAAACTGCAAGGCAAAATGGAAGAATACACCGCCAAGCTGGAACGCAGCGAATTCAACTTCGCCGTCGCCATCCTGGAAGATTTCGTGATAGACACGCTAAGCAGGCTTTATGTGCCCATGATTCGGAAAGAACTGTGGACAGACGACCCGGAAACGTTCGAGAGGCGACAAACAATATACGCCGTGCTGCATTACACGCTGAAAACAGTCACGCTGCTCTCCAACCCCGTCACGCCTTACCTCAGCGAGGCACTCTACCGAAAAATCTACAAAAAACTCAACTCCACACTCCCCGCCTCAATAAACCTCGAACCCTGGCCCGTGCCAGACAGCAGCATGCGCGACAAAAACATAGAAGAAGAATTCGACATCCTATTCACCTCCGTATCCCTAGCCTACGCCGCAAGACAACAAGCCAAACTGAAACGAAGATGGCCACTCAGCAAAATAATCGTAGTCGCACCCAAAAAAACCAATCAAGCCCTAAAAAACCAAGAACCACTCTTCCTGGAAATGGTCAACGTCAAAACGGCAGAATACGCACCGCAAGTCCCAGAATACGTTGGAGGCGAAAACTGGGTCTCCGCATCCGAAGGCAACATGTACGTGTTTGTAAGCGGACAACGCGATGACAAACTGCTCGGCGAAGGACTCATGCGCGACCTAGCCCGCCGCGTTCAAGCCCTGCGGAAGGACCTTGGTTTCGTACCCACCGACGTTTTAGACGCCGTGCACATAGCCGAACTCGACGAAGACAGCAAGAGGCTTCTGGAGCCTTTCTTGGAGGAGATAGCTGAGCTGGTGCGCACAAAAAAAGTGTACCTGCACGACAGCCGCAACGAAGTCGACGCGGAATGGCACGAGTCAAAACTGGACGGCAAACGCGTATACCTCAACATCCACTAAGCACCAAAACGCTTTACTCCCTCAGCTGCGATTCTAATGCAGAACGGGCCGGTAGATCAGTCTGGTATGATCGCCGCCTTCGCAAGGCGGAAGCCGCGGGTTCAAATCCCGCCCGGTCCACCAATCTTTCTCCGGAAAAAAGCGTTGTTGGATTAAATGGGGTTTTTGAGGGGTTGGGGGTCGGCTATAATTATTTTGATTGTTTCTGCTTCTGTTTTGTGGGGTTGGTTTTTTCTGCGTTGGGAAAGTTCTTCGAGGTTTCTGGCGGGTAGGTTTGGTAGGATGCACATGTTTGTTTTCGTGGGACGTTTTCTTCTATTAGATTTTATGAATTACTAATTCACGTGAGGCTTTAGAAGATCTTTTCGTAATGTTTTCTTGACTGGAAATCTTCGAAAATGGGTGGTTCTGTTATGTTTTTTCGGGTTTCATGACCTTTTTTCGGGTTTTTCCTGCTTCGAAGCTTCGGTATTTTCCGCAGTATGAGCATTCGTTGTTGGTGCATGTGTAGTTGGTGGGGTCGAAGTATTCGCAGGCGTTTTGGTATTTGCAGTAGTCTTTGAATAGGTCTTGGATTTTAGTTACGAATGATCCTAAACGCGCCATTTGCGGTTGCCTTCTCTTGCGTCCAGTATATGGTTTATTAAGAAATTATTTAGCGGTTAGTTCATTTCCTTAAACATATCCGTAGCAGAAATGTTATGTTTTCGGATTTATGTCAGGAACTGGAGTAAGAATAGGAAAGGTCATGATAGACCTGTTAGGCGTAATTTCTGCGTGAAGAGAAACTGTGTTACTTTTTGTAGAGGGTTTTTTTCCATCCGCAATCAAGGCACTGAGCGGATCCTCGTTTGATGTCGAAAGCTAATTTTCTGCTGCAAACAGGACATTTCACTTTAAGAACACCTCCGTTCACCGGAAGACAACTTTTGAACGTGTGCGTGTTTTGCGGTTGGCTTCATCTGCCTTGCACCTGAGGATTGGGCTACGGCGTTTAAGACTTATATTAATTATGTATTTAGAATTAGTTTTTCTACTGGCATTATTGAGATTTGGTAATTAATCGCCTAGCTCTGCGGAGAGGGTGATTTGTGTACACCGTGAATCTATAAGAGTTATACGTGAAATAGTGCATTTGTAAATGATTAATTTTATAAACGTGTATTCCCGTAGGACTGCTTAAATTCATCAAATGTTAAGAGGCGGTATTGTTTGAAACAAGCCGATGTTGTGGTGATAGGTGGTAGTGCGGCTGGAATTCCAGCGGCAATAACAGCGAGAAGGCATTATCCAGGAAAAAGTATTTTGTTGATACGGAAAGAGAAACAAGTGCTGATACCGTGCGGTATCCCATACATTTTTGGCACGGTTGGGGCACCAGAGAACGACTTGATACCTGACGGTGTGCTTAAAGCTAATAATATAGATCTTGTTATAGATGAGGCGAAGGACCTAAGCCCAAAAGAGAAAAAAATAACTCTGGCAAGTGGAGAATCAGTAACTTATGAGAAGCTGGTGCTGGCAACTGGCTCGTTTTCCTGTGTTCCTCCTATTCCTGGGATTGATAAGAAAAATGTTTATCCAATAACAAAGGACGTTCAGCATCTACAAAACCTGCTAAATGCGTTAAAAGATGCAAAAGACTTGGTAATTCTGGGTTGTGGGTTTATTGGCGTTGAATTCGCTGATGAGTGCAAGAAGAACCGGGATATCAACGTGACAATCGTGGAAATGCTTAACCAGTGTTTGCAAATTGCCTTTGGTGAAGAGGCATGTAAGTGTTGCCAGGAGGTTGAAGATTATCTCGCGGAGAAGGGTATCAACGTTATTACAGGCGTTAGCTTAACGGAGGTTTTGGGTGATGACATGGTTACAGGTGTTAAGCTGTCTAGTGGTCAGGAAATAAAGGCAGATTCGTTGATTGTTGGGATTGGTGTGCGTCCCAATGTTGTGCTTGCTGAGAAAGCGGGTTTGGCAGTAAGCAAAGGGGGGATAATTGTCGACACCACCATGCGAACTTCAGACCCAAATATTTTTGCATGTGGCGACTGCACTAGTAAATTTTCATTCTTTACTGGTCAGCCCTCAGGTTTGAGGCTTGCGTCGATCGCTACAACCGAAGCGCGTATTGCAGGCGCGAATCTATACGAAATTAGCAGGAAAAACCCTGGAGTTGTAGGGGTTTTCTCCACTGCACTTGGGAATTTAACGGTGGCTATGGCTGGGATGAGTGCGAAAGGTGCAAAAGAATGTGGATTCGACGTGATAACAGGGGAAGCTGAAGCCGCTGATAGGCATCCTGGAGGAATGCCGGGCATGTCCAAGATGTGGGTCAGACTGGTGTTTAATAAAGTAAATGGAGAATTGGTTGGCGGAGCTGTCAGAGGTGGTCCAAGCGCTGGAGAACTTATCAACACGATTAGTGCATTCATTCAGACTAGGATGAGGGCTAATGACATTGCGACATTCCAGATAGGCACGCATCCTGCTGTTACAGCTTCACCTATCGCATATCAATTGGTAAACGCTGCAGAAATGGCTTTGAAAAACATGAATTGTTAAAATTACATGTGTGATAGGATTATTCTGTTGGAGTGTAAATCATTAACGATTTTCCTGTTTCTTTAATGCTTAAATTATGCTTCATAATGAATGCTTGCAAAAAAGTTCTCGACGATCCATCGATAACCCATTTGAGATGTAACTCGAACTCTTCTTTTTCAACCTTGCATTTTTCGCTGATCCTTCGCAGGCTAACTTTGGAGCAGATGCTGTTCGAGTTTGGGCATGATGATCTCATCTCTTTGAACAGGTTGAGTATTTGTTTTCTTAACAACTTCGCTGGCACAAGCTTGTTATTTGATGCAGAAATAGCTGGAATAATGTAAGCGCATGAAAAGCTATATTTGTTTGTGGTTGTGCATCGACAGTCACTGTTTTTATGGTTAAAAATCAAATGTGAATGGTGACGGTAAATTGTGGCGGGTTGCTGGAGACTGTTTACGCTGGGTTGGCTTTTATTCCGTTGATTTTGTCGCAGGACGTAAGAAAACTTTTTCCTCTCTCGGTTATCTGGTATTTGCCGTTGTTCTGTATGAGCATTTTTTGCTGTTTAAGTATGGACAGGTAGGCTTCTGCTTGCACGCTGTTCAGGCTGAATCTGTGTCTTATTCGAGTTTCATCTCTGGATAAGCCGCAAAAACGAATGATCTCGGTCATAAGAAGTATTCTCTCGTTCATCATAAAACAATGCAACTCCTTGATAGCTAAAGCAGTGGAGAAGTAGTTAAACTTGTGTGACTGTAGGGTGACAACTACAGAGTGTTTGCGGTCTAAAATGCGCTCTATTGCGTGGAAAATCTTGCGCTTTTCATTTATGGATTAAACTGGAGCTTTGGCTAGCGCTGTCTAGCGGCTCGGAACAGTCTATAGCCCCTCTATATATACTAAACTGCATGACGTTTTGCGGTGCGGTTTTTCAACATGCCATTGCGTGTTTTCTGCGTCAATGCGGACCTACCCCTCTATAGTTTCTGCAATAAATTTCTATTAGGCTCCAAATAGGCTTCCGCAGGCGATAGACCCCTATAGGTTTCTGCATAGAATCTCTATTATGATCCAAATAGACGGCAAATATGACGGGGCTGGCGGCGTCACATGCCGCTCTGCGGAGGCCGAAATCACAGCATACATAAGCAAAAACACGGAGTTTGCTGTGCTGTCATTAATTCGTAAAGAAACGCTTATAGGCTAATGTTGCGGGTTAAAGTTTCAGAAGCTTCAGTGTTTGGGCGGGTAGATCAGCCTGGTATGATCGCCACGTTGGCATCGTGGAGGCCCCGGGTTCGAATCCCGGCCCGTCCACCATTAAAGCCTATATCCATGTGCGTTTTGTTTCTGTTACTTTGTCGAAGTGCGGGTCGTCTGAGAGTATGCGTGCGTGGTTTTCGATGGCGGTTGCGGCTATTATGCAGTCGCCTATGGGCACGTTCTTGTATTTGCTTTTGAGAATGCCTGCGTTCTTGGCAATCGCCGGAGTTAAATCCTGAATTTGGAGGCCATTTCTGGTGAGGGCTTCGTATCTGCTTTCAGCCATGTCTTTTCCTCTTTTTGTGCAGGTAATTTGGATGATTTCAGCCAGCACTATTGTGGGCAGTATGGCTTCGTTTTTTGCGATGAGTTCTTTCAGTTTTCGCGTTGTCTTCTTTTTTGTTTCAGCTTGGGTAGCGTAGAAGTATTCGGTTAGAAACCGGGTGTCTAAAACCGCTTTCAAGCTAGTACTCTTCTCTAAGTTTGTCGATTTCCTTCTTTACCTCTTCAGGTGTGCCGTATTCAGAATCTATGCCCGCCATATCTTCGAGTTTCGGGATAGGCTTGAAAAGGACCCCTGTTTCCGTGGCTTCAACGACCAGTTCGTCGCCTTCTTTGATCCCGAATTTTACCCTGAGCTCCACGGGAATTGTAGTCTGACCTCTTCGCGTTACCTTTACGGTATTTTCCAAAAGTGGCGCCTCAAATAACAGAGAGCGTGTACTACCTAAAAAGTTTTTTCCTACAAACATAAGCAAATAGGATAAGCTCACACATTCAGGACTTGCATATTACAATCGTTCAAATCACCGCTTCATCTAAAGGAAAACAATCCAGCTAAATTGCTACATCCATAATCACTAATCAATTATAAAAAAGCTTAAGCAAAAAAGGAAACAGCTTGAGCGAGGAACTGAAATCCACAGTTCGCGCTTGAAGCATGTTCGTCTATAAGGCGGTTGCGGTGACCAAGTAAACCTTCTTTCGGTCGGAAACGATTTTAACGTTGTAGCTGGTGCCCTTGGCGTAAGCGTAAGTCACGGAAACGTGCACGCTCTCGTTTGGAGGGACCCGCTCCATCGCCGGAGCCGTTGGGAAAGCTTGCTTTTCGTTGTTAATCCACACTTCAGCGATGGCGAAATCCTTTGTTCCAGAATTGTCAACAACCACGTCAACGGTGTCGCCGCCTGAAAACGTAACGCCCGAAATGGTAAGCTCCTCTTTCATTGGCGCCCGCTTCACCTTCGGCTTATTCTTATTCCTTCTGCGCCACAGCAAAGCAACCACGACCACTACAATAACCACGATTGCTATGATGGCTGCGATTAGTATTAGCTGCTGCTGTTGCGCCATCTGCTCGGTGTACTGTTGCTCTGCCACTTCTGCCTGGTCCAAGTAACTGGACAAGTTCTCTAAAGTTGTTATTGCCTCTGAATAATTACCTTCTCCAGCTTCCAAATTAGCCTGTGTGTACGCGTCCTTTGCCTGCTGCAAAAGTGATTGCGCTTCAGGGCTTTCATAAGTAACGTTAAGAGCCTCGTTTAGTTCCCCTTGGACCGTTTGCAGTAAGTCTATGAAGGCTTTTTGGCCCGAACTCAGAATCTCTATCTTATCAGTAGGGGAGTCCCAAACGAAATCCCCATAACTGTCTGAGCCGTCTACTCCAACGAAATAACTGTGCTCCCCAGCGCTTGTACTATTTGAAACAGTGATCGTTATAGCATCAAATGTGTAGCTGCCACCGGCTGGAACCGCTATAGGACTTTCTGTAAAACGATGACCCGCAAATTCGTCTGAAGCCATCCAATCGAAATGAAGACCTATCTGCTCTATGCTAAGTTCATCAGCAGCATTGTTATGAAACGTCATTATCACATTAACCACGCTGCCTTGATAAACGGTGGAACTTGACCAAGATAGCGTTACCGACGCTTCATTTTGTTCAAGCGCAGGCACTAAACCTACGTTTAGAAAACAAATAATTATTATGGAAACCGCAATTACAGCCAGTGGAAACTGCTTCATTTCATCCCCTTGATATGTTGTTCATAAAGGTGCTTTATATGTTTTAAGCATAACCACAAGTTTTTGCTTACGAACACAACCGCTCAAATTTTACCGTAGCAAATTTTAATAATGCAGTACTAGACAATAGAAGGCACGTTCAAGGCGGTGTTAAAACCTATGGCTAACGAAGGAAAAGGAAGCTTGTTCAGAATTAAAGGCTCAAAATACCTGCTGTACCTACCAGTGTGCGTGACATACGACAGCATGTTTCCCTTTAAATGCGATAAATCAATGCACGTGAAAGTGAGCTTCAAACACAGCGGCGACATGCTTGTTATAGAAAAATGGAGCGAACCGGAAAGCCCGAAAGTTTAAAACCATTTCTTACTCGAAACTAATTGGAAAAGACAGCTTGACCCCTGCGTCTTCCCGCCATTTGATGGAAATTTTTTCCTTGAACTTGTCCCGCACCAGCAGCTTCTCAAACTCTTCGGTCACCGGTTCGGGTCGAGAGCAAAAGATTACCTCTCCTTTCTCATTTGTCCACACGGTTAAGCCTCTGGTTTTCCCCTTGTGCAGCAGATGCAGAAACGCGTTTTCCTTATCAGTGTGGAACATGCTTATAGCGTTTGAACCCTTCAAAGTGCAAAGGAGCCTGTAAAGCGCCTCATCCGAACTCCCAGTTTCATTAATCAACTCCGAAAAATAGTGCGGAATAATTTCCGAATCAACAAAACCATACGCCTCACTCTCAAAAACGTGATCCTTCATTCTCGCCTTAAGCTCCTTATAATTTTCCACTTTGCCGTTATGCACCGAAGCGATGGTCAGGTCCGGCTCAAACTGGCCCACAAAAGGCTGCACTGTCTCTTTAGATGGAACGGCAGCCGCAAATTCTTGGCTGGGATAGCGCACATGAGCAATTAAAGCTGACACATCAGAAAGCTTCGCCTCCACAATTTTCGCTAAATGCGCCGCTGGAGAACCCGCCACCTCACCAACCTTTTCCAACACGATACTGCCGTCATTAAGCATGACAGCGACGCCTGCGCCGTAGCCGCCAACAGGCTTGGCTTCACCGGGATACTGGCTGACTTCAAGTTTTTGAAGAACCCTGAAGATCACAGGGGTATGAACGGGCTTTTTAAGAACAAATCCAAATATTCCACACATGCTTTTCACGCGTCTCCTTGAGAATAAACTGCAGATTCTCATTAATAGCCTTTAATGCGAAGGAGTCGTCAAGGTGTATTAGGTGCTTCGGCATCTTTTTATGTGACGCCGCAAAATATTCTTTTAGCATTGTTTTGGGAAGGCTGAATTATGAGGGATTTGGTTGTTAGGAGTCCTGTGTTTGAAAGTAACAAGCTTATACCTGCGAAATACAGTTGCGACGGAGACGACGTGAATCCTCCTTTAACGGTTGGAAACGTGCCTGAGGACGCGAAAAGCTTGGTCTTAATTATTGATGATCCTGATGCGGCGATAGGTGTTTGGAATCACTGGTTGGTTTGGAACATTCCTGTAGGCATCCGTGAGATAGAGGAGAACAGTGTTCCAGGCGTTCAGGGTACAAATACGGGTGGAAGGCGGCGGTATGGTGGTCCTTGTCCGCCATCTGGAACGCACAGGTATTTTTTTAAGGTTTTCGCGTTGGATGTTGAACTGGATTTGGATGCGGGTGCTAGGAAGAAAGAGTTGGAGAATGCGATGCGGGGTCACGTGCTTGCTGAAGGCGAGCTTTTAGGTCTTTATCACAGGTCTTAGATTGATGCGGCTTAAACTTAAGGACGCATTAGTGATTAGGTGAAATCGGAAAGCTATAGAATGCTAAAATGTTATTAAAAGAATCTACCTATTAAAACTCAATTACGGTTGCTGAATGAAAATTGGGTTTAAAAACGGTTGTGTTTAGCATCGTACTCATCGTGGTTCTTTTTGTATCGATTATCGCAACTGTTGAGTGGTGGCTGAGCGAGGAAATTTCAACCCCCGAATTTTATGTGGGTGTGGAATTCGCTTACAGTGACAACGTTGATGACTTGAAGGCTTTGGTTGATAAAGTGAAGGATTACACGAACCTTTTAGTGTTGGGTGCGGTTCAGATGAGTTTCAATCAGACTGCGTTGACCGAGTCTTGCGACTACATGTACGACGCTGAACTTTCCTTCATTATCCTGTTCACGGACACTACCCTGTACAGTTCAGATCAAACACCTGCGGTTTGGATTGTTGAAGCCAGACAGAAGTACGGTGACAAGTTTTTAGGCGTTTACCGTTATGATGAGCCTGGAGGAAACCAGTTGGATCAGGGCAGATCACGGCTGATTTCCAGAGATAACGTGGCAGCCATAGGTAATTACTCTAACGCGGCAAAGCATTTTGTTAATAATTTGCATGCTCATCTGGAACCTTACCTGGCTGTGTGCGACAGGGTGTATACTTCTGACTATGGGCTTTACTGGTTTGATTATGAAGCTGGTTACAACACGGTTTTCGCTGAGTTCGGCGCTAACCACAGTAGACCTTTAACCATTGGACTTTGCAGGGGCGCAGCGACAGCCCAAAACAAGTCTTGGGGAACAATAGTCACATGGACGTATAACGAGATTCCGTATTTGGAGTCTGGGGATAAGCTTTACAGTGACCTTAAGTTGACTTATGATTCAGGGGCGGAATACGCGGTGGTTTTCAGTTACCCGATTCTTGGTTCTTATGGAACGCTTAAGGATGAGCATTTTGACGCTCTGCAGAAGTTTTGGGATTACATGCTCAGAAATCCGGGGAATCATGGCAGCATCAAGGATGAAGTGGCGTATGTGCTTCCTACGGATTACGGTTTTGGTTTTCGCAGTGCCACAGACACCATATGGGGCTTGTGGAACGCGGATGAGTTATCTGCTAAGGTGTGGAGTGACGTGAACACGCTTATAGGGGAATACGGGTCACATTTGGACATCGTTTATGATGACGCAAAACTTTTTGATGCCGTGAAAGGTCATTATGACAGGTTGTTCTTCTGGAACGAAACAATATCGTGATGAAAAATAGAAAAGGGGTGCTGGTGCTAGTAGTTTTCGCACCAAACCTCAAAGTAGCTTTTCGGGTGGCTGCACACCGGGCATTTTTCTGGGGCTTCGCTGCCTTCGAATACGAAACCGCAGTTTCTGCATTTCCATTTGATTTTTGCGTCTTTCTTGAAAACTTTGCCTTCCGTGACGTTTGCCAGCAGCTTCAGGTATCGGCGTTCATGGTAGGCTTCTACTTTGGCGACGCTGCGGAATGTTCGGGCTACGTCTCTGAAGCCTTCTTGTTCTGCTACGTCTGCGAAGTTAGGGTAAAGTGTTCCCCATTCGAGTTTTTCGCCTTCAGCGGCTGCTTTCAGGTTTTCAGCTGTTGACGCGATTATTCCTGCTGGGTAAGCGGCGTTTATCTCAACCATTCCGCCTTTCAAATGCTTGAAGAAAAGTTCGGCGTGTTCCTTCTCGTTGCCTGCGGTTTCTTCGAATATGGCGGCGATTTGTTCGTAGCCTTCTTTTTTGGCTGCGCTTGCGAAGAAGGTGTATCGGGTTCTTGCTTGAGATTCGCCTGCGAAAGCGGCTAAAAGGTTTTTTTCTGTTTTGCTTCCTTTAAAATCCATACGTAATTCTCCTATGCTTATCGTATTTTGAGGGTTAGATAAAAAGCGTTCTCTGCCGATTGCGATTTTTCGGTGATTGCTCTGTCGTGCGATTTTTTGTCTATACCCCCTCTATAAATAGATTAAACCAGAGCGTAAACCAGCATCGGCTAACGGCTCAGCAAAGTCTATAATGGTGCTGTTATGAAGAAAAACAGGATTAGTTCTCGCATTTATCGTGGGCTTTCTCGGAGATTTTAGAATTCAACGTTGTTTAAAAGATAAAAACCGCGGAAAAAGAACGTTCAAAGTTTCACTATTTGCGCGTGTTGCAAAACTACGGTGACATTCTGAGTATCTCCCGCGCCTTTTTCTTTTTTTGCTAAATAAATTCTCACAAAAGTGGCCCCAGTGAGGTCCGCTTGGCGGACATGCCTCCCACAAACTTTTTTGAAATAATACTTACTTTTACAAGTCGCGTTTTTAGCGTGAGTTGGTAGCTATACTGTGTGAAAGGCATAAGTGTATAAGTGCGGAAATGATTATGTTAAAAATTGCAGATGTTTTTTGTGACAAAAGATAAAGTCAAATTGGAATGCCCCGAGTGCTATTGGATGTTTAACGCTGAACGGCCCGACAGTTTTCATCCTGTTGCTTCTTTGAGCAAGCCAAAAGAGACCAGCTTTGATGGAAGCGTAATAGACGAGCTTCATGATTGCCGAAACCCGAAATGTAGGGAATCATTTAGCATTTACTGGTTTGAACCTATGCGATTTTTCGAAAGGTCCTAAAGACAGATTGCTGAGATTTCGACGTTAAGTGACCCGGTTTTTTCGAGGCTCATTTGTCTTTCGCCTCTAAACGTGGACACTCGCGCATTCTCAATCTGAACAGTATCTCCAGCCGATACAGAACCTATTTGGCCGTTCCATAGGTTAAGCTTGATTGTTCCAGTTTCATCCGCTATTGATGCTTTGGCGACGCTAGCATGGTTTCCATATCTTGTAAAAACGTGCTTTGGCTCTGCAACTTCCAAAATTTTAACTTTCAGATTAACATGCCTCATTCCAGTTTGCAAATCTTTGATTGAGTTGGCAGTAGCTGTTCTAGCTTTCCTTGCTATATACCTGCGAATTACATCGGTGTCCATGAAATTTCTGAGGTGATTGCTTTCATTAAAAAGAAATTCTTCGCTTATTGGAAATTGTGCAACGACTTCAGATTCCATTTTGATTAGAAAGATGAAGTTGTTTTTTATTTTGCCTCGACACTGGATTGATAATTTGTCACATCCTGATTCTTCATGTTCTTCTGCTAAGCGCAGGGCATACAAAAATTCTTCAGGGTCAACTTCATATTTTACTGAAAGAAAAGCAAGGTATTCGCCAACCGACTTCTTTTGTCTCAAGTTTCTTCACTCTTTTTTCCTTTTACATTTTCATGCGCTTATAACATACCAATCAGAATAATCTAGAGAAAAAGTACAACGCTCTTATATCCGATCTGACTCTTCTCAAAAAAATCCAGATAGTTAAGAAATGTGATTCGTGGCATACTATATTAAGGTACTCATAGAGGAAACACTTTTTGTATGGTAATTCGATTTCATTTCTTGTTTTTAAGAAAAAGGGTCATAAATTTCAAACATTTTAAATAGGATCGCTGAAAGTGGTGATTTCTCCCGCACAACAATCCCTTTCCTTTTTTTGCATTAAATTTTAATTTCCTTCCTTCCTTTTGAAAAAACTTATCCATTAAAATAATAATAGAGTTACATTTGTGGAAAAAATATGAACCAAAAAGTTTTGGTTGCTCTCACGATAACTGCAATTATTCTCGGAGTTCTTAATTTGTCACTTCTCTTGATTCCAAACATACAAAATTGCATTTCCTCTTCTCAATCTAATCTACCAGTTTCAGGGCAAAAGATGCCGTTGGAGTTTAGTATGACCATAAATAACGTAACGGAATACTATCCCATTCAAGTCAC
>Ga0307423_1000740_pt1 | contig 21531 bp, 14 predicted proteins | sample SalMarWE160310MG_FD_202154 | JGI IMG/M metagenome (GOLD analysis project Ga0307423, IMG submission 202154) | Salt marsh sediment microbial communities from the Plum Island Ecosystem LTER, Massachusetts, United States - WE1603-10 | ecosystem: Environmental > Aquatic > Marine > Intertidal zone >...
GTTTAGATTTTCGGGTCTTCATTGCGGGGTGGCCCTCCACTCCGGATCAATCTTCGTCTTCTGCGTAATCGTCTTCGTCCTCGTAGTCGGGATATTGTTCGGGTGACTCTCCAACCTTTTTGACAATTCTTGGGTATGCCTGTACCGTTTTGACTGTCCGGATCGTTAACACAGTGACTTCGTGCCACCAGTCATCGCCAAAATCAAAGAGGTAATAGAACCTCTCTTTCTCCTTTAAGCCTAAGCCCCCTATTTTTGTTTTTTTGGCGTTATATCTCTTTTTGGGACTCAATCCCCAGGGATCCTCTAGGTTCATAGGATGCGTGTATTCGGGTGACTCGAATATGACGCGAAGATTCTTTGTGCCTTTCCGAGTGAGGAAAAAAGAGTACAGATGCGCATCGTATCGGTCAAAGGCATGAAAGATGGACTCGTGCAAGTCATCCAGGCTCTGATTCTCGAGAATTTCGATGTTTCGATAGATTCTTTTGTTGTACATGAGAGCCACCTTAAAGCAGTAGAGTTTCACAGTCACTATCCTTTCGTCTTAGAATTCATCCCACAGCTTAACGGTGCCGTTGCCATGGCTCATAACACGGATATGACACGCGCACAATCACGTGTTGGTTACCCAGATGAAGTCCTATCACCGCTTGACGAGATCTCTGAGCTGGGGCGTTATGCCGGCTGGAATATTTTTCGCTTGACGTATTACGGTTCCCGTAATAGTTTTCGCGTATGATCAAATCGTTTGCGTGCCGAGATACTGAGAAGCTTTTTAATGACAGACGAGTTAAGCGATTCCAATCTTTCGAACGGCAGGCGAGAAAGCGGTTGATGGTTTTGCATGCTGCCCCAAGCTTGATGAACTCGCAAAAAGTCGTCACCCCGGTGAAAACCGGGGTCCAGAGGGATTTTAACTTCTTGATTTTACTGGATACCGGCTGCAGTTTATCCCGCACTTGATGCGGGGCCGGTATGACGGAAAAGTCGATTTTCCGACTTTTTACGAGTCCATCAAGCTTGAAGGCTCTGATGCTGAATCCTGGGAGCAGGTTTCACGCTCTCGGAGGTGACAGGAAGGGACAATATGCCGTCAGCATCAACAAGCAATGGCGCATTTGTTTTGAATGGCGTGACGGCAATGCCTTCGACGTCGAAATCGTCGATTATCATTGAGGTGCAATAATGAGCGGCAAGGATCTTCTTGATCCCATTACACCCGGCGAAATCTTGCGAGAGGATTTCATGGAACCGATGGACATTAGCATAAACCAGCTGTCGCGGGACCTCGCCGTACCGCCGAATAGAATAAGTGAGATCGTGAACGGCAAACGAGGCATAACCGCTGACACAGCGCTCAGGCTGGAGCGTTATTTCGGGGTCGAGGCCCAGTTTTGGCTTAATCTGCAGTCTGAATACGACTTGAGGATGATGAAGCGCAAGATCGGGAGCGACATTGAACAGCGGATTATTCCCGTCAAGAGGCTCACATCTCAACTTCGACCAGACGCCGAGGCATAGCTCTGGCTTTGTCGGTTTTGATCATGCTCTGTCTGCTTTCAGAACGCGTTTTGATTGGAGTTCTACCGCAAATCAGGCCAACCCGATAGTCGCATATGATCCATAGAAACTGCTTCCTCAAATTCGCTTCGATCGGCCTCCCCACTCATGACTGAAGGTTGCAAGGGGCGTCAAAACGGGGGTTCAGGACCTGCGCGGACATCTGAAATCCGGGGAGAGGTTCTGCCCCCATTCTAAGAGGACACATAGTATACTTTGTTGCACATGCCTTTATATACAAATGTACACACCATGCACGACAGGACCCCCTTCATGGACTAAACTCGCCGCAAAAAAGACTTCTGCATAGTTGCTAACTCACTGTAATACAACACATTACAAATTGTGTCATCAAAAGTGCATCTATTAGGCACGCAGTTTGCTCCGTGAAGCTCTCGGGGTTGGAAGGTTTCCGGTTCTTGCCGCCCCGAGGCAGGACCTTTCGACCCTGCGGCGGGGAATATTGGGGCGGGGCAGAAAATGAACCGCTGTTGCCGTTCACGTCAAGGAAAAGGGGTTTCCCTATGAAAACACTGAAAGTCTACGTCAACCACGATGATGAGGCGGAGATCGCATGTCCCCAATGTGGGACTCGAAGCACCGTGAGTGTCGAACGATTCAAGGGCCGTAAAGATCCGGTCAAAGTGCGGTGCCGTTGCAAAGAGACGTTTCATGTTGTTCTGGAAGCCTCCGGTCCTGACGTGCGGCAGACTCATCTGGAGGGGTATTATGGCAAGCTGCCGCAGTGCACGGAGTGGGGCAAAATACTGGTACGCAATATCTCCCAGGTGGGCATGGGGTGCACGACGCTGACCAAGCACAACGTCAAGAAGGGGGACAAGATCAGGATCACACTGACTCTGAACAGTATTGGTCGGCCTCTCATCGTGAAAGACGCCGTTGTGAGGGTGACGGACGACAAGTACCTTGGCTGCGTGTTCAGTAATCCCCTCGAACCGAAGGAGGTGCTACCGTTTCCGGTCGCTTCATAGCGGGTGCCCCTTTGGATTCCTGGATGGGCACTTGCTGTCAGGACAAATCTATACCCCTGGGAGCTTCTGACAGGAAGCACCTCGATCCTGTTGGCCGGTGACCCGTCACCATGAAAGACAACCGGAGGGACCCTTTCCTTGCGGGGCGGCTCCCGTGGGAAGCATGCCCGCCGAGATGACCTCAAGAAAAACGGAGAGAACCAAAATGGCCGGAGAAGAGAAAAGAGAATTTGTCCGATACAGTCTGGAACTTCTGGTGAGAGTAAAGTGGACAGATTCGTCGGGAGACGAGAAGGAAGAAACAGGCACCACCAGGAGTATCAGTTCTGCGGGCGCATTGATGATCTGCCCCAGCAAGATCACAACGGGTTCTGCGGTTGATCTTGAGATTGAACTTCCTATTAACCTGGGTGGACGCCTTGCCAAGAGCTGCGTGGCAGCCAGCGGAAGGGTTGTGAGAAATGTTCCCCTCACGGAGCCCATTCAGGGATATGGTCATGCAGTCACCTTCGACCGCTGCAGGTTCCTTAGACCTGAACAAGGTGTATAGGAATCAGGACGAGAAATGGTGGAACGGGAATGAATTGGATCTTGTCAGGGCCTGTAGACGAGACCGCGTCACGTACAGCTCACCCAACGCGTAGTTTTCGATAAAATATTCCAGTTGAGACCTCTGTTTTTCCGATAGATCACCAAATTGGACGCCTCTCCGCCTCAGCCCCATGGGTCTGAACACGCCTGGTTCTTTCACCTCAAAATCGGAAACGGTCTTGAAGGGGATTTTGCATACATAAAAACCATCGTTCTGCAAACACACGTCCAATTCAGGCAGTTCCCGTGTCGTTTCAGAGTCGACAATATAAGAAAAAGAGAGGCCCCCCAGGCTGATGTCGTTGATTGTGCCGACTGGATTGCGATGAATCAGATAAGGTCTCACGACCGCAAGGGCCATCCCACGAACTCGGAACCGTTTATTTCTCCTTCGGTCGGTGATTTTTCTGGTCATGGCTGCGGTATCCATTGCCAAGTCCTTTTGAGCAATTCATGATTAGAGCCCGGCATCCCGAGCAGGCTCGATATGCCGCGGCGCGACTAGTAGAGAGAAGAATTATTTATATCGTAGCTTAGGAGGAAAGGTCGTGGGGGTCAATGGGGAGCAGCCCCCATTTGTTGGTAGGAAAATCCTGCTTTGGAATGGCGTCTAATCCTTCCAGAGTTCGGGGTCGATCACCCCGATTTTAATCGCATACTTCACCATGGCCAATAAGTCCCCCACGCCGAGTTTCTTCATGACATTCGCACGGTGTTTCTCCACGGTCTTGGGGCTCACACAAAGGATGTCAGCGATTTTTGCGGTGGAATTCCCTTCAACCATTAACCGGAAGACCTGCTGTTCCCGGTCGGAGAGGAGGTCGTAGCCACGGACCGAGGGTTTTTCCTTCCGGCTTTCCAGGTATGTTCCAATGACTTCGGCCCTTATCTTGGAACTGAGGAAATATTCTCCTCGATGGGCAGCCCTCACCGCCTCGATCACGTCGGAACTGGAGGCAGCCTTCAGCACGTACCCTAACGCCCCGGAATTGAAAACCTGATGGACAAAGGCCTCCTTCTCGTACATGGACAAAACTACGATTTGGGTTTCAGGCACCGCTTCTTTGATCAGCCGAACGGCGTCCAGACCACTCAAACGGGGCATGGCAATGTCGAGCAGTGTGACGTCGGGACGAAACACCTTGGCTTTTTCCAGAGCCTCCTGGCCATCCTGTGCCTCGCCCACCACATCCATGTCCGGCTGGCCGGCTAAGAGCTGTTTCAAGCCTTCCCGCACCACGGCATGATCATCCGCCACCAAGATTTTCATTTCAGGTCCCCGCTTCTATCAAAATAAATGGGCAGTTCGACTCTGATCATCGTTCCTTCTGCGCTTTTGGACCGAATATCCACACGGCCGCCCACTGAACCGACTCTTTCTCGCATGCCCAGCAGACCGATTCCTTGCTTCTGAGTCCCGAAAGGCAGCATCCCTTCCGTCTGCTCAAAGCCCACCCCGTCGTCTGTAATGGTACAGATCAGGTTGGGATGACTGTATGTCAGCAGCACGTCGACATGCTTGGCCTGCGAGTGTTTTGCAATGTTGTTTAGGGCCTCCTGAAGAATCCGGTAGAGGACGATTTCGATCTCAGGATCCGGCCGTTCTTTAAGGCCCACCATCTGAAAATCGATGTGGAGCCCTCCCACCCGCTTGGCAAAGTCTGCGATATACCATTCCAGGGTCGGCACAAGCCCCAAGTGGTCCAGCATGCCGGGGCGAAGCTCGGACGAAATGTTTCTGATGTCTTCTCCCAATTCCTGGATCAGCTTGATGGACTCACCACACCGTGCTTTGAGCCCGCTCAAGTCCTGCGGCAGCTCATTGCACAAAGCTTCCACGCCAAAGTGGAGCGTGGTCAAGGCCTGTCCGAATTCGTCATGAAGGTCCCGAGCCAGTCTCTTTCTCTCCTCTTCAATGGCGCTGATCAGTTGTCGAGAAAGATGCCTGATGTCCTCCTCAGCACGCTTGCGGCGCGTCACGTCTCGAACAATGCCTGTAAAAAAAACGCCCTCCTTCGTCTTCCAGCTGGCCAGTGAAAGCTCCACAGGGAACTCTTCACCGCTTTTTCTTCGCCCCACCCGATCAACCGTTTTCCCAATAATACCGGAGTGCCCTGTAGAAACGATCCGTTCCAGACCTCTTTTGTGGTCCAGCCTGAATCTTTTCGGCATAATAAAAGTCAGAACTTGTCCAATGGCTTCGGCTGCCGGGTAGCCAAAGATGCCTTCGGCGGCATCATTCCAGAAAACGATTTCCCCTCGGCTGTCTGTCGTAACGATGGCGTCGCCCGCAGTTTGGGCCACCGATCGGAATCGTTCTTCACTCAAACGAAGCGATTCCTCCACCCGCTGGCGCTCGGCGAGTTCCAGCTTCAACTGTTCAGCCGTTCTAGCCAGTGTAGCGGTTCGCTCTTCAACGCGGAGTTCCAGCTCATCGCGGGCTTTCCGCAGCTGCTCTTCAGCCAGTTTCTGAGCGGTAATATCTCTCAGGATGTGGACACTGCCCCCGGGCGCTCCGTCGCGATTCAAATGGATGGCCGCACTGATGCTGACGTCGAGGCTGTTGCCGTCCTTGGTATATCGACGACTTTCAACCCCTGAGAAACTCTCGCCCGCCAGAACCTTGTCAATCACCATCTGGGTCTCAGGCCAGTTCTCGTCAGGTACATAGGCAAGCTTCTTGCCCAGGACCTCTGTTGGGGCCCATCCGAAAACGCGGGTAAACTCGGGGTTAACATAAATGCCCCGTCCCTCCATATCGTAAACCACGACAGGGTCCGGACAGGCTTCCAGAACCGTGCGATATTTCTCCTTACTTTCCTCCAGTTCCTCCTCGGCCCGCTTGCGAGCGGCACGATCACCGTACTTCCGAACCACATCCGGAAGGACAACCGGCAAAAGCTCCAAATAGCTCTGACTGGGATCTTTGATGATATAGTCATCGACGCCGGCCTTGAGGGCCTTTACGGCAAGCTGTTCCGAGCCTCTGCCGGTAAGAATGACCAACGGCAATGGGACCTCCATGGATAGAAGTTCCTTGCACAACTCGAAACCGGACATTCCCGGCAGGGCATAGTCAACAACGGCAATGTCAAAGATTGAAGGGTCGGCACGGAGTCGTTTCAGAGCTTCCTCAGCCCTCACGCATTCCGTAATTTCGCCCGCGACATCGCTTTTCCCCAAAGCCCTGCGAAAAGCCAGTCTGTCGTGTTCGTCATCCTCAACCAGCAGGATGCGAAGGTATAATGGTCTGTCATCGAGTTGCATCATCTGGTCCCAAAGCACTGGCCTGTTGACGGAAGGGGTTGATCCTACGGCCTCGCCATGCAGCCGTTTTCGATTGTATCATAGCCTCTGAGTCGATATTTGTCCACTCACGAGAAGGCCCCAAGTCTTCATCTTTGTCTTCTTCCCGTCGGAAGCGAGACGATGAATGTGCTCCCTTTGCCGGGCTCGGATTCCACCCTGACCCCGCCGTGCAACCTGGTCACGGCCTTTCTCACAATGGCGAGACCGACGCCCGCGCCTTCGTACTCGTCCCGGGTGTGGAGACGTTCAAAGGCCCCGAAGATCTGCTCATGGTAGCGAGAATCAATGCCGATTCCGTTGTCACGGACAAAGACTTCATAATGTTCGTCTACTGTGGGCATCAAACCGATTTCAACGCGTTTTCGTGGTGCGTGATTGAATCGTATGGCATTTTGGATAAGGTTCTTGAAAATCTGCCCCAGAAGCGCGCGGTCGATGTCAATGGTCGGCCAGTCATCGCCCATAATGGCGTCCACATCCGCGGGCAAATCAAGAGACTCAATCAGCTCTCCCAGGAACCTTCCAAGGTTGATGGTCTGGTTTGGCTGACTCTGTCTGCCGACCATGGCGAACTCCAGCAGGCGGTCAGCCAACTCCAGGCCTCGCTGGACCGTACGGTCGAGGCTTTCGAGACGGTTTCTCTGCTCTCCTTTCAGCGTCCCTTGGAAGTCTTCGCGCAACAAATCAGCGTGGATGCCGATGCCTCGCAGGAGGGATTTGAGGTCGTGGGATGCTAGGTGAACATACTGAGAGAGTTCTTCATTGGCTTCCTGCAACGCGGCCGCCTTTTCTGCAAGATTCTTACGGGCAAGATGCAACGCATTTTCCACCCGCCTGCGTTCCGTGAGTTCCTGCTTCAGTTTGTCCGCGGTCTCTGCGAGTTCGGCGGTGCGCTCGGCAACACGAGATTCCAGCTCACTATGAGCTTTCAGCAAACCTTCCTCGGCTGCCTTGCGTTTGGAGATGTCGAGGAAGCTTTCGATCAAATGTCTGCGGCCACCGAGGGTCACCGAGGCGACGGTCTTGAGGATGGGTGCGATCTTGCCATCGGCTCTCACCAAGAGGCGTTCCGATTTGTCGATGGTCTGTCCAAGATCGGTGATAGGACATTTTCCTTTCTCAGCCGGACAGATAAACATATGGCATGCATGACCCTCAATCTTTTCTCTGGGAGCCCCTATCAATTCCGCAGCCAGCGCATTGACACTGACAATGACGTGATCTTCGGCGTCAATGATCGCCACGCCGGCCTGTATGGAATCGAGTATCGTCTTTAAAAGGTTTTGACCCTCCCGCGCCGCCGCCACCGCCCGCGCGCATCGCAGGGTTGCTGTCTCCAGTTCCACAATTCTCTGCTTTAATTCTTCACGAGACTGTTCTTTGTTCACCAGAAAATCCTTCGCTCACAGCAGATTTCCTGCCCGTGTCCCGATCTACCAATCAACCCGGGTCCGAAACAGCGGGGCCGTTCGCCAGCCCGTAGACGAGAGCCCGGTTCACGACAGAGCAAGCATACCCGAACATGGTGGACTATTCAACCAAAGATGAGACCCTCATTGAGCGTGAACAATACAGAGAGACAAAACCCCTTCTTCATGGATCCCAGAGACGTATTGCCTGATTTGCAGGACGAATAAACCCTAACCGTTGCAATGGATGGTTGAGAGTGAAGCCTTCCCCCGCCCTTGCGCATGGAATGCGAATGTATTTCGAACGTTGAAGCCCATGGCAGGCACAATTTCAAGATTGTACCGCTCAAAAAAATCGTCAAGGAACTGAAAAGGATGGACTTGATTATACCCTTTGGAAAATGAAATGAATTTGTGCACGCTTGAAGGGAAACGACATGCCGGAAGGAAAAAGAAGATTACACGTCTTGAAGACGGAAACCCGATGACACGCAGAGCGAACTCATTCAGGGGCTTTGCGAGAACTCTCATTGCCCTCATGTTTCACTCTTTGAAGAGGATGTTGACCACCAGCAACTAATTGACCTTATTTTTGTATACGAGCAGGTTATTACCTGGTGGTCGTCGGACGCTCCCCCCACCTACATCTCTTCCACAAGGGTTTCAATCATTGCCTCAACATTTGGGTCCGCCGGCTTAAACTTTACGCCAATGCCGCCCTGTGTAGCCCGGATGATTTCACCAACAATCTTAATCGGCCTCTCATGCTTCGGGAAAGACAGTATCAGCGTAATGTCCTGTCCAACCGCCATGGGGGAGCGGGTTTCAATAAATAATCCGCCCGCGCTAATGTCGCGAATGAATTCCTGATAAGCCCGATCCTCTACTGCAAAATCGACTTCCTTAAAATAAGCCTTCCTCCTGAACTTTCGCCTATCGACAAAGAATCTTTCCTCCAATTCCTGCAATAGCACTTCCTGCTGACCGATGGGCATATCGGAGATCAAACGCAACAGACGAGCGGTGATACGCGCCTTGTCAACCCCTTTCCCGGAAGTTGTCATCTTAGGAATCTCTCAAAAAGGGTAACAAAACAGTAAAAGCCGATAGTCAAGGCAGGGCCAAACACCAATACGTTTGTCAGCCACACAACAATCGCAAAATCGACGGGCTCGCCGAAATGATGAGAACTTACTTCTTGTTGTGGCTATTATCGTAGAATTGCCTCGGGTGTCAAGACCCAAAGCATCCTCTGAACCACCGCCGCAGCCGAACCTGCCTTCGCTATGAGCTTCTCCCGGCAGCCGATGGCGCGTTGTAGAGATGCCCTCGCCCTCGCAGTTCAAAGGTTGTCCCGGGTCTGACTCGTCTCGACCCCTTTCTTGAGTTCCTTGACGTCTTCGGCAATTTGTTTGAGGGCCTTGGTTTCATTGGAACCATATCTTTGGACGGCTAAAACACGAAAGGGCGTGAGCTGCGCTTCCAAGTGGGAGATCTTTTCTTCTCGGGTCAAGATCTCCTGGTACAATGTGTCAATTTCCTCTGTGAGGCTAAAAATTGTATCACGCTGGTAGCCAATCTCGTCCCGAAGCTCTGGAATTTCTATTGTGTTTATCCAGGCAGACAGGCCCAAAAATAACATGGCCGAGACAGACACAATCAGGAAAAGAAAGGCCTTTCCTCGTCTTTGATCTGACTCGGGGACAAGTTCCTCCTCAAATGTTGCGGCGAGAGGCTCCTGTCGGCCCACCCTGTCTCCTGATCGACTCTTAACCCGCATGGGGTCTGCACCTTCGAGACTATTCTTATTGAGCGTCTTCCGCCCTCCTGTGTGTTTCGGTAAACAATTTTTGTGCCAATCTAGACTTACCTGATCCTGGTGTTTTAAATAATCACGTAAAAACAGATAGTTATTAGAACTTGCGTCTCATATATCGCGGCTTGGACTTGGCGGGGAATGTATGGGCGCGGCACCTTGCGTATCTTTATGGATACACCCTGATTTGTAGAAATGTATACCTTGACGGCTTCGTAAAAAGTCCAGAAAAGGCTATTTCCGTCATTCCGGCGAAAGCCTGAATCCAGTGATTTCAATATGTTCTGGATACCGGATCAGGTCCGGCATGACGAATCGTGACTTTTTACGAGTTCATCAATGCTGAATCATGATACTAGAATAGACGCAGCCCGAAGCCTTCAATTGCCCCGGTCAGTCGCAGAAGAACAAGGTGGGCGCACCGAGATTTTGAAGGGCCCCCCCCTCAAAACCTGCGCCTGGGCCTGGGGGACACATTATTGCGCCGGTCTATGGAAAAACTCGCCGCGTCGCTGAGGCCGACGTCTCCTTTGGCATCCATGCCTTGCACTCTCCAAAAAATTCGGTCGGCGGCGACACCCGTTAGCTGGACGTAGAGCCACTCCCACACTGCCGGCACAAAAGAGGTTTCAGACAGGGTCGAACCCATCAAGGGCAGCGTAAAGGTATTTCGTCCGCCAAAGTCTTCCCGGTCGGACAGTTCCAATTTGAATCGGTCATATCCCATCCCCTCCCAACCGAACGTCGGGGGCGTCGATTTGTAAGGCACGACCGTGCCGTCTCGCGGTGTCAAGAGGGCCAGGAATTTGTAGGTCGCCACATATATCTCGGAAGCCTCTCCCACCCCAGACGCCCATGCGAGGTGGTTCCCGCTGATGCCGGGATACCTGTCCTCAACATCGTTGCGGGTGAGTTGCTCCTCTTTTCCGAGGCGCTTATTGAGGACAAAGAGATCTCGATCATAGCCGTCCAACCGGGTCACCACCGACAAGTCTCCATCACAGCGGGGGTTTTTCCACACGGGGGTCGAGGATAGAGATGTCGTCCGGGTTTCAAAGTCATAAACATAGACTAAATTATTTTTCCTATCGAGAGGATCCGGCTGAAGCCATGTCACCCCCTCGTTGCTGATCCGGGGGGAACTGATCTCCGAGGCATTGTCGGTCAGTTGAATAATGATGCCGGCATCATAAAGAAAGATGTTCTCCGGCCCCACAGAATCCGTCACCTGATTGGAAACCCATACGACCCGACCGTTCGCAATCTGCGGCGAATGATCTATGTAGTCATCGTCGGTGATTGCATTTTCGTCGCCGGTTCTGGGCGCCGGGTCACCAATACGATACAGGAAAATCTCGCCCCCCAAGCGGCTGAATCCGACCCAGGCCACGTACTTGCCGTCCGTGCAAGGTGACGTGTCATTGTAATTATTTTCAGTAATCTGCTGCGTCTCTCCGGTGCCCATATCGTATACGAAGATCTCCCAGTCACCATCCACATACCCTTGCCACACAACATAGTTCCCCTGAATCTCGGGCCGCCCATCTTCAAATAAATTGCTCGTGACCCGGGTGACGGTGGACTCTGCGTGGGCCGGTCCTATGAATGCAAAGCTTGTCGCCACCAAGGCCAGGAAAACGGTTATTCTCGTCTTCATCATTCTATCGACTCCTGTCGGTTTCGCAGTCGCAAACCCCTACCAGTCCAGGGCGTCAGGGCCGCCATAGGCGCCCATATCGTTGATCGCTTCTCCCTGGGAGGGGGGAAAAGACTGATCATTGTAAGCTTCATCCGGATCCCCTGCATCAATGGCCGGCGAATCAGCCTGCAGCTGATAATTGTCCGAATCCTTGTCTACAAATTTCGGATCAGACACCCTGTTGTTCGCACCATCCATGATGATCCAGGGTGGCCCGCCCGGGATGTTCCATTTGCCCCCACACCCGCCGAATTGCTTGTTCACACACGACATCTTGAGGTTGTCCGGCCAGCCGCAATCGGTTTCACCCGTGCCGTTGTTGGCGTAGACGAGATTGTAGTCCCGTTCTTCCAAAAGATCGGTGTTAACAAAACAAGCCCTGATACCGGTCGTTTCGTTATAGGCCGCGATGTTATCTCTTATCAAGATCGGCACAGACGGGACGCCGTCCGCAGGAGCGTTCACAGCACCGGCCGGATCGTCAAAGATGATGCCGCCGCCGTTGCCGTCATAGCCGTTGTAAACGACCGTGTTATTGACGACCTCGGTCACGTAATCCCAAAACCGGATGCCCCCCCTGTGATTCTTGTACACCAGGTTGTTGTAGATGGTGCCGGCGGCATGTCTCACATCGATCCCGCCTCCGTAACCGCTTTGTCCATTACTATGGACTTTGTTCTGTTTAATGGTCAGCGTGAAGGAACCGGCGGTTCCCAGAAACCCTCCACCGGCCTCGTCGGTTCCCGTGTGGATGGCGCCGCGAACGTTTTCGTAAATATCGTTGTTGCTGATTTCCAGCAAACAGCCGTCGCACGCGTCTCGCATGGCAATCCCGGCCGTGGCGTTTTGATAGATGTCGTTTGCCCCGATGGTTCCCGACCCGGTGTCCATTCTTATGCCGCCCATGCTGTTTCCATAGATATCATTGCCCGTGATGGTGACCGAGGTGGCGCTGTCATTCCGGATGCCCGCCATACCGTTTCCATAGATCTGGTTGTTGTTTTGAATCACCACGGTCTGGTCAGCAGCCGGCGCAGTCTCATACGAGATGCTCACGCCGGCGCTGCCGTTTTCGCTGATGATGTTGTTGTCGATGGTTGCGCCAAGCAGGCCCTCCCACATCGATATGCCGGCCCAGTGATTGTTGTTGATGTCGTTTCCCTGAATGATGGCCGTGGTCAGATAATCGAGATCTATACCGCTGCCGCCGGCATTGCCATAGATACTGTTATACCGGATCGTCACGTTCGTTGGATCGTCGGTCGTCGATGTGGCACCATCAACCCGGATCCCGGCTGTCCCATTACCATAAATCGTGTTGGCCTGACCGCTCTCTCCGATGGTGATGTTGACGGTCCCGGTATCATCCGGTTTACGCTTCAGGCGAATGCCCGCCATGGCATTGTTGTAAATCTCGTTTCCGCCGATCGCAGGGATGGTGAGCGTCCCGCCCATGGCCTCCAGCAGGCCTTCGTCCGCGGGTCCGCGACTTCCTATCCCGGCCTGGCAGTCAAAAATTGTGTTGCCCGTGATGGTGGGATAGGTGTCTCCCTGCAGCCCGATTCCCGGGGAATCATTGCGGCAGTCCCAGATTTCGTTATTTCTGATGATGGCGTGGCTGTTAGGGCCGCAGCCTATGCCCGGGCCATGGACATTGTGGATGACATTGTTTTCAAACGTGGGTGCCGTATCGAACTCTTGAAGAGGGCTTTCCCACCGTCCCCTGGTGCCGATTCCCGGACTTTGTCCGCCCCCCTGATTGTTGCGGATGATGCAATTGATGACCCGGGAGTTGGTCCCCCCTCCCGTGACACCGACCAGGGGATAATCGTACAATACGCTGTCGATATTCTGTACAGTGAATCCGTCCAGCCGCGTGCTTGTATCGATCGTCTCATCGAAAATGACGACCGAACCGAAGTTGGCCCCCCCGTCGATGATGGTCAACGCGGCCCTTTCCAGAACAGTTGTTGAGTGGGTGCCCCATGGATCGTTGTAAGTGGTTGTCGCGGCCCCGCCGGCCGGCTCACTCACCACGTCAACACAGTTTTTCATGAAGATATTCTCAACGTAGGTTTCAGGGGATGTTCTTCCGGGCGTCCCCACAACCACCCGGTCCCCGCAACTGGCATCGTCAATGGCGGACTGGATAGTCGTGTAGGGACAGGTGGGACAAACGGCCAGATCGGCGCCGACCGGGAGCACCGTGAGATTCTGGTCGGTCGCGGGCGTCCCCGTGGCATCGTCAGCGCCGTCGTTGAAATAAAACGTGTACTTCAAAGTGCCGTCACCGGCATAGTCAATCGGGGTGGAGTAATTGTAGTCGACCCCTGCCGTGTAATCGCTTCCCCCCATGCCCGCCATGTCAAACTGCTCACCGACTTCATAGGTGCCGCTGTCATCCAGGTCGATCCAAACCTGCTTCACGCTTGGCGCGTTATTGTCGATGTCGGTGTATTCCACCTGAAACTCAAAGGTCGAACCGCTCCCCGCGCTGTCGGGGTCGACGCCGTCGGATTCGAAGCCCGCATTGCCGGTCCAGTCCAGGCTGGGGACGTTGTTTGTGACGGTAACCGTCTGATCACCTGCCGGCGTTCCCGTGGCCTCGTCTGTCCCATCGCTGAAATAGAATCTATAGTTCAAGGTCCCATCGCCGGCATAATAGATCTGCCTTGAATAAGTATAGTCCTTCCCATCCTGATAATTGGTGTCCCCGGGATTGACGCCGGACATGTCAAACTTCTCGCCGGGCTCATAGCTGCTGCTGTCATCCAGATCGATCCAAACCTCTTTCACGGCTGGAGGATCATTATCCGCATCGGTGTATTCCACCTGAAACTCAAAGGTCGTGCCACCCGGTCCACTGTCGGGATTGACGCCGTCTGATTCAAAGCCGCTGTTCCCCGTCCAGTCGAGTTGGGGCGGTGTATTGACGATGAAAGCATGGTCGCTCGTGGGCGTGCCGGTGGCCTCATCTCTTCCATCGTTGAAAGAGAACCTGTAATTCAGGGTGCCGTCACCCGCATAAAACACCTGCCGCGAGTAGGTGTAGTCCTTACCGTCCTGGTAGTTGGTGTCCCCGGCGTCGACGCCGGACATGTCAAACTTCTCGCCCGGCTCATAGGTGCCGCTGTCATCCAGGTCGATCCAGACCTGCTGGACGGTCGGCGGGTCATTGTCCGCATCGGTGTATTCCACCTGGAAGTCAAAGGTCGTGCCGCCCAGCCCGCTGTCGGGATCCACGCCGTCCAATTCAAAGCCGGTCTCCCCGGTCCAGTCCAGGGTCGGTACGTTGTTTGTCACCGTGAAAGTGTGGTCCGTGATGGGCGTGCCCGTTGCATCGTCTATCCCGTCTCTGAAGTGAAACTTGTAATTCAAGGTGCCGTCGCCCGCATAGAACAGCTGCCTGGAGTATGTGTAGTCCTTCCCATCCTGGTAATTGGTGTCTCCGGGATTGACTTCGGACATGGCAAACATCTCGCCGGGCTCATAGCTGCTGCTGTCATCCAGGTCAATCCAGACCTCCCTCACCGTAGGAGCGCTATTATCCACGTCCGTGTATTCCACCTGAAATTCGAAGGTCGTGCCGCTTCCCGCACTGTCAGGATCCACGCCGTCTGATTCAAAGCCGGTCTCCCCTGTCCAGTCCAGGGTCGGCGGGCTGTTTGTTACCGTGAACGTGTGGTCGCTTGCGGGCATACCGGTGGCTGCGTCTGTGCCGTCGCTGAACTGGAACTGGTAAGTCAGAGTGCCGTCTCCGGTATAGTAAATTTGCCGTGAGGTGGTGTAGTTGACGCCGGCCGTATAATCACTGCCGCCCATGCTCGACATGTCAAACTTCTCGCCGGGCTCATAGCTGCTGCTGTCATCCAGATCGATCCAGACCTCTTTTACGCTCGGGGCGTTATTGTCCGCATCGGTGTATTCGACCTGGAATTCAAAGGTCGTTCCGCCCAGCCCGCTGTCCGGATCGATGCCATCGGAGACAAAGCCCGTATTCCCGGTCCAGTCCAGGGTCGGGACGTTGTTCGTCACCGTGAAGGTCTGGTCAGAGGCGGGTGTCCCAATGGCGTCCTCTATGCCGTCCTTGAAATAGAACACATAGTTTAGCGTACCGTCGCCGTCGTAGTAGATCTGCCTGGAGTAGTTGTAATTAACCCCAACCGTGTAATCGCTGCCCCCCATGCCGGCCATGTCGAACTTTTCTCCCGCCTCATAGGTGCCGCTGTCGTCCAGGTCGATCCAGACCTGGGATACACTTGGCGCGTCATTGTCGGCATCGGTGTATTCAACCTGAAACTCAAAGGTCGTGCCGCCCAGCCCGCTGTCCGGATCGATGCCGTCCGACTCAAAGCCGGGATTCCCGGTCCAGTTGAGGGTGGGAGCTTGATTTGCAGTGTAAGTTATCGACAGCCTCGGTGCGAGGCTGCCGTTGTCTGCGTGGTTGCCATTGATCCGGTTCTTGCTGTCCTGTGCTCCGGTATAGGCACTATCGACCACATCATGCCCTTCCCGAACACCTAGCTTTGTCCAGCCTGTGGTGCTGATCCAGCCCCTTCCGGTTGAATTGAGAACCAAAGAATAGTAGGCGCCCGTGGGAATGCTTGTGATGTCGTAACGACCGCTACCCTCCACCGGATTGTGAACACTACCGCACAGATCATAGTCAGCGGTGGACAAAGAACTCGTGGACGGCTGGGTTGTCTGCACCACGACCACAAAGTCGTCGCCATCGTTGTTACCATTTTCCGTGGCAGTGATATAGAAATCCAAGGAAGCAGCCGTAATGGTTGCTGAATCCGGCAGGGCTGCCGTATTGAAAGGGAAGAATCCTCTGGTAATAATGTAACGGTTGGCCGTAGTCCGCACGCCGGTTCTGCAGAAGAAAGTCGTGGCGCTGGCATAATCCACGTCGCTCCCGGCCACAGCATTGTGTGTTGTGTCCCAATTGGTATTGTCTCTCTTTTGAACCCAACCATCTCCGGTGCCCGAATCGTAAGTGACCGTGTCATCGGTGAAAACGGGATAAGCCGCATCGGATAGAAATTCGCTGAGAACGGTCTTTCGAAAGTAGAGTGCAGTGCCTTTCCTGTAAAACTGAATCTGTCCGTCAATGGTTTCGCCATCACTGTCCCATGCTCGGATTTTCCTGATCCTGCTGAAATCGCCCTGTGCCCTTGGGCCGCCACCTATCAAAAGCTGCTGATTCCCCGTGAATGTATAGCTGTCAAGACTCACTTTGCTGACACCGCCCTGATGTTCATCGTCCTGCACATAGACATCTTCCTTGGAAGAGAGGAGGATCTGGAAATCAAATGACAAATCTGTGAGGGGAGACGGCATTTCATCGATAATAATTTCTTTTGTCAGCCCCTCATTGCCGGCGGTGACTCTTAAGTGAAGCCCCTGACCGTAGGCATCACGATAGATGACTCTTTTGTTGATCAGGCCGTCTGAGTCGTCCATCTCCCCGTGGATATGCTCTGCCAGCGGCCGCATCACCATCTTTTGATTCTTGCCCTCAAAAACATCAATGAAAATAAACGGGCCGTCGGCGTATTTAGGAACCTCGCAGTGGTAAGAGGCCTGGGTCTGAACCCACTTGTCCCCCATGTCCACCAGGGTCGTGTCGCAGTCTCTTAACTGGCCCGTAGCTTCATCAGCATAGTGGATGTGCCCCCTGTGAGCGACGAGGGTGAAAGTGCCGTCCCCATTGTCGAAGGTTTTGCTGTTTAACGTTCGCTTTTCAAGAAGCTCTTTACCGGCCTGGGCCGAAGTTTGAGTGCTAAAGCAAAAAGCCAGGTTTAGGCATAAAAGCACGGACAGGAGTGCTGGTGATGTCAACCCAAATAACTTCTCCATTTTCATTGTCTCAATTCCCTGAGTCTTGCCTTGTTATTTCTGGATAGCGATTCCCGGCCTGCCGCCTGTTCTTTGCATCGGATCGCGCACTAAAACATTGTTCCATAATTATGATGATGACACCCTGAGCAATCACTCGTGTCGTCATACGGTGAAAAATGCATGTTAAAGGTGTGGCAGGCGGAACAAACGTACCAGTATCGCCCGGGACCCGGCACGCTGACATTGACGCCGTTGATTGTGGTTCGCAGCAGGTATTCATTCTGGGATCCATGGGGCTCATGGCAATCCAGACACGACAGAACATAGTTAAGACTCTGATTGGTGTATGGGGCGATGTTGGTTCCCAGCCCGCCGCCGCCGTGTGCTTCTCCGTGCTGCTCCGTTGACCAGTTAAGTCGTATCAGATTTCCACCGCGTTCCGTGCTATAGACATCAGCGCGTTCATGACAGTTCGCCAGACAGAATTTCTTGTAATTCGGTAAATTGCTTCCATCGTAAGTTCCATTATTTGCAGGTTCATACGTCGAGCCGCCATAGAAGTAAGGGGCCCGGTAATTACTCGGCACGTAATCTTTCATCCGTTCGGAATCGCCCGATGTGGCAAAGTCCTCATCTCCCCACAGGTTTATGGGATAAGCGCCAATATGCGCAGGAAATCTGACAGCCGTCAGAACCCCCCCTGCCCCGCTGTAGGTAACTGGTAGATTCCGCTGGGCATAATGGACGTCATGACACGCGAAACAGGCATTGGTGTTAGCACTGTAAAGGGTTGGCCCAACCTTGACGGCGTGGGCCAGCACGTCGGAGAGTTGGTGCGACGAACCGGTGCCCGGGTTAAAGGCATCATAGACGGTGGTAAACGTAGCCGTGCCGCCGCCGAAGTTCGTGCTGTAGGTATTGTTCGTGATTCCCCCATCCTGCACGGAGCCGACCCCCTTGTGACACTGAAAGCAGAAATTGTCCGTCTGGCTGGCCGGGTTCATGTCGGCAAAGATCTTGCCGTGAGGATTGCCGTCGCCGAGGTCATGATCATGGCAGTGGGCACATTCGCCCTTTGACACGCTGACGCCCTGGCGCTTGACGCCGTAGGATCCGTTGCCATGGGCGCCCAGATAATAGCCGTAGGTGCTGTTATCCCCGCAAATGTCCGGGGCGGTCCGGCCCTGAACCACGGAAGGCACCCCGTCGTGACAACCCGCGCACCATTTGTCTGTTCCGGCGGAACCCGTGTCCCAGAGGGCTTTAGCGCCGTAGGTGCCGTTTTCAACGCCGTCAAACCCGCCTCCGGGGCTGTGGCAACCGTTGCAGACGGTTGTATTCGTTAAGCTCTGGCTGTCGGAAAAACAGGGATACGTGGGGACATTGTGGCAGTCACTGCACGCGAGTTCCATGCCAAGCCCCTTCTGATCATCTGCATCATTTTCCGTGTGGGTGGAATGACTGGTGGTCGTTCCGAGGTAACTTCCGCCAAGATAGCCGTCATCGTGGCCGTGGCAATCCTGACAGGGACCTCCTCCGCCATGTTCGAACGCATCTTCGTGGCTGTGGCAGGGCGTGCAGTCCTGGCCGGCATATTCCGCCTTGTGAGGAGCGCCGGCACACGGGGATGGATCATCCCACGCATCGTTCCTGAAATACTTGGTCTGCGTGTGGCACACCTCACAGACGCCGTCGTAAGCCGCATCCCCATCGGCAAAGGAGTTGGGCCCGGTGAGATCCGTAAAGATGACTTCTTTGCTCCCGCTGTTCGGCGTTGTTATGGCCCCCGCCATGGAAAAAAGATTGGGTTGGCCGGGAATGATTTCCGCTCTCATGCCATGGGTCAGATGACAGCGCCGGCATCCCTCTATGCCGGCATGGTGGGCCTGTGGGACGGCTTCCGCGGATGGGCTAAGCAGACCCACCGCCAGACCGGCCAGGAGCCATGTAAACAGAATGAACTTCGTGATTTTGAGAACCATGAGTTATCTCCCTTTGCGGATTCGCATTGGCCTCGAGGGCCTTGCATCATCCAGGGTAAACGAATGGGTGTCGCTCAACAAAGTCCCCGAGTCATTTTCGCAACCCCGCCCTCGCACTCGCCAGTACACAAGGTCATTCCTTCGGTGAACCATGCTGATGATCTGCCATTCCGAGCTTCTTGGCGTAAAAGACGTCTCGGACAGCCAGGACCGGCGTCCGGGAGGCATCACGGAAATTTTTCCCGGATTGAAGTCCGGATCGTCTGAAATCTCGACCTTGAATTCTTCACAACCTGTGCACTCCCACGTAAAGGCAGCAATGGGCATACGGGGCACGCTCGATTCATCAGCCGGGCTTGTCAGGGTGATACTCAGGGGACGGGTTCCGAAAACAACATACATCTTTCCTGCGTCGTTTCGACTTTCAGGATCGGCCTTCAAGGCGCTGCAGACGACATCGTCGACGTCATCACCATTGAGATCTCCGCAGGCCAAACCAACGCCCAATTGATCGTATGCCTTTTCGCCGTCAATCACTGCATCAAAGCCGGACGTCAACGCGGTCTTCCCAAGAATCACGAACACACGGCCGGCCATGGAATTGACGCCGTAGGCGCCCATCAAAAGGTCCTGCACGCCATCGCCATTCACGTCGCCGGCGGACAGGGCATAGCCAAGGTAGCTGCCGGCCTGGGGCCCATGAAAAATGAGATCGGGACGGTCTGTATTCAGGTTGACCATGTGGGGGCTGAGAAAAGAATCGCTTCCGTAAAGGAGGTAGACTTTCCCTGAGGATCTGTTTCCCGGCGAGCCCGCGGCCCAGGCGCCTGCCGCCAGATCATCAATGCCATCTCCATTGAAATCGCCGCAGGCCAGAGAAGCACCCAGATAATCCCTGGGCTTCTCGCCCAGGACAACCATGTCTGTTGGGGTGAAACGCAGATCCATGTGAGAAATGAGGGAATTGCTCCCAAAAATAACATAGACCTTTCCTGCCCGGTTATTGGCTCCCCAAGCCCCGATAATGATGTCGTCAAGGGAGTCGCCATTGACATCCCCGCAGGCTAAGCGGTCCCCAAGATAATCGTCAGCCTCGGCCCCATCGACCGTCACGTCGGCAACGTCGGAAAGGGCGCAGCTCCCGAGCAGCGTGGCTCGTCCCAAAATTACATAGACCTTTCCTGCAGAGCTGTTGGCCCCGTGAAAACCGAGAATGATATCTTCTGTGCCGTCCCCATCCACGTCGCCCGAGGCTATAGCAATCCCGGAATAGTAGCCCCACGCCCGGCGTTCACCGGAGATGACAATATCAGGGGACGTCGTCTGGAGATCAAGGGATGGAGGCACTGCCTGGCTTCCGAAAATCACGTAGACCACGCCGGCAGGGTTCACACCGGGTGTATCGGCCCCGGGTGCGGCGAGGATGATATCTTCCAGGCCGTCACCGTTCACATCGCCGAGGGCGACGGCAGTCCCCAGGAGATCACCCTCTGCGGCGCCGTATATAACCATGTCTGCACCATCATCACCCAGGTCTATCGCTCCGCTCTCCGAGAAACCTGGACCCCCCAGAATCACGTATGCCGCGCCTGCTTTGCTACAATCAGAAAAAGAGGCGAAGGGGGCTCCAACCAGGAGGTCCTCATAGCCGTCACCGTTAACGTCACCTTTTGCCACGGCAACACCGAAGTTTGCGCCGGCGAATTCTCCCCAAATTTCAACGGCACTGTGAGCAGACAAATCGTGAGTCACCGAATAAGCAGAAACAGGGGCAGACAAAGTAGCCATGATCGCCAAGACAATAACCCCTGCAGATCTTAAGCTCGTGTAGGCTGCCATTTCTTTTACCCCACTGTGAATCGAAGCTTTGCACGCATTTAATAAAAAACCCTTTTCCCCTCTCGTGACCTTGTTTTGCACCTTGTGTGCCAAGGGTCTAAAAAGAACCCGGCATCCGTACATAGAACTCCAAGGATCGAAAACAGGTTGCTAACCTATTGATAGAAAATGACAAAACAGGTACCGAAGGCCCTTCGGGCTTCCAATCCGAGTCCCCTGAAATGGCAGGAAACCGGGGGGCGGGGCAGCCATCATGGATCCCATGGGAAACAAGCGTCAAAAATGTGACGGCCCCGGGGAGAGGTGGTTGGTCAAGAGTGAAAGAGCGGCAGGCGGCAGGGGGACTCGCTTCACTCCGGCCTACAATGCCTTCAGTAGCCTTGCGGGTCGTGCTGCAGGAAATGGCTGTAGGCTTGCGTTCACCGAATCCCCCTGCCGCCCCACGGCTCGTCCAATCGGAACATATTTATGAGAATCAATATAGTGG
>Ga0307423_1000741_pt1 | contig 21529 bp, 22 predicted proteins | sample SalMarWE160310MG_FD_202154 | JGI IMG/M metagenome (GOLD analysis project Ga0307423, IMG submission 202154) | Salt marsh sediment microbial communities from the Plum Island Ecosystem LTER, Massachusetts, United States - WE1603-10 | ecosystem: Environmental > Aquatic > Marine > Intertidal zone >...
GTGCCCACGGCTATATAGGCGGTTCGCAGCGGTCCTGCGCCCAGCGACTCCAAGGTGACGCCACCCTGGCCTCCTAAGGCATAGTCTCCGGGATGGCCCAGGTTATAGGTGCCTCCGATCTTGAAGCTCGGCACCTCGTAATACTTTTTCAGGTGGTCCAGTTCCGCTACGCCCGAGCGGCGGGTGATCTCGGCGGCCTGAGCGACCAAGGACAGCGCTAACAGCAGAATCGCCGCGCAGGCAATGATCAGGGCGGATCTTATTCGCGCAACACGCACTAGATGTCTCCGACTCACATTATGAAAATATGGCGCGGTGAAAGCCTATTTTTTCAGTTCCGGCAGGTCCTGGTAAAGCTCTAAGGCTTGCGGGTTGGCCAGGGCGTCTTTGTTCTTCACCGGCAGGTTATGGATCACATTGCGCACCGCCAGTTCAACTTTCTTGCCGCTGATGGTGTAAGGTATATCGCTAACCTCCAGAACCTTGGCCGGAACGTGGCGCGGAGTGCAGTTGGTGCGGATGGCGGTCTTGATCTTTTTTATCAAATCGCTATCCAGCGTCACACCGGGATTAAGCCGCACGAAAAGCAAAATGCGGACGTCATTGTCCCAGTCCTGGCCCACCACCAGGGAGTCGGCGATCTCGGGCAGCTTTTCCACCTGCCGGTAGATCTCGGCGGTGCCGATGCGCACGCCGCCCGGGTTCAGGGTGGCGTCCGAGCGGCCATACATGATGACGCCGCCTTCGGTGGTCACTTCGCAAAAATCGCCGTGATACCAGATATTGGGATACTCCTCAAAATAGGCACCGCGATACTTTAATCCGTCAGGGTCGTTCCAGAACATGATCGGCATGGAAGGCCAAGGTTTGACGCATACCAGCTCGCCCTTTTGACCGACCACCGACTTGCCGCCCGCGTCCCAGGCCTCGATCGCCATGCCCAAGTTGCGCACTTGAAGCTGGCCGGCATATACCGGGCCGATGGGGTTGCCGCCAGCGAAACAGCCGACCAGGTCCGAACCGCCCGAAATGGAGCTCAGGCATAAGTCTTTTTTAATGTCGCGGTACACATAGCGGAAACTTTCAATGGATAGTGGCGAACCCGTGCTCAGCACTGCCTTGAGGGCCTTAAGGTCATAATCCTGGCCAGGCTTCAGGCCTTCGTTTTCAATGGCAGCCAGGTAGCGGGCACTGGTGCCGAAAATAGTCATGCCTTCGTCCTGGGCGTATTGCCAAAGCACATCTGGATTGGGATTAAAGGGCGAGCCGTCGAAAAGCAGCGCCGTGGCGCCCAGGGCCAGGGAGGAGACCAGCCAGTTCCACATCATCCACCCGCAAGTGGTGAAATAAAAAATCCGGTCTTGGCGCTTAAGATCGGTTTGCAGCCCCAGTTCTTTCAAATGCTGCATGAGAACATTGCCTGCGCCGTGCACCATGCACTTGGGCACCCCGGTGGTGCCAGACGAATAGAGGATGTAGAGCGGATGATCAAAGGGCAGTTGGGCGAAGTTCATTTCCGGGGTAGGGCCTTCACCCAGGGCATCGCTCCAGGAAATGGCGCCAGGTACGCTGGATATATCCGGGTTTTCCTCGGTGAAGGGTATAACGATTACCCGCTCGAGGCTTTTGATCTCGTTCTTGACCTGGGCAATGCGCGCCAGCGAATCGAAGGTTTTGCCGTTGTAGTAGTAGCCGTTGGCGGCGAACAGCACCTTAGGTTGAATCTGTCCGAAGCGGTCCATTACCCCCTGGAAGCCGAAGTCCGGCGAACAGGAGGACCATATGGCGCCCAGGCTGGTGGCGGCCAGCATAGCCGCCACGGTTTCCGGGATGTTGGGCATGAAACCGACCACCCGGTCCCCCGGTTTAACCCCCAAATCACTTAGGGTCTTAGCCACCCTGGCGGTCTGGTCGTACAGCTCGGCATAGGTCAACCGCCTGGTTTGGCCGGGTTCGGAGCGGAAGATCAGGGCCAGATGATCATCGCGAAAGCGAAGCAGGTTCTCGGCAAAATTCAGCTTGGCGCCAACGAACCATTTGGAGCCGGGCATCTTATCCAGGTCCGTGGCCACCTGAGTGTAGCCCTCGGAGTGAATCGGCTGGTAAAACTGCCATAGCGCCTCTTGGAATGAGGGAATATTGGCGATGGACCAATCATATAAGCCGGAGTAGTCCTTGAAGCCGGTGCCGTGCTTTTGATTGACGAATTGGATGAAGCGGGTGAGGTTCGCCTCCTGAATACGCTCGGGCGAGGGCTTCCAGAGCAATTCGGCCATGAAGATCCACCTTTCCGACGCCAGCAGGCGCGTCTCGCTTGACTCGGGGGAGCAAAATGCCTGGAGTCAAAAAGACTCTATATTTTTATCTGGAACCCTGACAACCGGGCAAGGCGATACTGTCTTATAATTCGGTATGCTTATACCGATCGCCAGGCCTAAAGATAATAAAACATCGTGGCAAATAATGCTAGATCGTACTGCATTTATTGGCATTTTCACTAGATGCAAAGAGGTTGGGGTAATCGGTTTGTTTACGCCAAGGTGGCGTTTCGCGTGCTTTTAGCGGCATTGAATGAAGAGCCAAGAATCATTGACCGCACCGCTTAAGTGAGGGTAGTCTGGGACTGTACCCGACAAAGTAATCATGCCGTTGATGCTCTACTGGCTTCAAGATAAATAAGAGGAGGTTTCATGAGCGAGGTTTTGCAAGCCATTAAGAACCGCCGCAGCATCCGCAAATTCACGGAGCAGCCGGTTTCCGAGGAAGTGTTGCAGCAACTTTTGGAGGCCGTGCAGTGGGCTCCTTCCTGGGCCAACACCCAATGCTGGGAACTGGTGGTGGTAAAGGATCCGGCCCAGCGCGAGAAGCTGCAGGCCACCATGGGGCCGGGCAACCCCGCCACCAAGGCAATTGTTAGCGCGCCAGTATTGATCGTATTATGCGGCAAGCTGAAAGCCGCCGGCTACTACAACGGACAAGTCACCACCAAGTTCGGCGATTGGTTCTTGTATGACCTGGGCATCGCCGGCCAGAACCTGCATTTGGCCTGCCAGGGCCTGGGGCTGGGCATGGTTACGGTGGGGCTCTTCAACCAGGATGCGGCTGCCAGGGTATTGGGTCTGCCGGAGGGCTATGAAGTGGTGTCCATGATGCCCATAGGCTATCCCAACCAGGACCCCAAGCCGCCCAAGCGCAAGGAGATCAGCGATTTCACCCATTATGACCGCTGGTAAGCGGCTTCAAGATATTCAGCACTGCACTTGCATCGCCCGCCGCCCCAGCCAGAGGGGGGCGGGCTTTAATAATCGTTACAAGCACAAGGAAAAAGCATGGCTGATATAATTTTTATGATCCATGGCATGTGGGGCCGATCGTTTCTCTGGGATAATTTCAAGGCGTTTTTCGAGGAGCGCGGGTTCGTCTGCACCGCGCCTACCTTAGCGCTGCATGACTGTGCGCCCGCCGATCCACCTCCTGCCGGGCTGGGGGCTACCAGCCTAAAGGACTATGCGGCCGATCTGGAGGCCAAGATCCGCGCCTTGCCCCAGAAGCCCATTATCATGGGGCATTCCATGGGCGGACTATTGGCCCAAATATTGGCCGCCCGCGGTTTGGGCAAGGCTGCGGTGTTCATCACTCCGGCTTCGCCGGCCGGCATCATGGCGCTACGCTGGTCGGTACTAAAGACTTTTAAGAGTTCGTTATTACGCTGGGGCTTTTGGAAAAGGCCCACCATGCCTACCTTCAAGGAGGCGGCCTATTCCATGATGCATCTCTTGACCCCGGAGGAGCAGCGCGAAAACTATGGCAGGTTTGTGCATGAGTCGGGACGCGCTACCAGCGAAATCGGCATGTGGCCGTTTGATTTCGGGGGTGCATCCCGCGTGGACGAATCAGGGATTACATGTCCGGTGCTGGTCATAGGAGGAGGCCAAGACCGCATCACTCCTGCCAAGGTGGTGCGCCAGGTAGGGATAAAATACGCAGCCACCGGCACCTACAAGGAGTTCCCTGAGCATGCTCATTGGGTGTTGGGCGAGCCGGGATGGCAAGACGTCGCCGCCTACATTCACAAGTGGCTCACGGGCATGGCCCTGGTTTAGATCTCTTTACGTCCCAGGCGCAGGCTGTTAAGCACCACGGTGACGCTGCTGAACGCCATGGCCCCTGCCGCCATGACCGGATGCAGGTCGCGGATCATCGACGGCACCCAGGTAAAGGTGTGTAAGACGCCGGCCGCCACCGGGATCAGGGCTAGGTTGTAGAAAAAGGCCCAGAAGAGGTTTTCCTTTATGGTGCGCATGGTGGCGCGGCTGAGCTTGATGGCCCGCGCCACGCCCGCCAATTCGCCGCCCACCAAGGTAACGTCCGAGGCTTCCATGGCCACGTCCGCCCCGGTGCCGATGGCGATCCCCACATCGGCCCGGGCCAAGGCCGGGGCGTCGTTGATGCCGTCGCCCACCATACCCACCAGGTGCCCCTGCTCCATGGTTTGCCGCACCACTTCTTCCTTGCGGTCGGGTAAAACCTCGGCCTCCACTTTGTCAATGCCGACTTTGGCTGCGATGGCCCGGGCAGCCTTGGTGTTGTCACCGGTAAGCATCAAGGTCGTGATTCCCATCTGCTTGATTTCAGCGATGGCCTGCAAAGCGCCTTCCTTTTCCTGGTCCGCCACTGCAAAAACGCCGGCAAGCTTACGGTCAATCGCCGTCAGCATCACTGTCTTGCCCTGGCTTGAAAGCTCTTCCACCCGTTGGGCTAAGTCATCTGATAATAGATTCTGCTCCGCGAACCAGGCGGGCTTGCCCACCATTACCTGGCGGCCGTTCACTTGGGCTTGCACGCCATGGCCGCTTAAGGCGCGAAAATCCTCAGGCTCGCTGAGGCGCGCTCCTCGTTCTTGGGCGCCATTCACTAAAGCCCGGGCCAGAGGGTGCTCCGAAGCGCTTTCCGCGCTGGCAGCCAAGCTCAGCGCATCAATGCCCTCGCCATCCGTCTGGCCTATGGGTTCCCAATCGGTCAGAAAGGGTTTGCCTTGAGTGATGGTGCCTGTTTTGTCGAAGATCATGGTGTCCAGGCGCTGGGCGGTCTCCAATGACTCGGAATTTTTGAAAAGGATGCCCAAGGACGCCCCCTTGCCGGTTCCCACCATGATGGCGGTCGGGGTGGCCAAGCCCAGCGCGCAGGGGCAGGCGATCACCAGCACCGCCACCATGCGGATCATGGCCGGCACGAACTCCCCTCCCAGGGCCCACCACAGGCCGAAGGTGACGAGGGCGATGCCGATGATGGCCGGCACGAACACCGCGGCCACCTGGTCGGCCAGACGCTGAATGGGCGCCTTGGAGCCCTGGGCCTGCCGCACCAGGCGGATGATTTGGGCCAGTGCGGTGTCGGCGCCCACCCCGGTTGCCTTGACCTTGAGCCGGCCTTGCTGGTTCAAGGTGGCGCCGAATACTTGGTCGCCCTCGACCTTGTCCACCGGGATGCTCTCTCCGGTGAGCATGCTCTCATCAACCGCGCTGGAGCCGCCCACCACCTGACCATCTACCGGGATTCTTTCGCCGGGCCGCACCGCCACTACTTGGCCGGGGCGCACCTGGCTGGCGGGCACGTCGCTTTCCTTGCTGTCGTCGCCGATGAGATGGGCAACCTTGGGCGCCAGGTCCATTAGCTTTTTAATGGCGGCCGAAGCCTGGCCCTTGGCTGATGATTCCAAAAGCTTGCCCAGCTTGATGAGGGTTATGATGACCGCGCTGGTTTCGAAATAAACATGCGAGCCCAGGGAAGGCAACAAGAGCAGGGTCAGCGAATAAAAATAGGCCGTGGAGGAGCCCAGTGCCACCAGCACGTCCATGTTGGCCGCGCCGTTTTTGAGGCTTTTCCAGCCGCCGCTGTAAAAACCGCCTCCGGTGTAAAACTGCACAGGGGTGGCCAGGGCGAAAAACAGCCAGTTGACCCAGGCGGCGTGGGACCAGGCACCCACCAGCCCGAAATCCCGCGCCATGGATAGCACGAAGAGCGGTAGGGTAAATACCACGCCAACTGCAAAGGCCCGCAGGTTGGACTTGTATTCAGCCTGGCGGGCCAAGGTTTCGGCGTCAGGAGCGTCGGCATCCTCATCCCCTGCCGGCAGCACCAATTCGTAGCCAGCGTCCTTGACCGCCTGGGCCATGGCCTCCAGGGAGGTCCTGGTGGGGTCATAGTCAATACTGGCGGTTTCAGTGGCGAAATTGACTTGCGCCGCCTCCACACCGGGCACCTTTTTGTTCAAAGTGCGTTCCACTGCGGCCGAGCAGCGGGTGCAGGTCATGCCCAGAACCGGCAGCTCAACGTGCTTGGTCTTCTCCGGCAGCACCAGCTGGTAACCGGCTTCCTTAACAGCCTGGGCCATAGCCTGGGGGTCCGCTTGCTCGGGATCGAAATCCACCCCAACGGTTTCCGCCGCGAAGTTGACTTGGGCTTGGGCCACGCCGGGCACCTTTTTCAGCAAGGTGCGTTCCACCGCTGCAGCGCAGCGCGCGCAGCTCATGCCGACCACAGGCAGGTCTAAATGCTCAGTTGCCACGAATGCTCTTCCAAGATACAGGCGCCCGCTTTTTGCAAAGGAGCGCCATATTATTAATGTTTGCTCTGAAACCAGCCGGCATCAAGATCACGCTAACCCTGGGGGGGGTAGCCGGCGTCTTTCAACGTGGCCTCTATCTGCTCCCACTTGGCTGGTTCGGCCCACTTGAAGGTCACCCGCTTGGTATTTACGTCGCCTTCCACGCTGGTTACGCCAGCCACCTCGCCGGCCTCGCGCTTGATGTTGGCCAGGCAATGGCCGCAGGACATGTCAGGGATGCTAACGGTTTTTTCGGACATTGGTTTCTCCTAAGCAAGACAGTTCACTTTTGGTAATCTAATAAAATGATAATGCCTCTTTGCCGGATCTGCCACGCTAGGTCCATATAGATCTCGTTTGCCAGCTATTGAAGGTAGTTGCGCGATTGGCGCTATAATAAATATAGTCTGTGTTCTTTGTTTGAATTAAGCCGACTCGAACAAAAGGGGGGAATATGTCCAGGTTGGTTCAGCCGGGTAGTTCCATGGTGGTGCAAGACGATGTGTTGATGCATCTTCAATCCTTTGCCGCGCCGGGCAAAGGCCGCGATTTAGGCGCTGAACTAAAAAAGGCGGTTCAAAAGGGGGAAAAGGGAGACAACTACACCACCAGGGTGGCGAAATATGTCCCCACTGAAATTCTGGCGGCATATATAACCTTGTTGGGGGTTGTCGATAGCATGGTTGGGAGCAGCGAGCTGAAGTTTTGGCTATACCTTGCTGCTTTGGCGATTGGGGTGGTGTTTACGCCAATATATTTTTACATGGCGGCCGAGAAAAATGATCCCAGAGCCGTGCAAATGATCGTGTCAACCTTGGCCTTTTTGGTGTGGGCCTACTCGCTTGAAGGTTTTTTCAAGGCGATCGGCATTCACCATCCCGCGGTGGCGTCTTTTGCGCTGATTCTCTTTACGCTTATCAGCGGGGCGATAAAGCCCAACCCAGCAAAAGCGTAAAAAACTAAGCCCCCGGGGGCCGGCTCCCGGGGGCATTCGCTTTAGCTCAACTTCAGCTTAAATCCGGCCCAACTAGATCCCTCACTCCTCTTTCCAAACCGGTTTGCGCTTTTCGAGGAAAGCCTTGAGACCTTCCTCGGCATCATGCGTTTTCATGAGTTCGTTAAGATATACTTTTTCGATGACCGACAGGCCTTGGTCGGTGTCGTCCATCAGACCGCCCACAAAGGCCTTCTTGGTAAGTTTCAGGACCAAGCCCGACAGGCCCAAAAGCTTGCCGACCAGCTTGTCGGTGGCCGCTTTCAGCTCGTCGGGCGGCACAACTTGATTTACCAGGCCCAGGTCCTTGGCCTCGGCGGCACCGATGACGTCGCCGGTGACGATAAGCTCCAAGGCTTTCTTGTAGCCGATCTGGCGGGGGAAGGTCAAGGCGGCGATGGGCGGGAATACGCCCACCAAGATTTCGGGCTGGCCCAGTTTGGCCTTTTCCGAAGCCACCACCAAGTCACAGAAGGCTGCCACTTCGCAACCGCCGCCCAAAGCCGCGCCCTGCACCGAAGCCACGCTGACCACGCCCAGCGCGTCCATGCGGCGGAAGATGCCGTGGAACACCTCGATCATTTCATTAACCTGGTCGCCCAGGTGTTCTCCCACATCCACGCCGGCGCTGAAGGCCTTGCCCTCGGCCTCTATCAAAAGGACTTTCAATGGCTGGCCAGCCAGGCTGTCCAACGCCTGGTTCATTTCCTTCATCATGGCGATGTTCAGGACGTTCAAGGGCTCGCGGCATAGGGTCAAAGTGGCGAGGCCGTTTTCAACCTTAAGTTTAATATGCTCATAAGCCATGGCTGGACTCCTTAATGCGTTTTGGGCAGGCTGAAGGAAAATCAAAACTGATTCAGGTCTTCCTCCGAGCCTTTTACTTAGCTTCGCTATTACTACTTAGGCTTACCCATGACCTTTTCAAAGTTCTCCATGGAAGCCTCGGCGCCCTGGGCGATGAGCTGGCGGAACTTGATGAAGTCAATGGTGTCGGTGCCGGTGATCTTCTTGGTGTTAAAGGCTCCGAAGCCCAGGTAGGCCTCGTAGTTCATGTTGGCCATCAGCCAATGGCGGTTGGGCAGCTTGGACTGATCCCAGAAGAATTTCTTTTTGGCGCGGATGCCGTCGATGGACTTCATCACGCAACCGGGGAAGAGGTTGGCAAATGTCCAAACGGACTTGGCTACTTCCTTGTCCAGAAGCGCCGCATCCTTGGGCAGTTCCTTCAACATGGCCTTGGCCTCGCCCAGCTTGGCCTTGTCCTTGACATATTCGCCATATACGATTTCGCCGTCGTCCACATAGCGGTCAGTGATGATCATGGGGTTACGCACCCACTTGTCGCCGTCCTTCAAAACCGGCACCACTTTGGTGACCAGATTCTTGGCCCTCATTTTATAGGCAGACCACATTTCGCAGGACACGCAGTTCCACATGGCGTCTTCCATGTTGAGCATCCAGGGCAGGAAGTCGGTGGAGCCGCCGTCAGGGGCCGAACCGTGGCGGGCGCCGGCCTGACCGAAGATGGCCAAGTCCGAGGTCATGGCCAAGTCGCAGGCCATGCCGATTTCCTGGCCACCGGCCACGCGCATGCCGTTCACCCGGCAGATGGTGGGCTTCTTGCACATGAGGATCGAATCCACCATCTCATTAAACAGGTCCATGTATTCGCCGTACTCATTGGGCCGGCGGGAATAGTATTCGGAATATTCCTTGGTGTTGCCGCCGGTGCAGAAAGCGTCGAAGCCGGTTCCGGTGAACACAGCGGCCACCACCGAACGGTCGCCCGAGGCGGCCCGGAAACCGGCTATCACGCCCTTGACCATGGTGGTGGTGTAGGAATTGTACTGGCGGGGATTGTTCAAACGTATTTCGGCCACGTACAGGTCCGGCACTTCCTCACCGGTGAAAGGGTTGGTGAGGGGCTTTTTGGTGTAGACCACGCAGGGGGCGTCCGCATCAGTACCCCAATAGCGGCCCTGCACCATATCGGCTTCAAATAAAAGATGGTCTTTTAATTCATGCTCGCGGGGCATCCATTCCAGTGCCATGCTGATTCCCTCCCTTATGCTTTAATCAGGCAGCCGAGCGCTAATGAAGGCCCGGTGTGGAGATATCTCTTCTTAAAAATCGGGCACCAACACTTGGCGTCTATCGAACAGGCCGGCGTGTTGTTGCTCGAAAACGGTTTCAATTTGGCTCATGGGTTTGGTTTCCAGGAAAGGTTGGATTTTCACCCGCCCGTCCTGCACCATGGCCAGCACGTTTTTGTAGTATTTAGGCAGGCAGCCCCAGGTGCCGATCATCTCGGCGTCAAATGCCATGAGCTTGGAGATCATGAAGGTGTTTGGTTTGGGGTTGAAGCCCACCACGATGAGTTTGCCCAAGAACGAAAGCAGGCCCAGGGCGATATCCTGGCCCGGGGTTACGCCCGTGCACTCGAATATTTTCCAGCCGAAGTTGGCGGGAACGCCGGCCTCTTTGCTGATGGCCTTAAGCTCGCCCTTGATTGCCTTGATGTCCTTGTCCCTGGAGTTGATGATGTAGTCAGCGCCGTACTCCAAGGTGCGTTCCAGTTTGGGCTGCACCACGTCGATGCCCACCACCACCTTGGCGCCCAAGGCCTTGGTGATCTGGGTCATGTAGATGCCCACGCCGCCGGCCGCGCCGGTGATGATCACCTGGTCGCCCTCTTTGATGCCTCCCCGCATGGCGGCCTGGTAGGGCGTTGTGCAGGCGTCGGCCACCACTGCGTAGTTGTCCAGGGGCAGCTTCAGTTCGTCGATCACGCAGAGGTCGCCGGCCGGCACCGGGATGTAGTCGGAAAAGCCACCGTACATGCCCAGCGAGTTGCCGGGCATCTTTTGGTTCAGGCAGCGGTTGCCCCGGCCTTGGGCGCAGATGGGGCAGTTGTTGCAGGGCATGACCGCGGGCACGATCACGTTCTTGCCCACCAGGTTGTCAGGCCCGGCCACCACCGTGCCGGAAATCTCGTGACCCAAGGTGACGGGGGGCTGATTGACCATGGGCACGCCATCGTAAAAATAGCCCAGGTCGGTGTGGCACACGCCGCAGCCAGCCACTTTCACCAGGGCGTCGTCAGGGCCGAGCTCGGGCATCGGGATGCTGGTGCGCACCAGTTTGCCGGGCTTGCCGCCCTTGCCCTGCTCGGTCATCTGCCAAGTTTCGATCCTATCAGGTATATCTCCCACGGCTACCTCCTATAAAAGACAGTGCCTAAAAAGGCGCTTGGATCAAATCATGCCATAGCCACCGTCCAGGCAAATCAGCTGGCCGGTGATATAAGCGGCTTCGTCCGAAGCTAGGAACACGAACAACGGTGTAACGTCATCGGCTTCGGCGAACCTCTTAAGCAAAATACGATTCATGTAGATTTCTTTGAGCTTCTCATCACTACGGATCTTCTCGGTCATGTCGGTGGCCACGATGCCCAAGGAGATCACGTTGGCGCAGGTGGAGAATTTGGACATCTCGCGGGCGATGCTCTTGGTCAGGCTGATCACGCCGCCCTTGGCCGCCGAGTAGTTGACCTGGCCCACGGTGCCCACCACTCCGGCCACGCTGGTCACGTTGATGACCCTGCCGGCCGGGCTCTTGGACAGATAAGGATGAGCGGCCTTGGTCATGAGCCACACCGCTTTAAGGTGGATATCCAGCACTGCGTTCCACTGGCCCTCATCCATTTTATGCAACATGCCCGGGCGGGTGAAGCCGGCGTTATTTACCACGATATCCAGGCCGCCAAATTCGTTGACAGCCGTGTCCACCAAAGCTTGGCAGCCTTCGGCTTTGGCCACGTCAGCCTTAACCGCCACCGCTTTCTGGCCCATGTCCTGTATTTGCTTGACCACCTCCATGGCTGGGCCTTCGGAGGATGAATAGTTGACCACAACATCGGCGCCCTCGCGGCCATAGGCCAGGGCCACAGCAGCTCCCACCCCCCTAGAAGAGCCTGTAACTATCGCCTTTTTACCTTTGAGCCGCATGTAACTATCCCTCCTTGCGATCTTTTTTGCGTTTTCCCTAGCTGCGGCCCGCCTCGGCCGGCTGGATGCGGCAGGGGCAATTCGCCCTTTTATGTAACTTTAATATAGCTACGTTGTAACTATTTCTCAGACTGTGCAGGTATTGTCAATAAAAATCAGTATCCCCGCAATCAACTAGGATTTATAAGACGAGAATCGCTGCTTTTGACAGAAACGCCAGCTTGGGCTAGGTTGGCCCCAAAAGGAGGCTTTGGGCCATGCAGAATCAAACAATTATCATAAGTGATCGGGGCGCGGTAAGAGTCCTAACCCTTAACAGGCCTGAGCGGTTGAACGCTCTTAACGAGGACATGAAGGACGAGTTGATCTCGGCTTTAGCCATGGCTGATAGGGATGATTCCGTGGCCGCCGTGGCCCTGACCGGCGCTGGCCGGGCTTTTAGCGCCGGTGCGGACCTGGAACGCTTTGCCGATCTTTATAAAAATGGCGGTTTTGCGGCGATGGAGCGCTTTACAGACTTAGGCTTTCCCCGTGCAGTGGCTGAGTTCACCAAGCCGCTTATCGCCGCTATCAATGGCCCCGCCGTGGGCTGGGGCTTCACTCTGCCGCTCATGGCCGATATACGTATATGCTCCAGCGAAGCCCGCTTTTCATGCGGGTTTGTGCGGGTGGGAGTTACTCCCGAGTTCGGTTCGTCGGTTCTCTTGCCCCGTATCATCGGCTTGGGGCGGGCCATGGAGTTGGTGCTGACGGCTAGGCAGGTGTTGCCCGCCGAAGCATTGAGTATGGGCCTGGTTAGCCAGGTATGCCAGCCACGTGAACTCATGGAACGAGCTTGCGAGCTTGGTGAATTGATTGCGGCCTATCCTCGCCCCGCAGTCAAAATGGCTAAAGCCATTTTGCTGCACGGCGCGCAAAACGGCATGCAGGACACCCTGGGCTATGAGATCGGTTGCTTCAAACGGGCCATGGCCACCAAAGAGCACTATGAGGCGGTTCGGGCCATGCAGGCGGCGCTTGAAAACAAAAAGGGAGAGAAATGAGAACTGGCCACGGGGCTTAGGGTTTGGCGTGCAAGCGGGGGTAGCGAAAGCAACTCGTCAGGTGGTCGTTAATCATGCCAGCCGCCTGCATGAAGGCGTAGCAGATGGTTGGCCCTACAAACTTAAAGCCCTGCTGCTTGAGCTCTTTGCTCATGGCTTGCGAATGATCGCTCTGGGCGGGAATCTGCTCCATGCTCTGCCAGGCGTTTTGCAGAGGCTTTCCGTCCACGAATTGCCAGATGAATTTGTTGAAGCTGCCGTGCTCTTTTTGGATTTTCAGAAAGGCACCCGCGTTGGCGACCGTGGATTCCAACTTGCGGCGGTTGCGGATCAGTCCTGGGTTGTCCATTAATCTTGCGATGTTCTTGGGGCCGAAATTGGCCACCTTAGCCGGATCAAAGCCTTGAAATGCTTGACGATAGCTGTCTCGCTTCTTCAGCACGCTAAGCCAGCTTAGTCCCGCCTGGGCACCTTCCAAAACGAGCAGCTCGAAAAGCTTGTTGTCGTCATGCAAAGGTACGCCCCATTCCTGGTCGTGATAGAGAGTTAGCAAGGGATGCTTAGATGCCCAGGGGCAGCGAGACAGTTCCGCTTTCATATATTTGTCTTGATCCCACTTGGCGCTTTTGCGCGTCTTGATGTCCAGCCGGTCATTGCAAGACCCCGATCGGCAAACTCGGCTTTACGGGCATGTTTACAATAGTAATACCAAAACAGTTTATCTCCTAGTGTTTAGCTGGGTAAAAAGTCGGCGGGCCTCGCTTTAAAATGCCGGTGCAAGGCCCGCCATGCGCCTCAATCCGCCGGCCGGGTGCGCACCCTTAAGAAACCCTGCGGCGCAACGCTCAGGCAGGTCAGCCGCTCGCGCGCGTTACCGGTGTTGAACTTGGGCTTCTCGGCCTTGGTCACGTTGTAGGTCATGCCGGATTTCTCCGCCTGAGCCACGGCCTCGCTGGCATCCCTGCTTAACTCCAGGCTCACCTGGCGGTTGCGGGCCAGATAGGCGGTTTCGCCGGGCTTCAGATTGTGCACAATGCCCCTGCCGTCCTCCGGCTCCACGAACTCCTTGCCGCCGGCCCAAAGCGGCGCGGCCAGACACAAGGCCAACGCCAGCGCCAGCGCGGCAAATCTGTACTTCACTTGCTTTTGCATGTTTTTCCCCCCGGAAAAGATTTGCACTTGAATATGATTGTGCCAACAAAGGCGGGTGCGGGCCAAGGTTTTTGAATCTTGCCACCAAAGGGTTAGGGCGAAAAGGCCGAAGACCCGCACTATCCCCCCATCCGGTCAGCGGCCCGCGCATCTTTGGCCAACCGCTGGCCCGGAAGCCTAAGGCAAATGCTCCTGATCGCGCCTTGGGGTTGTTACGCCCTTTATGCGCGCGCCTGTGCTAGCCGTACTCGGCCGGATGCTCTTCCTGAGCCGGATCCTGGTCAGCGGCGCCTTCCTCCAGCTCGAACATCATCTCCTGCACTTCCATGGCCTCAGACGGCATGACAATGCCTCGCCACCCCATGCCCAAGTCCTCGGACACCGCTTTGGCGATCCCCTCGGAAAGCTCGGGCCCGATGCGCGCCTTGATCAGGCTGATCACCGTCTGGGCCAGAAAATCGGCCTCGGCCAGCGATTTGAGGCCCGCGCGGCTCTTGATCTCCTGTAAAAATTCCTTTCTGGTTTCGTACATGGGACACCTCCAAACCTAGAGGCAGGTGGTATGCCTCTACCTTCAATTCTACGCCGATTTTTCTAATGTCCGCGGGAAATTATGGGGAATTGGCAAGATGGTGCTGAGGTCGGAGATGAAGCAAAAAAGGATTCAGCGGGCAGGCTATCCAAGGAGGTCTTGATCACGAACGGTCAAACCTTGCTTGCTGAGTTCGCCGGCTACTTGAACATGGGAAAAATGAAAGCAGAGGCCTGGTGGCTCGATTTAGGCAGCGCCCCGACCTGCCCGCGCAGGTTTCGCAGGATTTACTCCAGGTTCTCGATGTTCCTGCCGCCATCTGCAATCGCGCCTTTTAGGCGCGGCCTGCTCAAAACAAGGAGAGTAATAGGTTTCCTTTTTCAAGCACAGGCAGCGCTTGCCGCGCTGTTTCTTGCCAGCTCACTCTCTGTTCTGCGGTTTGGGGCGTAATGGCGTTTCATCCACCCAGCCATTATTCGCATTTTCGATGTAATCAAATTTGGGAACATAGGGCTTGATGTCGATTAGAGGGGTGCCGTCAAGGACATCAATACCTTTCACCATAAGGGTGGTCCCAATTCTCTGTTCTAATGCTACGATGGAAATACCAATGCCATTTGGCCGGCAGGGATGCCGGGAGGCGAATACTCCATGCGGGGCGTCATCCAAAAAAGTCGGCCGGGATAGGATTATTTCTCCCGCCTGATCAAAAATATAAAACAAGAAAATATGGGAAAACAGCTCAATCGTTTCCAGCCCGTCTTCGTATTCCGGAAATATTTCAACTTGCCCTTTTGCGTTAGGCTCGATCCGCCCTTGAATCGGGCATTGGTCCTTGGTTTTATAGGGACTCCTGATGATGCCGATTTGTTCGATAGAAAATTTTTGTCTCATAGCGTAAAGCCCTTATCTTGATCTATATTATGGCGCGGGCGGGACGGGACGCCGCCATAAAGCAGCGCGTAACAGCCATATGATAAACTAAACCCCATGGCTAATGAAATGCAAGATAAGCCCACGGGCCCGCGCCTACCAGCGGCCAAGGACGCGGCCAAGCTCATGCAGGAGGGCGCGCTGGCCATGGAGCGGGGCCAGTGGGAGCGGGCCGAGCGCCGCCTCATGGCCGCCTGGCAGCAGCTGCGCCAACTTGATCCGGCGTCATGGCCCCTGTTCCAGGCCGGGCATCTGGTGATGGAACTGCGCCTGGCCCAAGGCCAAAGGGAGGCGGCGGCCCAAGTGGCCCGTCAGCAGTATGAACTGGCGGAAAAGCTGCAAGGCGCTAAGGCCCTGGAGTCGGCGCTAGGCGACCTGATGGTTATCCTGGACGCAGGGACAGGGAATGCCGGGGAGGAGTTGGGCCAGGCTCTGGCGCGGCTAAGGGGCCTGATCCAAACAAACCTGAGCCCGGACCACGGCATCACTCAACTAAACCCGCAGGCCAAAGCTCCATCCCCCCGCTAACCGCCGGGCCGGGAACGCCGAAGGGATCTAGCTACCTCTCATCCACGGCCGAGCCCGCTCAGAAAGGCACTTCCAGCGAAAGCGATAGGCTTATCTGCTGGGACCATGCCTTGACCCCGTAATCCCAGGTCTCGTTTATTTCCATGCTTGGTACGTCAAGGGTGTGGTCGCCCTTGGTCTGGATATACATGTAGTCCGCGCTCATTACCAAGGCGCCCCAATTGGCCACGGGAGCCCGCAGGCTTAAGGCCGTGTGCCAGGCATAGCCCTTGGTGCGCTGCGTGGTTACGCGGTCTCGGCGCAACAGGTGGCGGTCGCGGTTCTCGCCCCAGACATGGGCCAGGTCGCCTTGCAGTCTGGCTTGCCAGCCGCCACCGGGCTTGCCCAGGCCCAGCCTGCCCAGGTCCACCGTGAAAAGCAGGCCCAGGTATGCCTGCAGGTAATCTTGCCGGAACCAGATGCCCTCGCCCCCCAGGGAAGAACAGCTCCAGGTGCCATAGTCCGGCGAGGAGGGATCATAATCCAGTTCCTGTTGAGTGCCGTCTTTAGCCAGGAAGACAAACCTTTGCCAGCGCACGCCCAGCAACGGGCGCACGTCCAGCCAGACCGGCGCCGAGAGCTCGCTGCGCAGGCTCATGGAGACCTTGCCATCCAGGGTGAAGCTGTCCTTAAGCTTGACCGTGCTTTCAGAGTAGGTGGTGGTCACCTTGGGATGGTTTTCGTCCTCCCAGTCCGAGTCGCGCATCACTCCGATGTCATCTTGGCCCGGCAGCGCGGCCAGAAGTTCCAGTTCAAAGCGGTAGCGGGGCCCCTCGACACCCAGGACCGCTCCGCCCCACCAAGAGTTCAGGGGGAACTCCAGCCTGCTTATCGGATTGAGCTGCCGCTGGAATGGGTTGCCGAACTCATAGGAGGTGTAGCTGCGAAACAGGCGCTTGACTTTGGGGGCCAGGAACCAGTGATCGCCGCCCAGGATCACCGCCGATCCCTGTGGATCTGTCTCCGCGGCCAAGGCTCCGGCTGGAACCACCAGGCAGAAAAAACAGATGGTCAGCCAGGTCAGGCACCGCAAGGCGAGCCTTTTCCACGGGCACTTTTGCAAAGCCTCTTGGCACGCCATCTCCCACCCTCCGGCACGGCGGTTGTTACGGTCACAGCGGCGGTCGCTGTCGGCTGCCGCTCAGGCCTTGTTGGCGTCGCGGGCCCATCTTGCCAATTCGCATGCGTAAAAGCAATGGGATAAGGGGCGTCGGCAAGCGTAATGACCTGGAGAGCGGAGACGGGACGCAGCCCTATGCCGGGAGAACCCGGGCTCGGACCACAGCGCCACCCAAAGCCGGCCAAGATGCCGTCCCGTCACTAAGCAAAGAAAGCGCCATGCCGCTCTGGCCGGAGCCGCTTAAGCCCTCGGCCGACCTGCCGCGCCGGTTGCTGCCGTATCGTCTCCGGTCACGGCTTATGCGGGTGGGTTCAGGCGGCGGGCTCCTCGATGAACTCCAGAAGCACGTTCTCTTCGGTCCTTATGCAGAACATACGTATGGTTTGGCCGGTGGGGGTGGGCATCATGACCACCGGCGATAGCGGCTCCCAGCCCTCCTGCGCCAGGCGCTGGTGCAGGCCGTCCAGATCCTGCACCTCCAGGCACAACGAGGCGGGGACCGGCAGGGCGGGTGGTACCGCCTGAGCCTCCAACTGCGGAGCCAGCAAATGGATAAGCTCCAGCATAACGCCGTCTTGGTTTTTAAGCATGATCAATTCGGCCTGGATATCGTTCAGGCCGAAGAGCGCGGCCATGCCTTTGCCGCCCAGGGGGCCCGCCTGCCAAAGCTTTTCAAAACCCAACAGGCCGCTGAACAGAAGAAGCGATCGATCCATGTCTTTGGTGAAGAGCGATACATGATGCAGATGGGTATTCATGGCTGTCTCAATTGCTGATGATTATTACCGTGCAGGATTTGGAGTCGCCGTCCTTGTCGCCGCCCATGCAGTGGGCCAGGCCCGTGCAGGCGCCGGGCACCTGGCGCTCGCCCGCCTGATTGCGCAGTTGGACGGCCAGTTCGTAGATCTGGGCCAAGCCGGTGGCCCCGGGCGGATGGCCGCGGCTCAAGAGCCCTCCGGAGACGTTGACCGGTATGCGGCCTCCCAGCGCGGTTTCGCCGCTGGCGGCCAGCTTGCCGCCCTGGCCTGGCCGGCAAAGCCCCAGGGCCTCGTAATGCAGGATCTCGCCGATGGTGAAGGCGTCGTGGCATTCGATCAAATCCACCTCGCCGGGCGCCAGACCCGCCGTGGCATAGGCCTGGGCGCAGGTGCGGTAGTCGGTGCCCCAGCGCGCCATGTCCTGGGGGTTCTGGTAATCGCCGGTGCCGTAGGTCCAGGCCAGAACCTTGAGGGCGCCGGGCACCGTTTTGGCCACCTCTTTGGAGCAGAGCGCCACGGCGGCGGCCCCGTCGGCGATGGGGCAGCATTGCAGGCGGGTGAGGGGATCGGCGATCATGGGCGAGGAAAGCACCTCGTCCAGGCTGATCGGCTTACGGAACTGGGCCATGGGGTTCAAGGCGGCGTGGTGACGGTTTTTCACCGCCACCGCGGCCATCTGCTCGGCGGTGGTGCCGAATTCGGCCATGTGGCGCATGGCCCGCATGGCAAAGCTGGCCGGCGTCACCAGGCCCAGCTGGGTGTCCAGCTCGGTGGCGCCGGAGTTCAAGAGGCCGGCCTCCGGCACGCACATCTTCTCCCCGCCCACCACCATGGCCACCTGGGCCTGACCGGCGGCGATGGCGTTGCAGGCCAGATAGAACGCGGCCGAACCCGAAGTGCAGGCGTTCTCAACGTTGAAAATGGGGATCTGGTTGATGCCCAGTTGCCAAAAAACGTTTTGGCCAACGGTGACATCCTTGAAAAGCGGCGCGGCGGTGGCGCTGGCAAAAAAGCCCATATCCACCCGGTTGGGATATAGGCAGGCGCTTTGCAGGGCCAGTTCAGCCGCTTGGCTGGCCATATCCACCAGGCCGCGTTCGGCGTGCACGCCGAAGGGGATCATGCCCACGCCGGCCAGGTATACCTCAGACATGTCAATCACCCCTTGCCGGTTTCACGTCGGCCGGCTCGAAATAGGGCCGCAGACAGGGTTCGCCTTGCAGGTTGTTGCCCAATTCGGCCACGGCCAGGCGCAGCTTCATGCCTATCTGCAGATCCTGCAGGGCACCGGGCGCCATTAGGCCCAAAACCCTTAAGCCGCCATGGTCAAGGTCCACGTAGCCCAGGCCGTAAGGCTTGGGCAGGCCCCAAGGCGGCCTCACCCGCACCACCGTGTAGCTGTATAGCCGTCCGGTGGAACCCAGGTCCTTCTCTTTTACCGGACCCAGGCAGTGGGGGCAGCGGGGAGGGCGGGGAAAGAAATTCCGGCCGCACTCCAGGCAGCGGCCGCCGAGAAGCACCGGATCACGGCCTCGGCTGGGCGTGCTGAAAACCCCGGGCGCCACCGGCGGGCTCGGTTGCTTGCTCTCTGCGTGCATAGCTTTCCCTGGCGCACGGGCACCGGCTAAACCTGTGCCTCGTCCGCGCTTGATCAATGGCGGCTATCCGCCGTGCTTGACGGCCTACAGCGGGAACAGGTCGTAGATCTTCTGGGCCACCATCATGTCGCCGGTCATCTTGAGCTGCCCGCTCATGAAGGCCTGCATGCCGTCCACCTCCAGGTTGACCATGCCCAGGAACAGCTCGGTGCTGCAGATCTGGGACACGGTGGGGGACTCATGGCGGCCTTCAGCGAGCTGGGCCGCGCCGTCGGCCACCTTGATGTGCCAGATGCCGCCGCCGTCGCCCACCACTTCCCATTGGAAGACCGCCTTGACTCCTTCGGCCGCCTGGGGGTTGAATTTTTCGATCATGGCATCAAAAGCTTGGATGGGTTGAGTAAAAGCCATAATAATTCTCCCTATGGTTTTAGCATCACCTTGATGCATTTATCTTTGTGGTTCTCGAACAGGTCGTAGGCCTCCATGGCTTGCGACAAGGGGAAGCTGTGGGTGGTCAGGCTGGACAAATCCACCTTGCCGGTGGCCAACAGGTCCATCAGCTGGCGCATGCGGCTCAAGTTGGCCAGCCCCATGCTGATGCGCACTCCATAAAGGCCCAGCATGGGCAGGGGCAGCTCCACGGATTTGGGGAACAGGCCCACCACCGAAAGCGAGCCGCCTCGCCGCAGGGTGCCCAGGGCCTGGTTGAAACTGGCCGGCTGGCCCACCGCCTCGATGGCCACGTCCACGCCATTCATCTTGGTGGCGGCCAGGATCTTATTAACCGCCTCGCCGTCAGTGGCGTCTATGGTCTCGGCGCCCAGTTCCTGGGCCAGGGCCAACCGGTTGGGCAGCATGTCCACCGCGAAAATGCGGCTGGGGCCGTGGAGTACGGCCGAGGCCACCGCGGCCAGCCCGATGGGGCCGCAGCCGAAGATGGCCACGGTATCGCCCGGCCTGACCCCGCCTTCGGCCACCGCGTGGAATCCGGTGCTGAACACATCGCCCACCAGGATGGCCTGCTCGTCGCTGACGTTATCCGGGATGGGCACCGCGCACATGTCCGCGTTGGGCACCTGCACATACTCGGTTTGGGCGCCGGATAGCTGGCGGCCCTTGAAAAAGCCGCCGCCCCAAACCCCGCCCATTTGGCAGGTTTGGGTTTCGCCGCGCTGGCAGGGTGGGCAGCAGCCGCACCAAATCCCCGCCGCCACGTCCACCCGGTCGCCCGGCTTAAAAAGCCGCACATCGGGCGCGGTCTCTTCCACCACCCCCACGAACTCGTGCCCGATCACGGTGCCCGGCGCGATGGGGATTTCGCCGTACTTGATATGCAAATCCGATCCGCAGATGGCCGAGGTGGTTACCTTGACCAGCATCTGTCCGGGACCGTCCAGGCCGGGCTTGGGAACATCCTCCAAGGCCAACTGGTGTCCGGGCTTGAGCATTACCGCTTGCATGGTTTTCCCCTCTCGCTTACGTGGAGTTATCGCTTGACCTGATAGCCGGCTTTTTCCCGGTCCCAGGTGCCCTCGCTCACGCCCTCATTGCGTAAAAGCACCTTCTGCACCCGCATGGTTGGGGTCTTGGGCAGTTCCGGCATGAAGCGTAAAAAACGCGGAACCATGAAATAGGCCATGTTGGCCTGGCAATAGTCCAAGAGCTCCTCGGGGGCCAACTCGGCCCCAGGCTGCAAAACCAGGCACACCAGTACCTCGTCTTCGGCCAACTCCGACTTGGCGGCCACGGCGGCGCACTCCAGCACGGCCGGGTGGCTGTTTATGATGGCCTCCACCTCAAAGGAGCTGATGTTTTCCCCGCCCCGGCGCAAGGCGTCCTTCTTGCGGTCCACGAACACATAGCTGCCGTCGGGGTTGCGGATAACATAATCGCCGGTGCGGAACCAAAGGTCGCGCCAGGCTTCCAGGGTGGCCTCGGGCATGCGGTAGTATTCCAGCATCATGGTGTAGGGGTATTGGGGGCGCACGATCAACTCGCCGGGTTGGCCGTCGGGAACCTCCAGGTCCTGGTCGTCCACCACCTTGACCTGATAACCTGGCGCGGCCTGGCCGATGGTGCCCTTTTTGCGCTTGTCTACCGAGTTGACCAAAGGCAGGCCCAACTCGGACATGCCGTAGCCCTCCACCAGAACCACGTTGAAGCGCTTCTCGAACACATCGAAAAGATCGGGCGGCAGGCCGGCTCCCACCAT
>Ga0307423_1000742_pt1 | contig 21480 bp, 27 predicted proteins | sample SalMarWE160310MG_FD_202154 | JGI IMG/M metagenome (GOLD analysis project Ga0307423, IMG submission 202154) | Salt marsh sediment microbial communities from the Plum Island Ecosystem LTER, Massachusetts, United States - WE1603-10 | ecosystem: Environmental > Aquatic > Marine > Intertidal zone >...
GACCAATTAAATAATGGCTTTCTTTGGATAAATGAACTCGAAAGTGAATTAGAAAAATATAGCAAACAAAGAGAAAAATATCCAACATTAGAAAGTTATATTCCAAACATAATTTTAGCATATAAAGATTATGCAAACAACATCTTGGAATATGAAAAAATGTTTGACAAAGAAAGACCAAATATTGTTTCAATCAATGAATTTAAAAATTTTGACCAAAACGTAAATTCAGAAATAAATGTTATTACAATTAACTTTGATAAACCTTTAAAAGGCAAAGGATATTCAATAAATTTAGGTGAAAAAGGGAAATTATTTTTTCCAGAGTTTGGTAAAATAAATTATTCTGAAGATAAAAAATCAGTCATAATGGAAGTAAAACTAATCGAAAATAAAGAATATCAATTTGTGATAACAGGACTATCTTTTGTTTCCGAAAATGGAATACCAATTAAAGATTATACAATAGAATTTAAAACCAAATAATAAAACCGATCGCCCAACAGCAGTTTGGCAATATGGCGGGTTTTGGGCTTAAATTGAAGTTGGTTTTATACTTGTAAAGTCATTGTTTAACCGAAAGTATAGGCTTCCTAAACCGCCACATCACCAAGCTGCAAAACGTTGTGGGTAATGGTAAAACGACAACACATCAACGAAAGGACAAAGAAATCAAATACATATTTTTAATCATAACGCTTTTGACAGTAAACTTGATTTTTGGACAATCAAACGATCCAAAGGACACAACTGTTGCGAACCCTAATTACGACAAGGCATTGGCTGACAAATTAGGAGGCGATGACTATGGAATGAAAAATTACTTTTTCGTCATTCTAAAAACAGGCACAAACACAACGGCAGACAAAGGACTTATTAGCGAAAGTTTTAGAGGACACCTTGACAACATTAACAAATTGGTTGAAGAAGGTAAAATCATTGTTGCAGGACCATTTGGCAAGAACGAAAATGGTTACAGAGGAATTTTCATTCTTAACAAAATCAAGACCCTTGAGGAGGCGAAAGAACTTTTGCAAACCGACCTTGCTATAAAAAATGGACTTTTGGATTACGATATTTTTACTTGGTATGGTTCGGCAGCATTACCCGAATATCTGCCCTTTTCAGACAAAATTTGGAAATTAAAACCTTAATAAAATGGATCAAGCAGAAAAAACAATGTTGGACAATCTATATAAAAATACAGGAAAAACCCTTGACCAATGGATTGAGATAGTTAAAAAACAAAACTTTGAAAAACACGGGCAAATAATAAAGTTCCTTAAAGAAAAGTATTCTTTTACTCACGGGTTTGCTAATCTAGTTGCTCATAAATCAAAAGGATCTGATGCAGGTTCAGTTAAAGACAAAAATGAGTTGATCGAAAAGCAATACAATGGGAAAGAACATTTTCTACCGATTTATAACAAACTACTTAGTGAGATTAAAAAGTTCGGAAAGGATATGGAAATAGCACCTAAAAATGCATATGTAAGTTTAAGAAGAAAAAAACAATTTTACAACGATACTTCCCTTTCGGCAATCAGACTAAAAACCAATTAGTCTTCTATCGTAAAAAAGTTGTTAAACTTAACGGTGAGTTTATTAGTAAGCAGTTTAAGAGAGCCGTCCGATCAGCAGAATTAAATGATAATATCCATTTTCATTCTTTAAGGCATTCCTTTGCCTCCGCTCTGGTTCAACGTAGCGTTTCCTTATACACTGTAAAAGAGCTACTTGGTCACGAAAATATTAAAACAACTCAGGTTTATAGCCATTTACAGCAGGAAAATTTAAACAAAGCAGTTAATCTCTTATAAAAATTCAGTCATTCATTAGTTAAATTATTTGGACTCTCGGACGCACCAATTCCCACTTTTCAGGGGGTGGGTATAATCCTCAAAAAATATCCCCCTCCCCCTCAGTACCTGTTTTAAGTTCGTCCATTCGTCCAGTTTTAGGATTACTCAGTATGAAGCTTCTTTCTGACCCTGATTTCTTAGATTCATATTCCAAGTCTTCCAACTTTGCATACAATTTCACCCATCTTGTGAAAGTTTTCTGGTGTAGCTTATTATAATCGGGATATGTCTCGATGAACTTTTGATGCTGCTCTTTCTTATCATACAACTTATCAAGTTCAATGTCTTCCATAAACTCTATAAACTCCTCGGCAGTCGATTCGACAAGTTTTTTATGGTCAACGTTTACTCTTTCATAATCAACAAGCCCGTTCTGAAGATAATATTGCAGACATCCTATCATAAAATTAAAGAAGCTGTTCCATTCGTCATTATTCCAATCGTCGAAGAACCTTTTTCTGTACTCCATTTCCGGGGTGTATCTGATATTAAAGTAATCAGTAAATTCAATAACGAACTGACGTCTGAGCGTTGATTCATCAACTCCTTTTATCGTATAGTTTGTTGAAAGCAAAATCTTTGGTGAGTATTCAAAGGGAACAATCATCTCATCCTTATTTTTCTTCTCAATCGCTATATTATCAGTGATGGCAGTAAAAAGCATTTCAAAAGGAAATCCTTTGCTCAGATCGTTAAATTCGATTATGTTCGTTCCTGGTTCATAGGATTGGAAAGAAAATCTCTCAAACTTAAAATTCTTCCCTCCCAATCTTAAAGATTTTCTCATCTGGGATATTGCGTTGCCAAGTAGACTTTTTCCACATCCACCGTTTGCTCCGTCATCAACTTTTTCATCCATAAATATTATGGCTTTAGCATTCGCAGGATTTTTATAACCGTGCAGTAGATAACCGATTACACTTCTGAAAGAACTAAATCTTTTCTCATCATCTCTGCATATTCGGGTCACAAATTTCTTTATATCACTTTCATTTTCACTAAGATGAAAATTTTTGTTTATTATTTGCTTCTTCCAGATTAGTCCGTCAAGTTCTTCATAATTATGAATAGTTATTCCACCCTTGGTTACTCTTACAAAACAATTTTGAAAATAAAAAAAAGATTCATTCCTTTTATCTCTATTAAAGTTGTTAGCCAGCGTATCAAGAAACTCCAGGTTTCCGCGACTGAACAATGTTGGTGCCTGGTTTATTACCTTACCCATAATCTTATCCGCAGTTATACCTTCTTCAAACTCCCTTTCAGAATTTTTCATATAATCTCTTATATGGTCCTTCATATGAACAGGTTCCACTTCATCAACTATATTATTATCTATATATATAAATACGTACTCCTTACCAAAATAATATTTCCTGTATCCTGATCTCGCCAGCTGTTCAATAAAAGATTTACTATCAATTTTTATTTTACCACCTTCCTTATACCAGAAAGTTATTTCATCTTCCGAACCTTCATCATTTTCAGGATAAAGCACAATTACTTCCGCTTCTTCTTCATTAAAGATTGTCTCTGTGGTGTCTTTCATTTATTAACTCCGTTACGTCTTTGTGGTGTTTTAATTTTATCGTTTTAATAGGTCTGTTTATTAACTTTATAATCTTATGCACAGCTTTATCCCCAGCTTCGTCATTATCGAATGCTAAATAAATATCGTATTTATTTATTAGATTGATTTGATCAACAGGGATATTCGTAACTCCCGGAATACCGATTGCCCTATATCCTTCCTGTTCCAAAATCATTGTATCAAATTCACCTTCGCAGATAATCAGCTTTTCATCAGGTCGGATTCTGCTTAATACATCGCTGTTAAAAAATCTTTTTAATGTCAGGTTATCGGAATAATTTGAAAGGCTTATATATTTACTCAGCTTTTCATTAGCCCCTAACAGCCTGCCTCTCAAGTAAGCAATTTTGTTTTTCTCTAAGTAAGGAATAATCAGTCTATGAAAAGCAAAAACAAAATATCCTTGCTTATTTATCAATCCTGCTATCAATAACTCATCTTTGGTAAAACAGTCTCGTAAGTATTCGATGGCCTGCCTTTGGTCTTTAATACAGAATAATCTGAATCTCTTTATTATATCCGGTTTTAATCCTCTGTCTTTCCCTATCAGATAATCAAATGCCTCTTCATCTATTCCAAAACAGAATTTTTCAAAAGATTCATACACCAGTAACTGTATTTCTTTTCGTTCATTCATTAGCTCCCCCATTGCTAATAATTCCGATTTTTCTCTTTCTGTACCCATCGAAAATTCAAAGATCCCTGCTTTCTCGTCAAAAAATTCTTTTTCACTTTTCAAGATTGCAACCTTCTTCTCAATTCTTTTCAACTTCATTTTCTTTTTACTATTTACTTCTAACTTTCCGCTTTTTCCGTAATCCAATCCGGCTTTCTCAGCGAGTTCTTTTACAGCTGCTTTAATATCTATTCGGTAGAAATCCATATAAAAATCAATAATATCACCTCCTTGCCCGGTAGCAAAACAATAATATGAATTCGTTTCAGGATACAATTTCAGTGATCGGTTTCTTTCCTTTTTGTAAATTGAAAAAATTAAGCTCGATCGAGTCGGTTGCAATCCGAACTCCCTGGCTAAATCAACTATGTTTATTCTGTTTTTTATTTCTTCTATCAAATTCATACTTATTACCTACAACCTATTCACCGCTTCTCTCAAACTCTCCAAATCAGGATGTGTATATCCCATTGTGATCTCAATTTTTGAGTGTCCCGCAATTTTTTGAACAGCTGGCAGAGCAGCGCCATTCATAAGCATTTTTGTTATAGCACCATGTCTTAAGCTGTGGTAGTGTATAGCTTCATCAATACCAGCAGCACGACACGCTCTCTTAAACCGCCTTGAGAAATAATCTCCTGTAAACTTGTAGCCATTACTTTTTGCAAAAACATAACGTTTCTTTTCCGGCAACTTTATTATCATTTGCTCTCCAACTTTCGATTTTTGACTTTTGATTTTTGACATTAATATTTCTCGCACTTTGGGATGAATTGGGACTACCCTCTGTTTACGCCCTTTCGTTTGAAAATTATCATTACCTATTGTCATTAAACCATCTTTCAGATTAATATCTCGCCAGGTAAGATTAGCAAGTTCACCCAATCTGCAGCCTGAAAAAAACGCGGCTATCACTACATCCTTTACTATTGGTGGATGTAGGTATGGATCCACGAGCATAAGCATTTCCTCAGTCACATAACTCGGTTTTGTCATTTATCTCTTTGGTAATTCAACTTGTGCAAATGGATTCTGAGACAAATAATTCCACTTTATTCCTTTATTCCACATCGCTCTTAATGCACGTAGATAATTGTACACCCCCTTAGGAGCATCCTTCCTTAGCGAATCCAAAAAACATTCGCAATCCCTTAACAATATTGTATTCACTTCTCTGCTTGGCGAAAAATATTTTAACAGATGCTTCCCTATCAGCTTAACTCCCTCTAGTGTCTTCGGTGCCCTATTAACCTTAACATAATCTGTGTACTCATTAATAAACTGCTCAAGCATAATACTTCTATATCCAGCGATCGGGCTATCCCCCAGAATAGCCGCGATCTGCAACACTTTATCTAGTTTCTCCTGATTTATATTTTTTAATGTTTCTATGTTCATCTATTCGTTTAAATAAAAAAAAGACCAACGCACTCCTGATTTTACAGGAACACATCGGTCTTGGTTCTTCCAATTCCTTTTGTCTATATCAAATTTTATTTAATCAATATTAGTGGTTCTCCCACTATCTAAATGTCTTATATGCTAACTTGGTTTATCGATTTTATGTGTTGTAACCGTTTCACAGTTTACAACTTTGTTATCCTTAATTGTTAATACAATTTTCCCATATCTACTCGTAGGAAAAAATTTGGCTGGTATAATAATTCTATCAAAATTTTCAGTTAGTGTTATTTTTTGTTTATAGTCTTTCATCTAACCCTCAATTAATAGTAACAAAATCATTATTACCAGTATTATGCATTTAAAAGGCGATTTAATTTGCGTTTTCATCATAATCAAATTTTTTAAGTCCATCTAACTGTAGTTCGATACCTTTGATGACTACTCTTAACGACTCAATATCTTGCTGTGTCAATTGATCAGGAATCATAAAATAAGCTTTTCGATTTTCGGAAATATTTTTAGTTGTATTTATTCCAAAATTCTCAGTAAGGGGTATATTTTTTTCTATCTTAGATTGAGTTAATTTGGGATCCTCTATTTGAATATTTATTGATTCTCTTACTTTTACTTCATCCTGTGTTCTAATTGAATTGTTATTCAATGATTTTATATATCCCTGTAATACTTGATAAGATCCGGTCTCACGTTCTTCAAGCAAACCAGCATATCTACCCGCTTCAACAAAATATTCAGCCCAATCCTTTTTTAATTCAGCTGGGATACTAATAATTTTTTGAATAGAATTTTCAAGATATTCCTCTTGTGGTAGTTTTTTCCCTTTAAATGACTCCCATATTTTTCTAAGATTCTCTTGGTTTAAGAATGATTGGATAATAGCTTCGTGCTGTTCATCGAAAGATTCTGGTTTCGCAATCTTTATACCCAATTCAGTCAAACTGTAACCTATTTTATCTATATTCAAAACACCATAGTTTCTAAAAGCTGCCAATTTTTTATTAAAGGTACTACTACTGCTTGAATTACCAGTAATACTCGATAATGCATCGATAGAGTTATTTTCTCCAGCTTTATTGTATATGATTTTAATTAGTTCAATTACTTCTTCAAATTTTAGTATTGGTATTTTAACACCATATCCAACTCTTCCTTTATTATTATTTTGTTGCGATTGCTCTTTCATTTTGTTCTCCTTATGTATTGTGCATTTTACTATGCGAAAAATAATCAATAAAATACGTTTTGTCAAGATATTTATAAAATTAATTGTCTTTATAATATATAACCCACTATTATATAATTAGTTACAAAATACAATTATTTTTCATAATATTTTTATATTATCGAATAATTACGTTTTCTTTACAGCTTGATTACACAACATTTTATATGTTTATTTTCATTGTCAATTTAAAGAGGTTTCTCAATGTCAAAGATTTCCTTTGATTTTAATACAAGAAAAGGGGTTTCTTCACTCGAATATATTTTACATATAATTGGTGCACCATATAATTATATGTCTTTATTAAAACTTGCTTTTTTTGCTGACCGTTACCATATACGCAATTATGCTCGCCCGATTTCTGGTGATATTTATTATGCAATGAAATTGGGTCCAGTCCCATCTAACTTAAAAGATATTATTGATGTTCAGGATTTCTTTAGTGAAAACATTTCTAAAGTTGACAGATACAACGTCCACATTAAGAGCAAGACCCATATAGATAAAACTCAGCTTTCTAAATCAGATATAGAAGCTATTGAGTTTGCAGTTGAAAATTTTGCAACAATTGGTTTTAATCAATTTAATATTGCAAGTTTAACTCACGCTTATCCAGAATGGGATAAATATAGGGAGCAGTTTGTAAATAATTCAATTACTCGTATTGAAATGGATTACATTGATTTCTTAAATAATGCAAAACCTAACCATCCTGATTTTTCCAAATTTAAATTTCAAGATCCATTTCCCCCTTTAAGCGAATCTGAAAGAAAAGATCTAATATCTGAGATGGAAGAAATGCAAACTCTCTATGGCTGATTCGTTACAACCTGGGGATGTTTTTCTTTCCATTACTCCTGAACTAAGCGGTGATAATCCTCATTTCCATATAGTTGTTATAAAAACAGTTGCAGATTATGTTTTGGTTGTTCATACAACAAAAGAAATTGAAAAAACTCGCCAAAGGTGTCAAAAAAAAGAGAAAATAAAATTCGTTCATATCGATCCCGACACTATGATTGTCATTAATAGTTCTCATTGTGATGACCTATCCATTGAATCTGCAATTGATTGTAATAAGGCAATACTTAAGCATCAAGATTATTTTACGACAAAACAATACTACAAAAAATGCAAACCCATTAAAGTATTAACAGTAATTGATAAAATAAAACAAGCAATAAAATCTAGTCCAGTTATAGAGGATGTCATAAAAAACCTCCTCTGAATCAGATAAAAATATTTTTTATTCTACCTTCTTTCCTCCCCTTTCCTTATTTTTCAATACTCTAAAATCATTATAAGGGTGTTTAGTTGATGACCACCTTTGATTCTGCATTCCGAATTGTTTCCAATCTTGTTAAAGATTTTAAAGAAAATGAAAAATATTATTTAAGTCAGAATTACCAGGAAGCTGATGTTAGAAACGATTTTATAAACAAATTTTTCATTGGTCTTGGTTGGGATGTAAGACACGAAACACAGAAAAACCCATACGAACAGGAAGTTCGTGTTGAAAAACCTTTATTTATAGCTAAAGCTCAAAAACGTGCAGATTATTCTTTCGCACTAGCGCCGGATTATCGAACAGTTAAGTTTTTTGTTGAGGCTAAAAAACCTTCTCACGATCTTACCAATAAAGATTATTACTTTCAGACTGCCCGTTATGGCTGGAATGCTACTACTCCCGTTGCTGTTCTTACAGACTTTGAAGAATTCCACATTGTTGATTGCAGATTCCGCCCATCTATTGATGATGCACTTAACTACAAACTGAAGAAGTTCCATTATTCAGATTATGCTGACAAAGAAAAATTTGCTGAGATCTACTGGCTCTTCTCGCGTGAATCGGTTGCAGATGGTTCAATTGAAAAGTATGCCGATGCTTTGCCAAAACCAAGAGGGAAAAAAGCAAGAGCGGTAAAAGGGCTTGTACAATCCATTGATGAAGCTTTTCTCGAAGAGCTCGACGAAATACGAAATGAACTTGCAAAATCATTCAAAAATAATAATGAGCATCTTTCAAGTGAAGAGCTTACGGAAGCCACACAGCGGACAATTGATAGACTTGTCTTTATTAAATTTCTTGAAGACAAGCTGATTGAGCCGGACCATTACGTAAGTAATTTTGGAAAGAGAAAGAGTGCGTGGGAAGATTTTATTATTGTGTCCCGAAAATTGGATGCGAAGTACAACGGTGTAGTGTTCAAAAAAACTAAAATTGATGAACCTAATGTTATTGAGCCCGATGATAAAACATTCTCTGCAATATGTGATGATCTCTCGCACGAAAACACTCCATATAACTTTGATGCAATTCCTATTCACATTCTTGGTTCTATTTACGAAAGATTTCTCGGGAAAGTGGTACACGCAACAGATAAACGCGTAACCATTGAAGAAAAACCCGAAGTAAGAAAAGCCGGCGGTGTTTATTATACCCCCCAATATATAGTTAATTACATTATTGATAATACGATTGGGAAATTGGTTGAGGGTAAAACTCCTAAAGATATTTCTAAATTACGTTTTGCTGATATTGCCTGTGGTAGTGGTTCATTTTTGATTACAGTTTATGAACGGATTTTGGATTATCACAAACGATGGTATCTAGCTAATCCTGAGAAGGCAAAAAAGGATGGCTGCATTTTATATGGAGGTTCTTACCGTCTCTCGCTAAAGCAGAAGCAAGAGGTACTTACAAATAACATTTACGGGGTTGATATTGACCAGCAGGCTGTTGAAGTAACACAACTTTCTCTATACCTAAAGCTACTTGAAGATGAAACCACTGCAACGGCAAACGATACGTGGGTCTTATTTAAAGAACAGCTTCTGCCTGATTTGAACAAGAACATTGTCTGCGGCAACTCTTTGATTGGGACGGATATACTTGATAGCAAGCTATTTGATTTTGAAGATGAGAAAAAGATTAAACCAATGGATTTTGAAAACATATTCTCTGACGTGATGAAAGCTGGGGGCTTTGATGCAATTGTGGGGAATCCACCGTATTTAAAATTAACTCTAAACAATTTATCCAAGAATATTTTTGAATATTATAATTCTAAATATGAATCCTTAAAAGGCGGAAGTTCTAAAAATTTGTTTCAGCTTTTTATTGAAAAAGCAATTTTGTTAAATCCCAAAACCATTTCATACATAGTACCGGAAGCTTTATTAACGACTTCCAGTAATCAAGTTATTCGTTCTATAATGGCACAAAAGAAAAATATATCTGACCTGGTTCTTTTCGATCATTTTGTTTTTAAAGAGGCAACAATTGGATCAGTAGTTTTTGTATTAGATGAGAAGAATACAAAAGCAGATAAAACAATAATTTCAAAGCTAGAACCAAATAGTTCACTTACGGTAATTAAGGAAATTGAAATAACCAAAAGTGATGAGGTTTGGGATACTGCCTCAGTTAATGTCCATTCAAAAATTCTAGCCAAAATATTAAAAGATTCTGTCTTAATGAAAGAAATTGTTCAAATGTCAAAAGGGATGGTTGTAAAAAACAGAAAACAACATTTGAGAACAAAACCGTTGAAGAATGATTTACCATTTTTACTTGGTAGTTCAACAAGTAGATATGATTCTAGAACCTCGTTTTATACAAACTATTATGAATTAACCATTATTGGAGGAACAAGTGATTACGAAAAACAAACTAAAATTCCTCGATTATTGATAAGAAGAACTGGGAACATCCTAAGCACAGTTTTTTCAAACGATAAGGGACTAATTGAAAGTACTTTATATATTCTTACATCAGAAAAGATAAATCTCAAGTATTTACTTGGCATTTTAAATTCAAATTTGCTTACTTTTTATCTTCAACAAAAACTTATAACCAATGTACAGGGATTTCCTCAAATATTAATGTGGCAGTTAGATCAGTTACCTATTATTTTATCCAATCAATCAAATGAAAAAATAATTAGTTTGGTCGATCAAATGCTCGTAGCCAAAACGCAGTTACATCAAGCCAAAACAGAAGGAGACAAAAACTACTTAGAACGCAAATGTGAAAGACTCGATAAAGAAATAGACCAGCTCGTTTATAAGCTTTATAACTTAACAGAAGAAGAAATAAAAATTGTAGAAGAAAGTGTTAAATAAATGACTTCTAATCATTAAATAGTTACGGGGAATTATTATAAAAATTTTACGTGCTTTGAAGAAAAAAATTGGTTTTACAATTGATTAAATAATATTTTTTTTAATTTCATAAATAAATTGAATTTTATACAACTTATGCCAACAAAGATTCTGCAGGCACTTTATACTCAATACGTAAAGCTTTCATCATTTTTACCGTAAGAGGCCTTTTTCTATTCAATATTTCAGATACTCTATTATTTCCACCCATCACATTAGCAAGGTCTGTTTGTTTTAGACCAAGCTGTTCCATCCTAAATTTAATAGCTTCAATTGGATCAGGTGGTGCTATTTCAAAATTTTTCTTTTCATATGCTTCTATAAGTGTAACTAAAACATCTAATTTATCTCCATTTGGCGTACCCGGTCTAGCATCAAATATCTTTTCAACTTCACTTAAAGCAAGCTGATAATCTTTTTTTGTTTTAATCGGTTTTATATTCATTTTATATTTCCTCTACATTTATTTTATCATATTCAGAATGTGTACCAATAAATCTTATATATACCATACTATATTTATAGTTAATTTTTACTATTAATCTGTATGTATTTCCGCAAATATTAAATACTACTCTGTTATCCTTTAATATGCTCGCAGATTTATAATTTTCTTTAATATCTGCGGGATTTCTCCAATTAGCTTTCGTTGCTTCATAATACCAAGCTGATAAAGGCTGTTCTGCTTTTTTATGTACCTTCCAAAAATCTCTTAGTATTTTAATCGCTATTACTCTCACAGCCAAACATAAAGATTTCCCAAATTGGGAACAAGTCTATTTCCAATATTTTTTTAATAATTCTGTCATTTTCGGGCTGTGTGTTGTTTCCAACATTATTCAGCAAGTTTAAGCTGTCCGCCGTGGCGGATTCTACATTGTAAATTGATTCCCGCTTTTGCCATTAGCTTCATTCACTCATCCGCTTCATTTCGTTCCTCGGTAGCTCCACAGCCCAAGTTATAGCTATTCGTGAAGCAGGCCTCCCGTCTTTTTATTTTTATTTTTGCTTCGGGACACCTGCTGCACTCATCTTGTTTTAGTTCCGCTATCGCTGCACTCCATTTCGCTGCTTCGATTAATTCAGCTATAAGCACAGTTTGCTGTTTAATAAGCTCCGTTGAAAAAAACTCGTGTGTTTTTTACATTTAGCTACAAGCTTTTTGCAACTCCGCTTAATAAACTAATCCCGCAAACTTAAAAGCTAACATTATCACTCCCAATTGCTTTCATTGACCATTGTGCATTGAACATTTTACATTATCACAAACTTGCTTCATAACCCCGCTTTGCTGTATTCAGTCCTTTGCTCCACCTACCGAATATCTAAGTCCATCATTAGCCAAACTGTTTGAGTTTTTTGAAGTTCCATAGTATAATGCGCTCGCATTATTTTACCAGCAACTGTTTCAGCATCAAAATAAGACACAACATAATGATATGTTTCGTACCAACTTTTTTCGATATAGTACTTTGCTGAATCAATTGGTTGGAAAATCACTCTATCTGGTGCTCTCAATTTTTCTTTTATAAATTGATGAGAGGCAAGTATTGCACTTAGTCTTAGATCTACTTTCTTATTTTCAGGCGTAGGTTGATAATACAGGTATATACTTAATACTATAATTGCCAGAACAAAGCTTCCTATAATGATAGCTTTATTGGAAGGTAACTTTAGTTTTATCGAATCAAATTTCATTGATTATTTGATGAATTATTTTGTTGAAAACTAATTATTTATATCAAATTATAAAACAAAGGGCAAGAAATATTTTCTATTTTGCGTTTTAACGATTGAATTTCTCCCTCGCCTCATCTTGTCATTGGACAGCCAGTGTTACATAAGAAACATTATAGTACAAACTAAACATTCTAACTTTCCCTTTTCTTTCTATCGAAGTCCTATAATGTTGGCTTATGTAAACTCGGCACGATACCTTATCAGTTCATCTTTCGTTTCATTTCAGTCGTGGATTCCCACACACCTTCATTCCACTTGTATTATGTATTTTAATAAAATCACCCGTTATTGTGTTCTATCCAAATGTACTCTCGTCAATTTATCAATTAATCAATATTTTCTACCTTTCTGCCTTTTCTTATTTATTTAATTTAGCTTTTTGCTATTATTTGTTATATTAAAAGTCATATTATATTATTATTCCTTTATTTAGGAGAAATTAGTATGGCTGAGCAAAAAAGGAATGTGAGTTTTATTTTTGAGCGTAATAAAAATGCTATCACTGTGCCTGTTTCAGGTATTTTTGGTGGCCCTGCTACTGATCATCCGGGTATTGTTGCTCACTTTTTTATCGAATATCATAGTTTGCCAAATATCATAGATGTGGAAGTAGATGAATCGGCCCCGATGATTGATTCAAATTTAGGTAAGCGTATTTCACGTGGGGATATAACACGTGAAGTTCAAGCCACTTTTTATATGACCATTGAGAGTGCTAGATCAATAGGTAAATTTTTACTTGATAAAGCTGATCTTATTGAAAATATGAATAAAAATAAGTAGATAAATCAATGACAGATTTAGATCTTAACATAACCACACAAATTGATAGATTCTCATCTGAACCGCTGGTGAACAGCTCATTAAGTGAAGTCGATGATAAGTCATCTACAAGTCAGGATACTAGTTTCTTCTATGTGAGCAAAGAATATTTGGACTTCAGGGCACGCGATTTTAATACAATAAGTATCCTTCTTTCTTCAGTAGTGATTAAAACTTTTCAAATCGCTGGTGTTAATTTTTTACTGGAATTTGAAAATGGTATGTACCATCTCACTCATCCTGTTTGGTCGTTATCTGGTTCGGGTCACACTTTAATTGAAGCTGAAATGAATCTTCGTAGAGAGGCTTCTGATATTTTTGATTTTTATAACGAAAGTTCACTTTTCTCTCTTTCAAACGACGCACTGAAATTTCGAGATTATCTAATGTCTATAACAGGCCGCTATGCCCGATCAGAGAGATAGGTCACAAATTCGATCTTCTTTACTTAAAAAAGGTTTTATTGAATTTACTCGAGGTCGTGATCACGATTATTATTTTCTGTATGTCGCGGGTCAAAAAACTTCGATCTATACAAAGTTATCTCGGGGTTCAGACTATAAAACCTATAATATAACACTTCTTGATTTAGTAAAGCGCCAGTTAAAATTGAATACAAACCAACTTTTATCTCTAATAGATTGTAATTTGGATTATGATAATTATCTAAAAATTCTAAAAACAAAAGGTATTAATTTTAGTTAATCTAAATTTTAAAGTCCCCTTCCGCCAAATTATACCTCTTCATAAAATACTCTTTCGTAAATCTTACACCCATATCAGTAAGTATTTTATCTCTGTCTGCACTCTCTTCAACAACCGCTTCTTTTTTATTCAACTTCACTCTCGGCAAAGGTACATCACCAAAATTTAATTTAACATAATATTCCAGCAAGGTATTAAGTGCTCTTTCAACCATTTTCTTATCACTCACACCTAAGTAAGATAGCATCTCTCTATGTATATCACTCGCTTTATAAGAACCAACTTTCTCTATCTCAGTTGTAAGCGTTACTGTTAGTACAGCTTTACTTATCTCTTTATTATGAAATCCGACTAAGTTTTCATATAACTGCCCTACATCGTATTGCGGACTCTCCTTAATCTCAATCCCAAGCGAATCTTCAAATATTGTTATGTTATCTTCTACCATCTGCTTTAACTGCTCAAGAAATTCATCCTTCTGCACCTCAGTAAATGTATTTGGGTACCTCCCTATTAAATATGGCATTCCATATCTTTCCATCATCAACTGCCAGTACTCAATCCCTCCCCTTTTCAGATGAACAGGCCAGTAACATTTGCTCAGCACTTTTTGTCCGTAAGGATTGGTATAAGTTGGTTTGTATTGTGATAAAATAAATTTGTATTCAGGCAGCTTAACACCTTCTTCAAAAAAATATTGCCCTTCTTTGTACTCTCTTAATCTTAATTCATTTTTTCTTGTGAAAATAAACCACTCCTGCGGCTTTCCTATTACATCAATAGGTATAATCTCACTTCCATCTTTAACCCATTCTATCTCTCCAACAGTAAACCCGAAGAATATAGCATCAAGTACATCACTTGTAATTTTATTTAACGGGAGTGCCATCATTACTTTCATTAATCTTTCTTCAAGCTTTTTATCACCTTCAAACTCCAGCTCCCAGCCCATCTGCATTACCTGCATCTTTCTTTGCTGTACCGTTGCCATTAAATGTGGATCACTAAGCAAATCTCTGTAAATATTGTAATCATAATTATTCTCTTCCAGTATCTTATCCGGGTCAGGCAATGCTTTATAAAGTGCACTAAAAACATCAAGCCTTTTTCTGCTTGCAAATTCTGTTAATAATTTGTTTTTCATTTTACCTTTTCCCTCAAATATTTTTTAAATCTTACAGCAGCACTTCTTCTTTGCATATGCCTTATACCTTTATAGTCTCCCGTTTTCATCTCTTTTACATTCCCTAAAAACTGGCTTACAGTATCAACTATATCATCAAATTCACCATTCGGAAATTCTTCACACTCATCAGAAAAAGTTTTAATCCAATGTTTATTTTTTGGCAGGTAAACTTTCCCCGCTTCAATCAGCGGTGTTATTGAATGTACTCTCGATACTTTATCACTCTCAACTTTTACCACCTTAACTGGCAGTCTTGTATTCCTCTGTAATTCCTGTATCAAGCTCTGCCCGCTTGCTTTATCCTCAATCAGTATCTCATTTATATTGTGCAGTTTATACAGTTCAACAACTTTCTTTTTTAACTCAGGAAACTCAACTCTCCCTCTCCACATATCCAGCAGATAATAAGCATTGGGTGTTACTAACCAGGTAGTACAAACAGAGTAATCATTCTCCTGGTTCTTCTTAAAAGCTGTATCCCAGCTTTGTACTTTTTTTATTATTCTTTGTTTATAAAGTTTATTCTCATCATCATAATATTGCCACCATTCGTTTTTAATTATCCCTGCAGTTTCAGCATCAACAAACTTCCCAAATATTTCCTGGTCTCTAAGAACAGGCGATATTTCCTTTACAAGTTCATCTATCTCTAATGGATCTAATAATGGATTATCATACGAAGTGAATGAAAAAGATTCCCACTCCGAGCCTGTCCTGAGCGAAGTCGAAGGATTCGCCTTCTGCCCTTTCTCAAATAATTCAAAAAATAAATGCTTCTCGTTACTCTTCTTAACTCGTTTCCCCTTTGGCGTTCCCCCAATAAGCACATTAGCTTTATAGTCAAGTATCATTGGCAGGATACTTTCACTCCAAAGACTTCTTTTTTTCAGCACAATTCCTGCTTCATTTATAATGATAAGTGCATATCCAAACCCCTCAATATTTTCAGGATTATCTGCACTTCTAAAATCACAAACTGAGTTACCAATCTTTAAGTCATTTCTGTTTGTTCTATACTGCCATAAATTTTTAGGCAGCTTCTTAAGTACAGGAATAAAATATCTTTCTACATAGCGTTCAATATTTCCGTAAACAGTATCCACCCAAAGAACAGGTGTAACCCCATCCAGCATCTCTTCAATAATATAATTTGCAAATCCTTTTGTTAATCCAAATCGTCTTCCTTTGGCTATCACTTTAAATCGGGCATCACTCTCAAATAGTATCTTCTCCTGGTTAGGGTGATAAGTCATTTCAAGTTCAAGCTCTTTCATTTTTTGTGCGGTGCTTTTCTTTTAACCACTATCTTGTAATCTCCGGTCTCAACTACCTTCTCACTCTGGTCTAAATACTGTTTTCCCAACCATATCAGCATTGATACATTTCCTCCCATTGCAACCTGTATCTGCTTTCTCTTTAACCTCTGATTGAGATTGACCTTCCCTTTTATAAGAAAAATCTCAAATTTCCTTTTCAGTGTGCTGTCATCATATCCTAAAGCTTCAGAGATTTCTTTATTGGTAAGTCCGTAGGATGCAAGTTTTTCCACCTGCTTCTCCACAGAAATATCTTTTTTGTTACTCATTTTCATCATTCCCCCTAATTATTTAAGGTATTTTATATAAAAAACAATATTTTATTAGGAAATATACAAAAATATTTGCATATATTAAAGTATTGCAGTATATTTGCCTTAGTTTATTAGGTAATTATTCAAGATTGCCAAATATTATTAAGTAAACTGGGGTAAATATGAAATTTGAAATATTCAAAGTCGGCAAGCATACAAGTGATAAAGGTGTCACTAAAGACTATTCACTTGATGATCTTAACTTTATAGCATCCAGCTACAATCCTTCCGAAGATGAAGCTCCAATTGTTATCGGTCACCCAGAGGATAATGATCCCGCTTTCGGTTGGGTCAGTTCTTTATCCATTACTTCTGATGGTAAACTTATTGCAGAAGCTCCTGATGAAAAGATTCAGCCTGATTTTCTTAATTCAGTTAAAGAAGGTAGATATACTAAACGCAGTATCTCTCTCACACCGGAAAGCAAGCTTCGTCATATCGGTTTTCTTGGTGCCGCTAAACCCGCCGTCAAAGGTTTGGCAGATATTCGATTCTCCTCCCCTTCTTCTGAAGTATATGAATTTGATATGGAGAAAGTAATTGTAGATGAAAAGAAACCTGCAGAACATAAACCCGAAATTAAAGAAGATAAACTCTCCGTACTCTCAGAAGAAATAAATCATCTTAAAGATACAATTGCTTCAATGCAGTCTAATTTTTCTGAATCAGAACTTAGTTCCACAAAAGCATCCATTGACAAACTTAGTTCTCAGCTTAATACTCTGCAGTCAAAAATTTCTAATTCTGATTTTGAATCTCTTCTCGATAAGAGAATTGATGTCGGTACGCTTACGCCTGCAATTAAAGATAAGGTCCTATCTGTCTCAAACTTTATGCAGTCGCAGAATTTCGGTGAAGATTTCTCGCAGTTAAAATTTCAAAGTGATCTTAATAAGCTTCTAACCACTCTTGTTGATTCACTGCCTAATTTTAGTCTGTTTGAAAATTTCGCTGAAAAACCCGATACAGATTTGGCATCAGTTGATGATGATTTATCAGATCTTAACGTTGATGAAGAATCAAAAAATATTCATCGCAAAGCAGTTGCACTTATGAAAAAAAATGATCTTTCATACTTAGGTGCAGTAACTAAAATTATGAAATCAAAATAAGGGGATAAAATGAGTACATTAAAAAAACAAAGAGTTGTAGATCAAGTTTTAACCAGCATTGCCCGTGGTTTTACTAATGCTTCCCACGTTGCAGTTTCTCTCTTTCCTATTGTTTCAGTCTCAAAGGAAGGTGGCAAGATTCCTGAGTTTACTAAAGAAGCTTTCAAGATTTACAATACTGAAAGAGCAATCCGTGCAAAATCTAATCGTATAAATCCTGAAAATAGAAACGAGATTGATTATGTTCTAACAGAACACGATCTTGAATATCCGATTGATTACCGCGAAATTGAAGAAGATATGCTTCCTCTTCGTTTGCACGCAACTAATGTTGTTACTTATGGTATATCTCTTCGCTTAGAAAAACTTGCCGCTGATATTTCTCAGGATTTAGCAACTTATCCTTCAGGCAATAAAGTTACCTTAGCTGCAGGTGATAAATTCACTAACACATCATCCAACCCATTCACTGTTTTTGAAACAGCCAAAGAAGCTATTAGATCAAAAATTGCTCAGCGTCCTAATGTTTGTGTTATCGGTGCATCTGCTTACAGCGCATTAAAAGAACATCCTGCCGTATTGGATAGAATTAAGTACACACAGCAGGCAGTTATAACACCCGAACTATTAAGGCAGTTATTTGATTTCAATAAGCTCTACGTAGCAGATTCTGTCTATGCAGATGATGCAGGTACATTCAATGATATTTGGTCTGATAATGTTGTTATAGCATATGTTCCTAATGCAAATAAAGATGTTCCCAGGTCTTACTATGAGCCTGCATTTGGCTATACACTAAGAAAGAAAAACAATCCTGTTGTTGATGCTTATACCGAAGGCGGTAAAGTTGAAATCATAAGAAACACCGATTTATTTGTCCCAAAAGTTGTTGGATCAGATGCCGGTTATTTAATTAACGATACAAACGCTTAACGTTGTAGTGAGCGGAGTCGAACTATGAAATATATAATCAATAAAACAGATTTGCTCATCAATAACAAACTTCACTCAGAAGGCAGCGAAGTAGAGCTAACTAAAGAACAAACTAAAGGAATTGAAGATTATCTCATTCCTATAGCTCAAACTGGTCATTCCGCACTTGATGCGGAATCTCCTAATAAATTAAAAAAGATCAAAGGGGTTAAAAAATGAAAACTGAACAGCCAATTTTAATAACATCAATTGTAGCAGCAGCCAATCTCTCAAAAAACTTATTCATTGGTTTTGATGGTAACATCTGCGGTAATGGTAAAAAAGCTATTGGAGCCTGCAATGCGGAAACGGATTTGGGGGAGATGGCTCCTTTAGCTGCAAAAGGCATTGCACTTGTTTTATCAGGTGCGGCCGTATCTGTAGAAGATAAAATCCAATCAGATGCTAACGGTAAAGCCATAACTTTTTCTTCTGGTGAAGCAAATGGTTATGCTATGGATGCAGCTACTGGTGCTGATGAACTTATTCGTGTACTTTTAACTTAAGGGGGATTCAATGAAAAAGATTTTTATTCTATCGTTTATCGTTTCACTTTTCTTCGTTTCACAGTCCTACTCTCAATGGTGGGTTGATGGCGGTAATCTTATCTGGCCTTACGGTGATGTAACTATTTCAAATGATTTAGCAGTAAATGGTACTATCACAAACGACGGTGTTAGACCTTATAAAGTTTATACTGCAAATATTATTATTGATGAAGAAACTCCAAGTATTTCTGCCATCGTGATAGAAAACACACTCGGGAAAACCATTACTTGGTCCAATCACGCAGCAGGTAGGTGGTGGGGTGTTTTATCAAGCGCGTATAATTCTAATGAGTCGGTTGTTTGTTTGCCTTCAACTAATACGCTTATTTTCAGTACTACAGATGGCATAATTGGTTTTTCAAAGATTAGTAACGATACTTTTGAATTAACTGAACATTATCAAGGTAGTTTTGCGAATGTTACCGTTGTTAATTATACAGTTGAAATTCGAGTATATCCATAAATTCTAAATACGCTTCCCTTACTGCTCAATTTCAAACGCCCTCGGCTCTGTAGCGGGGGTATCTTTTTGTCCATTTAGGGCTTTAATTTTCATACAGCACTAGGTTAAAGCTAATAAATCTTTTATTCCTTTTTTTTATTTTATCTTTATTACCATACATTTGTATGGTATGAGCAAAAAAGTATTCCATTCGGAGTTATTTGGCAGATTAATTCAGCCTAATGATAAGGATTATAGGCAAATTGTCTATGCTGAAGCTTTATTCCGATACAATCGTATGCAAAAAGCCAACTGCACCTGCTTTGAATGTAAGCGTCAAAGAGAAAAACTTGCTGATTTTATTGAAAATGATAAAAAGTATAGGATTAGGAATAATTCTGCGTAATTAAAAAACCCCGTTACCGAAGCAGCGGGGTTTTTGTCTTAGTTTCAGGACTGGGGGTAATCCTTTCCTAAGTACACAACAAAAATAATTAAAGAAGCATAAAAAATAAACCTGTTCGTTCCACCAAAAGGTTTCCCTTTTGACATTCTCTTACAGGCTAATTTTTTCAAATCTGTTTTAGCGTTAAAAGCTTTTGCTACCGCTAACCCTTTAACCATCAATTCCGTTTTTGCCCCCTTGCAAAATATATGTTTCTCCCCTTCTCTAAATGCTTCTCATTCCATTTCCCTTTTCATTGCTATCAGTACAACTGCAAGTCAAAAAGATAATACCACCGCCTTGCTTTCGGCATTCCTTTTCAACTTGCCTACCCTCAGTAAATCAATTCTGCAGTCATTAGGGGGCAAAAACTGTTTTTTCGGCGTACACTGCCGTAAATGATTAACAAATAAAGGAGATAAAATGAACAATGCACAAAATCTGCAGCAGCTTTTTGACGAGTTTGTAAAAACTGAACTTATTCCACAACATAAATGCAAACAGCATTTACGAATAATTGAGGAAACGCATTCACTAAATTCATTTCATAATATTGTAGTTGCTCGTAGGTGTGTTTGTAAAATATGCGGTAAAAATTTTGAATACTATGATCCAAGAGGATTGGATTAATAGTTTTTAATATTCTAAGTTTGCAAAGGTATGTTTTTTAATCAAATAAATATTTCACAATATATCATTCTCAGTCTGGATTCACTCCATACAAAGTCCATACATACTCCATACACAGTCAGCGGGATTTTAAGAACTTCTGGAAACGAAAAAAGCCCTAAAACTTATCGTTTTAAGGCTTTTACAAGCGGGGCCGACGAGACTCGAACTCGCGACCTCCTGCGTGACAGGCAGGCGTTCTAACCAACTGAACTACGACCCCTTGAAAATTTGCAGGCGAAATATATAGCCTAAAGCAAATAAATCAAAAT
>Ga0307423_1000744_pt1 | contig 21458 bp, 21 predicted proteins | sample SalMarWE160310MG_FD_202154 | JGI IMG/M metagenome (GOLD analysis project Ga0307423, IMG submission 202154) | Salt marsh sediment microbial communities from the Plum Island Ecosystem LTER, Massachusetts, United States - WE1603-10 | ecosystem: Environmental > Aquatic > Marine > Intertidal zone >...
GTTCCGTTAATTTTCACAGTGAGTGAGCCTGTTTCGCAAATGTCATACAGCCTTGACGGAAATGAAAACGTTACCGTTTCTGGGAATACGACCTTAACTGAATTGGCTAACGGAGACCATAACATAACGCTTTATGCAAAAGATGAGTCTGGGAACACGGGGGTTTCCGAAACGGTCTATTTCACCGTGATGGTTCCTTTTCCTGCAACGATGGTCATCGCTCCTATCGCGTCAGTGGCGGTTATCGGCGCAGTGTTGCCGTTTTACTTAAGGAAGCGGAACGGAAACAAGCGCTGAACCACATGCGTGCACGTTCCAACGATTGGGGGGTTTTTTGAGGGGTTGGAGAGGGTTTGGGGTATGGGCTTTACACTTGAAGTCGCTGCTTGCTGACTGAGGATTGGGCGGTTTTGCAGAAGTTTTTTTAGAGGGGAAAATCTCAATAGGAGGGCGAACAGGCATAGGGGAAGATTACATGGTTGCTGAGCGCGTGCGCGTGCCTTTCCGAACGGGAAAGTCAGCCAAATAACGAAGGGGAATAGAAAACGGTGAAGAAAGCGCTAGTTGGGGCTATCGTTATAATCCTGTTGTGCAGCCTTTTGGGGGTGGCGTTGTTTCTGCACACTGCGCCAGCGCCCACGCCCTCGCCTTCCCCCTCGCCATCTCCAACACCTACACCAACGTTATCTCCGTCACCTTCACCTACGCCAACGTCTATGCCGTCACCGACGCCATCTGTGGAACCAGACGCCTTAAAGACCGCAGTCACAAACGCAATCAACTTCTTCGAAGATTCACCCCACCCAACCCAGGCAAACCAACTGTACGCCCTTATGATGCTTGACGTGATGTACCGCCGCTTCGGAATCAGCGAGTTCGCCGACGCCCTACAAATCTATGACCAAGCCATAGAAGCGAACATGCAAGACGCGCCTATAATGCGCGTGTTCCGCCGCATCGCCGACCATAACAACCAGCTGCAGCCTGGAGACCTACAGTCGATAACCTATGACCTTGACCGCCTCACCGTCCCCGCCCTCTACTGCGACAGATATGGCCTACCAGACGATTACGCTGCGCAGCTTGAACAAGCAGCGAACCTCGGGGATTACATGCTCACACACGCAGTGCTATCGTTGATATGGGTCCAAGAAAACGGCTACACGTTGCAGCTGCCCGACGGCTTCACCCAAAGCCTGTACCAAGCCACCGCCACGCTGATCAATAACGATCCAGTGGTGGACGACTTGGAGCTTGAGGCAGCCGCGTTTCTCTACCTTGCGGGGCAAGGCAGCCTAGTTGATAACGGCTTTGTCAACCGTGCCATTGCGGCGCAAAACTACGACGGAGGCTGGCGGCCTTCCAGCAACGACCCTGGCGAATCAAACTGGCATGCTACGGCAGTGGGGCTTTTGTTCCTGTTGCATGTGGAATATCCTGCTGACTTGTATCCGCCGATGCTGGCTCCTGCTTCGCCATAAGAGTTGGCGCTCTGAATCCAGCGTCTGCACGGGTAACTTTGCCTGTTAAAAGGCGTCTTCCTCGAAACGTATGAGAACGCATGTTGGAGACTAAGCTTTCGATTCTGAGGATGTTAGAAAATGTTTTGGCGCTTGCGCCGTTTTATTTTTAACTTAAAAAAGAAAAAGGGATAGATTGTTTGGTTTTTTGCTTTGCGCTTATCGTTTCCTTAGTATAAGGATGGCGAAGCCGATTGCTACTACGATGATCAAGGCGGTTCCGAAGCCGATGACGTACGTGTCAGTGTTGGATGGTGGCGGTGGTGTCGGTGTTGGCGTGGCTTGTGGTGCTTCTGCTACGCTGATGTAGGTTGATGCGGTTGATGCACCATAAGCTTTGGATCCTGCGAATGTGGCGAATATTTGGTAGTCGCCTGGAACGTCGGGTGTGAATTTGATGCCGTAGTTGCCGTTTATGTCGCTGGTTGTGTTGCCGATTTCGTAGAAGTTGCCGTTGGGATCAAGTGTCTCTAAGACGACTGGAACGCCTTTTGCGTTTGCAGGCTTTCCTTGGTCCATGAACATGTATTCCATCCATGCGCCCATGTCTTCGTCGGATATTGCTGGTGTGCCTTTGAGGCTGAAGTCGAACATGTCGTTGGTGTTGCGTCTGCCCGTGGGAGTCTGATCTGTGACCGTGCCGGTGAGCATAACGCTGGCGCCCAATGTCGGAACAAGCTGCGGACCGGAAAGTGTCATGGCGCTGTCTCCTTTGCCGAGGCAGTATATTTCGTTGTCATAGAAGTTGAGTCCTACTATGTGGCCGTCTGCCATTTGCAGGTACTGTCCGGTGAGATGTGCTCCGCCGTTGGCTGAAAACATGAGCATTGAGAATATTTCCGTTCCGTCCGTTGCGTTGATGCAGCGTAAGTTGGGTCCTCGCCACATGGGCTGTGTGATAGAGTGCTCACCCGTGAGCGTGTAGATTTTTCCGTCAGCGATGGCGAACATGTTTATGGGGTAGTTGCCGTAAGGTGATTCAAAGCCGACGTTCTTGGCTGTGAAGTTCCAAAGGATGTCTCCCGTGGTGATGTTGTAGGCAAGTATCACTCCGCCGTAGCCAGCGGTGAGAAGTTTGCCTTGGTAGATGTTGCTAATCATGGTGTAGTAGTTGTTTTGTGGTTCGGGTTCACTTTCCCAGATCTGGTCTCCTGTTGTCAGGCTGTAACCCCATCGTTTCAGCAGTTTGGGACATTGCAGTAGTATCATGCCGTCGTCTGGATCCACGCCTGTTATGGCAACTCCTGTTCCGAAGAATCCTGATGAGAGGTTGAGCGATTTCGACAGAAATGGCTGTGTAAATTCTGTTTTATACATCTGCGATCCAACTGCTCCGCGTGATGGGTCAAGGTTTACGGCTAGCATTGTACCTGGAACTGCGCCGTCCTCGTCGTTACTTCCGAGAGCACCGAAGATTATCTGGTCACCCTCACGTATGGCTTGGACGCTGAGGCCCGCTACGTTCGGCATTGAAGCGTTCAATGAGAAGCCGAAGTTTCCGTCGTGGATATAATAGCCGTTATAGGTTGGTGGGTTAGGCCATCCAGTGCCGAAAGCGCCACCTGAAGGCCGCCATTGCCAGGCTGTAGTTCCTTCGTTGAATCCAAGCTCCGTGGGTATGGCAGTGTTATTCCATATCTGCAGATAGTAGTTGGGGTTTGTATTGTTTCCCAGATTAGCAGCGTTGTAGTAGCATATGCTTCCGTCTAAGCCATAAACTTCAGTACCGCCGCCACCGGAGCCGAAGAAGGAAAACGATGGTGCAGACACGTTGGCGATTTTACATATAGAATGACCCGTGTGTGCGTCAATCATCTCCCAAACCTGCTTTCCTGGTTGGTTAGTAAAACCTGGAGGCAGAGTGACACCAGAAGTTATCCACAAGTATGGATAGCCTCCGTGCTGGTTAGGCGACTCGTAATTGTATATCTGACCTTTCGACGGCATAGTACTGTTTCGGAATTCCATCGTTTCGCCTGTGTAAAGATTAACGACAAGATAGCCCTCTGACACATGTGCATCTGCGCGGTCGTTGTAGAAAATTTTTCCGTCCATGATTATTGCGCTGAAACTAAGACCCTGGTAGTGCCCGGTTTCAAAGCCTGTGTTACCAAACCTTTCGTCCATGATGCCGCCCGCATAAAGTGGTTTTGTCCATATTATGTGAGGGCTTTCTGGACCTATGCCATAGACGAAACGCTCAGTTGTGCCACCATAAGTCCCTGCTGGTCTTATAGCTGCACCGCCAAGCCAGTTTCCAGCCAGTACGTACCAGTTTCTGCTTGCATCGTTTATTGGGCGAGTCCACGCTCCTGTTGGTAGAGGTGCTTCAGGCCATGGCTGTATTGGTTCTTCCTGCACGGTGAATGTCACAGGAAGGCTGTCAGCAGCGCTGTAAATACTGTCAACAGCAGGCGTAAAACCTGCCGGTGTTTTTTTCGTTTGTTCAGGTATGAAAGAGGTGACAGTGTAGGTGCCAACCATCGTTGGTGTATAGCTATAATAACCACCGCCCACAGGATCGGACTCGGGGATCGTTATGGTTTCGTTGGTCCCTTCAGGGTCTGTAACGATGAATCCTACGTTAGACCAGTGAGCTCGACCACCAGTCGCGATTTCGCCGATATCCGGTGGGATATCTGCTGTCCACATGACAAGCAACACTTGCTGGTTAACGCCTATGACGTCGGGGCTAACGGATACGTAAACTGCGCTTGCATACGTGTTTACCGCGTTAGCGGTTGGAAATAGAGCTACGGATGAAAGAGCAATAGTCAGTGATAGAAACAAAGCAATCATAATAGCAGATTTATTTTTAGGCAATTGCATTTTTTTTCTTCTCCTTTTATTCTGTAAAGACGGGTATGAACAAGTTCCCATATAAGAGTTTGGGAAAATGCAGGATTTAATCAAAAAATTTCAGTTTAGACAACATAGAAGGGGTCTTAAAAGCAAAAAAGACGCAGTGTTCCTAAACAAAGTTTACAGTATATGCATTTGATTCAAAAAGCAGACACAGAACGTCACAGGGTTTTGCTGAGAAAGGCTGCTTGCAGGGTTCGCGGATAGAAAGGTTTGTATTCTGGATTCAGAATTCTTAATACACAAGGCGCTCAAGGCAAATAACAAGAACAAAGGAAACGATTCTATGAAAACCAAGACAACCCTTGGAACCATACTCGCCGCCATAATCTTACTGGGCCTAATGGCACCCCTCGTAAAAGCAGACACACTCGTCAACACAGATTTTGAACAGGAAAGCTTCTCAAAAACAGTGGATTACATGGAATACGTCCGCGCCTACGCCACACTGAACGGCATCCCGCAAGAAGGCTTTGCCAAGTGGCACGCCAACATGTACATGACCTACGTGAACAGCAGCGGCTTAAAACTTCTCTACGCTGGACTAGAGGAAATAACTACAGACGAATCCAGTTACCTGCGCATACCCATGCAATCATTCATAATGGCTTACAAAACCAACGAAAACAACCGTGATGTCATCTTGGCATCCACGTTCCTCATGCTCATGGCATTCAACGAAACCGCCAACACAATTTTCCCCGATTCTCCAGACACCAGCGACACCCTCTTCGCCTCGTTCAGCCTCGGCTTCGACCTCAGCAAATTAGGCAAAACACTCCCAGTGCTTAACAGCAAAACAGAAACCATCCCCCTAACACATGAAGGCAACACGTGGACATGGGGCATGAGATACACCAACCTAACCGCGCTCTGGTGGCAAACATGGATAAACCCCAACAATCCCCACTTCCAAAACAGCTGGCCCGTCGGCTTAACAGTCTACGATGAACTGACGTTCACGTACAAGCTTACAATCGACCCTGAATCAGGCACCGCAACGCTGCAGGAAAACCACGTGATTGGAAGAATGCGGCACTTATTCGTCGGCATAATTCCAGCCCTCTGGACATATTACAACAGCACAGGCACCTACGGCATGCTGGGCAGAAAACTCAGCAACGACACCATCTACGACTTCATCCACGACAATGGGCTTGAAATGAGCATCATAAACTTCCAAACTTCAGTAATGGCGGACCACGAAACCTACAGCCAAACACCCTCGGGACAAAACGTAACAGACACCGAAGTCCCAGTCACCGACACCTCAATTGGCACTTACGCGGATGACGGCGAAAAAATCTTCAACGCCGACTTCGGCACCAAAAAGGACTATAACCTCTACAACTACACGGCTGACCCAACCGAAACCACGTTCGACACTTATGAGGCGACATCAAGAACCGCCCGAATCGCAGGTTTCGCAGGCAACGGCGGACTCTTCGCGCTTCACATAGGCTTGATGAAGTTCCTGCCCGCCGTAGTCGTGCACATGTATCCTGCGCTCTTCGCCAAAGCCGTGTCCACAATCGCTAACATGAGCCGAGCCAACTACTTCTACATAACCGCTTATCCAGAATACAGCGGCTACAGGGTTGAGCATGACCCGACGTTCACCGCGTACATAGCCACAAACACGGACACTTCAGGTAACCCGCCACCCGCAGGCGCAGGAGGAATAATCATCATCGCCGTAATAATCGTCTCTGTCGGCATAGGCGTAGCATTGCTCTTAGCCCGAAGAAAACCCCGCTAAAAAACATTCACCCTTTTTCTACTGTTTTCTTGTAGCGTTTTTCAGCTTACGCGCGGCAACTTCAAGTTCTTCAAGCATCCCATCAACAGCACCCTGACGCTTTTGAATAATGTTAACGAAGGCGCTTCCCACGATAACGCCGTCTGCCCCAGCCTCAATAATGCGTTTTGCATGCTCGGGCTTCGAAACTCCAAATCCCACAGCCAACGGAACCCGCCCGCTCGTAAAAGCCAAAACCCTCCTAATCAGCTGGACTGTTGAGTCCTCCACTGTCTCGCGCGTTCCTGTGACGCCAAAATGCGAAACAACATACAAAAACCCAGAAGTGCACGCCACAATCTTGCCTAAGCGCTCGTTCGAAGTGGAAGGCGCCGCAAGAAAAATCGTGTCCACCCCGCAGCTCTCAGCGGCTTCGCGGTACGTCGCCGCCTCTTCAACGGGAAGGTCAGGAACCACCACGCCGTCAACCCCGAAGCTTTTTGCCAACCGGAAAAAGTTCTCCACTCCCATGCGGAAAACAGGATTAAAATACGTCAAAATCACCACGGGCACGCCCTGCTTCCTCTTAATTTCCCCCGCCATGCCCAGCACCATCTTCGGCGTGGTCCCCGCCTGCAACGCGCGAACGCTGGCAGCCTGAATAGTTGGGCCGTCCGCAATCGGGTCAGAAAACGGCACGCCCAGCTCAAGTATGTCCACGCCGCCTTTAACAAGCGCCTCAGCGATACTAGCCGTAAGCCTTGGCTCAGGGTCTCCCGCTGTCACGTAACCTATTAAAGCGCCGTCGCCCTGCGCCTTCAGCCGTTCGAAAACTTTGGCTATGTCGCTCATATTTTCACTCCCAGAAAATCCGCTACCACTTCAACGTCCTTGTCTCCACGCCCCGACAAAGTCACTACAATCGCCTGTTCACGCTTCATCTTCCGAGCCAACTTCATGGCAAAAGCCACAGCATGCGAAGACTCCAAAGCCGGAATTATGCCCTCCTCCTTCGACAGCATGCAGAAAGCATCCACCGTTTCCGCGTCCGTCGCCGTGGCATATTCAGCCCTCTGCAAGGTTTTCAGAAAAGAATGCTCCGGTCCGACTCCAGGGTAGTCTAACCCCGCGGAAATGCTGTGCGTATTCTGTATCTGCCCGTCCCTGTCCTGCAACACGTAGGTTAGCATGCCATGGAATACACCCTCGGCTCCAGCGCCCAAGGCGGCGGCGTGCTTGCCGGATTCAATGCCTTCTCCTGCGGCTTCAACACCGTACAGCTTCACTTCCGGATAGTCTTCAAAGGGGTAGAAGGTGCCTATGGCGTTGCTGCCTCCGCCGACGCATGCGACCAGCGCGTCTGGCAGTCGCTGCTCTTTCTGCATGAACTGTTCTTTTAGTTCGGTGCCGATGACGCTTTGGAAATCCCTGACAATCAGGGGATAAGGGTGCGGACCTACAACGGAGCCTATCAGGTAATACGTGCTTTCAAGATTGGTAACCCAGTCCCTGAACGCCTCGTTAATGGCGTCCTTCAAAGTTTTAGAACCAGACTCCACAGGATGCACCTCGGCGCCCAGAAGTTTCATGCGGAACACGTTGAGCCGCTGTCGCCTCATGTCTTCAACGCCCATGTACACTTCAGCCTTCAAGCCCAAGGCGGCGCAGGCGATGGCGGTGGCGACTCCGTGCTGACCCGCACCTGTCTCGGCAATCACGCGTTTCTTTCCCATCCTTTTAGCCAGCAGCGCCTGCCCGAGCGTGTTGTTGATTTTGTGGGCGCCTCCGTGCGCAAGGTCTTCCCGTTTCAGGTAGATTTTCGCGCCGCCCATTTTCCGTGTTAGATTCTCCGCGTAATACAGCGGTGTGGGTCTTCCAGCGTACTCCGACAGGTAATACGCCAGCGCTTTGCAGAAGTTCGGGTCTTGTTTAGCCTCAGCGTAGGCTTCTTCCAAATCGCTGATTGCAGCCATCAAGACTTCGGGCACGAAGCGTCCGCCGTATTTGCCGAATTTTCCGTCAACTGGATAGTTGCTTATCTTTTTCATCTCATACATCCCTTAGCGTTTTTAACAAACTCCACCATTTTCCGGTAATCCTTAACGCCCGGCTGTCGTTCCACGCCGCTGGACACATCCACCGCGTAAGGCCCAACAGTGCGCACCGCTTCAGCGACGTTCTCAGGATTCAGCCCACCCGCCAGAATTAACGGTTTCGGATAGACAAGCCGCCTAACGTGCTGGCTCACGTTCCAGTCGTGAACGACGCCTGTGCCCCCGTGTTTTCCCTGAACAAACGAGTCAAGGAGAACCGCATCAAACATTTTTGCCGCCTCTGCCGCACTGCCAACCTCATCGGGAGAACCCGCTTTGACTGCGCCTATTAAGAGCTTGGCTGGAAGTTTGTCTCTGACGGCACCAACATCCTGCAGGTGTTCTCCGTGAACCTGCAAGGCGTCAGGATTCAGCGCTTCGCAAGCTTCCACAATTTCGCCTAAGCTTGCCGGCACCATCACCAGAACGGTTTTCACGAAGGGCGGAACCTGCCTAATCAGGCTTCCAGCTTCTGCAAATGAAAGGTTCCTTGGAGAAGAGGCTACGCCAACCACGAACCCCACGGCGTCCGCTCCTGCAGTCGCTGCCGCCTCCAAATCTTCCTTTCGGGTTATCCCGCAGATTTTCACCCTAACCGCATTCATAAGGCTGACACAAACTCCCTAACCCTGCTTTCAACGTTGTCCGCTAACATGACGGCTGACCCTATCAGAAAAGCTTGCGCACCACATTCACGTAGAAAACGCAGGTCATCAGGCGCGCTAATCCCGCTTTCGCTCACCACGACCTTGCCTTCCGCACGGTTCCTTTCCAGAATCTCCTTTGTCACGTTCAAATTCACGCTCAGTGTCGCCAAATTTCGATTGTTAATCCCCACCAAGTCAGCGTGAGTTCTAACGGCAGAACGAAACTCATCCGCAGTATGCGCTTCCAGCAACACCTCAAGCCCTCCCGAGTGCGCTGTCGCTATCATGTCGCTTAGGCTGCACTCGCAGTATCCTCTGTCAAAAAGCGCCTCAATCAACAACGCCACGTTGGCATCCGCCTTTGAAGCTGCTTCCAACTGGACAGGACTTAGAATTATGTCTTTCATTAGAATTGGAAGCTTCACCGCTTTCCGCGCTTGGGCGAGAGAGCGCAAAGAGCCATGGAAATGCTTTGGCTCGGTTAGAACGGACAATCCGACGGCGCCCCCTTTTTCCATGCTTTCCGCGACGCTGCCCACTTGAATGTGTTCCCTGATTGTGCCTGCGGACGGCGAGGCGGCTTTGATTTCCGTGATTACCGGCGCATTTTCGGCTTCGAGGATTGCCTGTTTCAAGCTGATGTGGGAAGTGACTGCCTCATTTAGCGTTTCATAGTAGCCGCTGTCGATTGTTTCTCGTGCGCTCTTCGCCAGAGTGTCAAGAAAGTCAGGCATGCTTGGATTCTAGCTCCTCAAGTTTTGACAGGTCGCCCCCAGAAGCGCGGACCAGCGCTTTGAGTTTTTTGTAGGCGGCTCCGCTTTCAATGGATTCGCGGGCTACTTCCATGCCGTAACTGAAGTCTGCTGCTTTCCCGCCCACAATGATTCCCGCGGCGCTGTTAACAAGCACTATTTCCGTCTTCGGGTTTTCGGGTGGGCATTTGCCGTTTAAAATCTGGAACACTATCTCGGCGCTTTCATCTGGCGTAGTCCCTCTTATATCTGCGATTCGAGCTGTTTTGACGCCGAAGTCCTTTGGCGCGACCTCCATGATTGCCACTTCGCCCTTTTTTAGCCACGCTACTGCCGTTTTGCCTATCGTGGACACTTCATCCAAACCATCCAAGCCGTGAACAACCATGGCTTCTTCGCATCCAAGCTTCTCCAACGCATAACCCAGCGGAGCCGTTAGCTGCTTGTCGTAAACGCCGAGCAACTGCGCGTTGGCAGAAGCGGGATTCGTCAGTGGTCCGAGAACGTTGAATACCGTGCGGATGCCGATCTCTCTTCTTGGTTGAATAGCGTACTTCATGGCAGGGTGAAAAGCAGGCGCAAACATGAAGCCCACTCCAACCTGCTCGATAGTGGCTTGCACCGCCTCAGGCCTCATTTTAAGGTTGAGTCCCAGCCGTTCCAGCACGTCGGCGCTGCCGCTTTTGCTGGTGACGGAACGGTTTCCATGCTTGGCTATGGCGATGCCTGCGCCAGCGACCACAAACGCCGCCGCGGTGCTGATGTTGAAGGTTTTTATTTTGTCGCCGCCTGTGCCGCAAGTGTCAACCAGGCGACCTTGTACGTGGGGGTGGATTTGGCGGCAGTGTTCCCTCATAACTTCGGCGAACGCTATAAGCTCCTCAACGGTTTCGCCTTTCATGCGCAGGGCTGCCAAGAACGCGGCTATCTGCGCGTTTGTTGCGTTCCCTGACATAACTTCACGCATTAAGCTCTGCGCTTCCTCGAAGGGGAGGTTTGCGCCGTCAATCAGTGTTTGTATGCTTTCTCTAATCATTCTTCGTCATCTGCCTTCCAGAAAGTTTTTCATAACGAGTTTTCCGTCCTCGCACAGTATAGATTCGGGGTGAAACTGCACGCCTTCAATGGGGTACTCGGCGTGGCGGACACCCATGATTTCTCCGTCGTCAATTGCCACCGCGGTCACCTGAAGGCACGAGGGAATGGAGCATTTTTCGCCTGCAAGCGAGTGATACCGCGTGGCGGTGAAAGGGTTGTGAACGCCGTGGAAAATGCCTTTTCCGTCATGTTTGACCGCGCAGGTTTTTCCGTGCATCAGCCGCTTGGCAGAGACGATTTTTCCGCCGAACGCATGAATTATACCTTGATGGCCGAGGCATACGCCTAAAGTGGGAACCGTGCGGCTTACTTGCTGCAGGATTTTGGTGCAGACGCCGAAGTACCGTGTTTCTTCGGGTGTGCCTGGACCTGGAGAGATCACGATGCGGTCGGGTTTAAGCTGTTTAACCTGTTCAAGGCTTAATGCGTCGTTTCTGTAGACGATGACCTCTGCGCCTAGTTCTCCGATGTACTGGACAAGGTTGTACACGAAGGAATCGTAATTGTCAATTACCAGAACTTTCAAGTGGTTTCGCCTCCAGCTTTCTCAAGCGCCTTAATTAGCGCCTCTGCTTTGTGGTTGGTTTCAAACCATTCCCGTTCTGGAACGGAATCGGCCACAATGCCCGCGCCCGCTTGAATGTAGGCTTTTTCCTTGTCTGCGAACAGGGTGCGGATGGTTATGGCGAAATCCGCGTTACCATTATAAGAGAAGTAGCCGACTGCACCCGCATAAGGTCCCCTCCGCGTGGGCTCAAGCTCTTCGATGATTTCCATGGCGCGGACTTTGGGCGCTCCGGAAACCGTGCCTGCGGGGAAAACCGCTCTTAACGCGTCGTAACATTTGAGTTCGTCCTTGAGGTCGCCGACAACCTGCGAAACGATGTGCTGCACGTGGCTGTAGCGGTGAACTTGCATGAACTCTGGAACGTGGACGCTTCCGAACTTGGCGATTCTGCCGATGTCATTCCTAGCCAAATCAACCAGCATCACGTGCTCAGCCCGCTCTTTTGGGTCAGCAAGCAACTCTTTAGCTAAGCGGGTGTTTTCAGCTGGGTTTTCTGCGCAGGGTCTTGTTCCAGCGATGGGGAAAGTTTCCACAGTCCGGTTGTCTACTCTGACGAGCATTTCTGGGCTGGACCCAACGATTTGCCTGTTGCCCGCTTTGAGGAAGTACATGTACGGTGATGGGTTTATCTCGCGTAACGCCCGGTAAAACGCTATTAAATCTCCTTTGACGCGGAACTCGTAGCGTTTTGAGAGTACGACTTGGAAAATGTCGCCTGCGGTAACGTAGTCTTTGGCTTTTTCCACGGCTTTCTCAAAACGTTCTTTCGTAATGTTCACTTTCGGCTCGCTGCACGCTAAAGCCTCTTGGCTGCTGGGTTGTTTTATGAGGCTCTCAATTTCCGAAAGGCGGTTGTCGCTTGAGTAGTAGTAGAATGCGCGTCTTTGCCTGTGGTCAAACACGATGCCGTCGTCGAAAACGCCCAGCTGCACATCAGGAAAGTTAAGGTCGTCGCCTGCTTTTTGCGGGAGTTTTTCCCAGTAGCGAACCGTGTCGTAGGAGATGTAGCCGACCGCGCCTCCAACCAACCGGAATTCCCTGTTAGAAACCGCTTTGCCGTTCAAAAGTTTTTCAAGAACACGCAGCGGCTCGCGGGTTTGCTCTCTTTCAACTTCTCCAGTTTTCTCGTTGCGGACTGCCGCTTCTCCGTTCTTGATTTCAATTGTCAACCGTGGGTTGAAGCCTATGAACGAGTACTGCGCCAGTTTCCGTGGGCCTTCGATGGATTCGAGCAGGTAAGCGGTTTCATAACGTTTGTGGAGTTTGGAGAAGATTTCGAGGGGTGATTTTGTAAAAGGGATTTTCTTGTAGTTTAATTTGTGGGCTTCAGGTTGAGCCTGCGATTGTTGGGAGCCAAATACGATACCCCATGTTATTCTACTCCTTAAGTTCTGAACCATACCGCAATGGCGTATTTAAGGCTTATGTGTACATAAACGTACGCTAGGCGCCTACAGCAAACAGCTGCCCAACCAACCCAAATACGCTTCTGAACCCCCAACCACAGGAAGAACAAGAATCTCCGGCACTTCATAACTGTGCAAAACCTTCACGGTTTCCGCCAGCTTTTCGAACAAGTCCTTCCGTGACTTCAAAAGCATCAAGTATTCCTCAGCGCGCTCAATTTTTCCCAACCAATGAAAAAGGGATGAGACAGGCCCGATTATGTTGGCGCATGCAATAAGCCGCTGATTGAGGAGGTGCTGCGCTATTTTTTCGGCTTCCTGTTTGCTGGAGGTGGTAACAATAACGATGACGTAAGTGTCTTGCAAGGGTTTTCCGCGCCACTAAACGCTACGGGTTCTTTGCTAAAAAATTTTGCTGACGACAACAAGCTTGCGCTCTACTGGATGTTTCGTAATGTTTTCTAGTTTTGTTTGTGGCGCATCAACACATTTAAGGTTCGGTGAGATAATAGGTGTGTTTGAGGTGAACCTCGCTTGACAGAAGATCAACTTCGAGTTTTAAAGGCTATGAACGAGATTACAAGCCGCATAGACCTAAACGCTTTCGCGCAGATGGTCGGCTTAACCCCAAACCTGACGATAGAACGCGTGCAGGAACTCGTGAACACGGGACTTGTAAGGAAAACGGGCGGCGGATACGGCATAACGGACAAGGGCAAAGCCATCCTCAAAGCCATCACGCCAGTTCCAAAAGAGGAAGCGTTCCACTTTTACACGGGAATGCGACAGCCCACTGGGTTCTCAGCCGAAACCCTCAAAGACTTCTACGAAATAGTCAAACGCGTAGCTTTAGAGTCGCTGGAGTTTCACTTGTACCGTGAAGATTTTGAAAACTGGATTAAAGCCGCGTTTAAAGACGACGCCTTAGCCAATGAACTTGCCAGATTGAGAAACGCAAACGTAAAGGGAGAAGGCCTTAGAAAAGGAATCATGACGGCGATGGCAGAAAAATACGGCTTCTAAGGTAACACGCTTATCCAAGCTGCGCCTTTTCTTTCTCCAACTTGACCCACCAATCAGGCACCCTGACATTTTCAACAGTATCCCAAGAGTCAAAAGGTTTAATGTCCAGAACAGGAGTCCCGTCAAAAGCGTCAAGACCCCGAACCGTCAAAACGTTGCCTTCAACCTTGACAAGCTCAACCAGCGTCAACCCAACAGGGTTCGGGCGAAGCATAGTTCGCGTTGCAAACACGCCCAGCAACGGCAAGTCCCTTCTGCCTCGCGGATGAACCTTCAAAGTTTTCCGCTGCTCCTCTGAGACGCCGTGCAGCCAAAACAGCACAAACACGTGGGAAAACTCGTTGACGCCATCCAACGCCTCAGCAAACTCGTCATTAATGACTATCTCGGATAGGCGGGTTTTATCTTTCACTTCGTCTCCGACGGCTGCCCTTCGGACATAACCGATGGGGTTCAAAACAATTTTTGCTTGGGATTGCATACGTTTTTCACTCAGCGTTTGAATCGGCGTGAAACCATCTTAAATATTTTCCCTGTCACCGTCAACGAAAAATCGCTAAAATCGTTTTCCTTTGCCCCAGAAGTGGAGAAAAAGGTCTTTGACATAGCTTAGAAACATGGGGTCTTTTCCAAAGAAGCCTGCGTAATCCACTCTTCCTTCTTTGAAGCGAAAGCATAAACCCGCCTCTTTTTCGGTGACCACCATTACTGCTGGAGGCTCAGTGAGAGTTCTGTTTTCGAGGTTTGGAAGTTTTACAGGCGGCTGGGGTGAAAGTATCCTGTATTCGGCGCCTTTAGGGATTTGTTCCGCTATTGTGTCAAAGGCTTGTGGAACCGGTTCGGGGGAGACAGCCCACATGAACCGTTTGGCTTCTCCAATAAGCGTGGACGACTTCATCGTGCTTTCCACCATGCCCATCATCAAGTTAGCTTGCGAAAGTTCGCCTATCCTGTTCAAGAATTGAGGTGGAAGCCATGAGAAATCATGTTTCACGAAGTATTCTTTGTGCTTGAAAACAAAATCTAGTGATGCAGAAAGCTGCAATACGACTCTGCCGTACTCGGTGATGGCGTATGTGCCTTCGGGTTGCTTCTGAACAAGCAAACCTTCGCTCAGACGCTGCAACTGCCTAAACGCTTCAGTACTTGTCAAGTCTAGTTTGCGTGCGACCTCATTCATCTTCCAATCTTTCTCCATTAGCTTGCGTAGTATGCCGAGACGGCTTTCGCTTGCAAGCTCAAAAAACAATTTTTCTATTCCGTCTTCTTGGTTCTCCATCTTTTTCCTCACCGATGTTAAAGCGTTCACACCGCTGTATACCATTGCACATCCTACGCAAATAAAAGTAATCAGCCTTGCCGCCTAAGAAGAAACGTGAGGCAAGAAACATGGAAAATGAAACGAAACGCTTCTTCTCCGTCGAACTCAAATCAAAAGCTGACTTGACGAACATCACCTTGGCAAACGGCTCCCACGACAGCGTCTTGGTTGAGGGCACACTAGGCGAACTGGTGCAAGCCATGTTTGTGGAAAATATGATTCTGGAAATTGTCGGCACGAAAGGAATCTTGAGAATAAACTTGAAAGCAAAAGAGCTGAAGTCGCCCGAAAAAGCGGAAGCACGGGAGGTGAAATAATGCAAACACTGGGAATTGTCGCCATTGTCGTGATTTTTATTTTGAGCATCGCCGCTGTTAAGACTGCAATACCTAACGAGAAAGCAAGCAAAACCTGCCTACTTGGCTACAAAGCGGCCTGTTCTTTCACTCCCGTAAGCACTATAATCTTGATAATCGTAGCTATTGGCACATTTGTTGTCGCAAAGGGCGTGATTCTTGGATGATTACTGTTGTCCAAAGAAACCTTTCCAATACCCCTTTTTTGTGTGCCGCCTTGAGAAGATGTAATCAGGAAGGATTCCTGCCGTATACTGGGTATGCAAGCGTAAGCAGACCAGTAGGCTTATTCGCTGTTGGGCTGGCGAAGAGCATATAAATCGAAAGAATGGAATACCCTATCGTAAAGCGCACGCTCGCTTCTTTGAGATGAGAGAATTGAATGCTATTTCAACTGCTTTACCGCAGCAGCAGAAACCGTCGATTAACGCGACAAGAATCATAGCATCAACACTAGGCGCTACTGTTGGGCTAGCTGGCATGGAACATGGATTCTTAGAAATGCTTCAAGGCAGTGCTACGCCAAACGGCTTAGTTATAGACGCGATTGGTCCAGCACAAAAGCTGTGGCAGGGCGCAACGGAGCCTGCTTTGACAGTTATTCCCAACTTTTTCGCATCAGGCATCGCCGCAATGATTGTTGGGCTTATAGTCGTAATCTGGGCTGTGGTTTTCATCAACAAGAGACCCGGCGCCATAGTTATGCTGGTTCTATCAATCATGCTTTTTATGGTCGGAGGCGGCTCCCCACCAATATTCCTCGGAGTCGTAGCTGCCGCTGTTGCTACAAGAATAAACAAGCCGTTAAAGTGGTGGCAAACACACCTAAGCACCAATGCACGAAGAATCCTTGCCAAGATATGGCCATGGTCTGTAGTCTTCTTTGTTTTTATGTTCTGGTTTTCCGTTGTAGCCGCAATCACGGGGTGGCCTTTAACAATCTTCGATGCAACCGGAACAAACGCTTATCCTATTCTTTCGATACTCGGCTACGTTTCTGACGTAGTTATGTTGTTAGCTGTTTTCGCCGCATTCGCCTACGACATTCACCGGAGAAGCCTTAATCACCGATGCTAAACTATTCACACCGCTGTATACATTTCACACTGTAAGCAAATAAAAGTAATCAGCCTCCTCCACAAAAATTAGAGCAAGAGGCAAGAAGCATGGAAAGCGAAACTGAAAAAAAAGAACGACGCTTCTCTATAGAACTCAAATCGAAAGCCAACCTAAAAACATCGCCATAGCAAACGGCTCCAACGACAGCGTTCTCATTGAGGGCACCATAGGCGAACTGGTGCAAGCCACGTTCGCAGAAGAAATAATTCTGGAAATTATCGGCAAGAAAGGGCTCCTGAGAATAAACCTTGGAGAAGATGAAATCAAGAAAGCTATGCGGAAAAACCAGACGGAGGTGAAAAACGAATGAAAATACTTAGCAAAGCACAATCACCGGTAAGCATCAAGCCATTGATGAATCAAATGCTGAGACAGAAGACTCCGCTTGGAAAAGTCTCTACAAAGTTAGTGCATCAGCTGCCCTCATTATGGTGGTAGTTTTTTTCCCAATCCAGATCATCGCCTTCTCTATGGCGCCGATACCTACCACCGCGGTCGATTGGTTCACGCTACTTCGGAACAACAGACTTCTTGGACTTCTAGACCTTGATCTCTTGTACGTTGCTGACCAAACTCTCCTCATCCCGATCTTTCTCGCCCTCTACGTTGCTCTCCGACGAGCCAACAAAGCTTACATGGCACTTGCTACAATCTTCGGCATCCTAGGAGCTACGGTCTACTTCGCAACGAATAATGCCTTCTCTATGCTTTACCTCAGTGATCAGTACGCGGTTGCGACAACAGATGCGCAGAGGTCACTTTTTCTGGCGGCTGGAGAAACGACAATCGCCGTAAGTTTGGGAACTGCCTGGTACGTGTTTAATGTTCTCGCCTCCGTTGCCCTTCTGATAGTCTCAGTTGTCATGCTGCGATGCACTGTCTTCAGTAAGGCAACCGCTTACGTGGGAATTCTGGGAAGTGTATTTGGATTAGCCTTTTTCGTGCCGACAGCTGGTATCTTCTTCTTACTCATTTCTGCCTTTGCACTGCAGATATGGTTCGTTCTGATTGCCCAAAGGCTCTTTCAGATAGGACAGACCGTCTCGAATCAAGAAGCGAAACGGAATTGAAAATAGTCAAGCCAACCTGTCAGAATCAACGTTGAAAATTTTTCTATATCATCATGGCAGATAAGGGCGTTACTATTTTTTGCGTGGGCGAAGATTATATTAGGCGAAAGAAGCGTATTCTGAAAACATGAAGCCGTGTGTACTGTATTTCTCAAGAACGGGAAACACCAAACGCATGGCGGAAGCTATATCCGAAGCAACAGAAGCGCCCGTTTTCAGCATAACCTCTTCTGAACCGTCAGCCGTTGAGGACTTTGACATGTTGATTGTAGGCACGCCTGTCGAGGGGTTCAGACCCGCGAAGGAAACAATTGACTTCGTGAAACGCTTGCCAAACGCCGAAAGCAAAAAAGCCATCATATTCTGCACCTGCGCGCTGTGGAAGGGCAGAACCTTTAACGTTTTAAAGAATGAACTATCCCGAAAAGGCTACGACACCAAGCTGACATTATCGAAAAAAATGAAACAGGACCAACCTGCAGACTTTGCAGACAGCATAAACAAGATAAAACAAGCACTTGAAAAATAGCCGCGATACTTCCGCCCTTGATTGGATATTCTATTAAACACATACTGTAGCATTTACAAGGCGTTATAATTTCCAAGAAAAGGAAACACCAAACTGTCATATTTGGAGCCTATTAGGATCCTAATAGAGATTCTATACAGAAACTATAGAGGGGTAGAGAAAAACATAGGTGGCGCCCATAGGCTCTAAAAGTTTCTCGAACAATAAGTCTCTGTCGAAAAATCGTAACTTAGACTTTCTAAAAAAGAAAAAAGAGAGGCTGATACTTTACAGTTTACAGCTCTTCGGTCTCAGTTTCTTCATCTGCTTCTGCGTCTGCCGTTGCTTCTTCGGTTTCTTGTCCCTCTTCCGCGATTGCCTCGACGCTTATTTCCGGTGGCGCCTCTTTGGGCGCTTCTGAAGGGTGGACTTCCTCAGGCCATTCCGCCGTGATCTGGGGCGCTTCATCAGGCTCTAACGGCGAGGTCTCAGTCACTTCGGGCGTTTCCTCCAGAGGCTGAGGCATCTCCTCGGTTATCTGAGGCTGATCCTCAATCTCCTGCGGAAGCTCTTCTATGATTTCTGAGTTGTTCTCGGTAATTTCTGGCGTTTCATCCATGATCAGCGGCATGTCTTCTGCTTCTGTAACCTGGTTTTCCTCAACGGTCTCGGGCGCTTCATCTGTGAACTGTGGCATTTCCTCGGTTACTTCCTCAGTTACTTCGGGCGTGTATTCAACTTCTTGTTGTGCCTCTTCTACGACTTCAGGAGCTTCAGGCATCTCAGCATAAATGCTGGTTTCGCATTCAATTTCGGGCTGTTCCGGAACCGCTTCCTCCATGGTTATCATAGGCTCCTGCGAACTTGGCTCTGTTGCAACTTCCACTTCCTCCGGAGCGGTTGGAACGCTTTCCACGAGTTCCTCTTGAACTGCTGGAACCGCTTCGACCGCGTTCTCCTCAGCTGGCATAACTGCCTCGGCTTCTGTCACTGGCTCTTCTACAGGGGGTGGGCAAAGCTGGATTGTAGCTTCATTTATTACGCTTAATTCGCGCTTGGCGCTTTCAAGTCCTGTTGAAAGTAGGGTTATCTCGCGCTGGTAAGCTTCTTCTTCAATTTCGCCAACCACATGCTGTATCTCGTAGTTGGCAAGAAGTGTCTCCAAAGTCTTTATCTGACTTTCTAATTCCGCTACTTTACCATGCATCTTCACAAGAAGGTCTTTCTGCTGCTTCTCAATCTCCGTTATAACCGCGTTTATGTCGTTGTCGAACGAATCGCGTGTAGCCTGAGAAATTCTGCCGTTTTCAAATAAATTGTCTAAAGCTTGCTTCTTTTTCTTAGCTATTTCATATTCTTCGTTTAATCGCTTAAAGGAGTGTTTCCACGAAATCATTTTTAACACCTTGCCCTTTCTAAGCCTAAAAGAGAAAATAACGTTTGTTAACATGCATGTATATCGCTAACTAGTAAAAGCAGCCTCATTTATCCTCAAAATGAAAATTATGCATTAAAAATTTCGCTGACTCAACGTTACTTATATAACTAAAAATTGAAATTTTTTTCAACAAAACCTTCAACGAAAACCGTTTTCCACATAACAACACGCTTCCACAACTATAAGAGGACGCTCAACACACGCCTTAAAACGCTTAATTAAAGCGAACGACACCAGTTTTCATCATAACACAACAATTTTTCAAAGCAAAAAGGTGAACGCCACGGACAAAAAAGTGTTAGCAACGCTTCAGCTAAGCATCAAAAAGTATATACAATTCAGATTTTGTTCAAACATCTAATTCTAAATTCGAATAAACCTTAAATATCTAAACATGAATAAAACAGTCATAACGTGAATAAACATGATGGCACTAACAGAAATACTGGACGGTGGAAAATTAGAAAGCAGAATCCTCAAAAAAATGCATGAACGCATAATCAAAAACTTCATGGACATAATAATAATGACCGAACTGCGAAACAACTCCCTAAGCGGCTACGACGTCATCTCATACATACACAACAAATTCAACCTCCTTGTCAGCTCAGGCACCGTATACTCACTGCTATACTCACTCGAAAGAAACGGCCTCGTCGAAGGAGTATGGGAAGAAAGAAAAAGAGTCTACAAACTCACACAAAAAGGCGAAAAAACAATAAACACGCTACTCGGAGCCAGCGATAAAATCAAAGGCTTCATGCCAAACATCCTCAAGGCGCCAAACACGCCTTAAATTTTTTTACCCATTCAAATTTTTAAACACCCTATTAGGCGTAAAAGAAGGCAACTTTTAAGTTTAAATTGAGACTCGAATCGAAACGCTAAAAAACCCCCTTTTTGTTTCTCATATAAGCAACACATTTGATAAGGAGGGCCCGTAGCTCAGCCAGGCTAGAGCACCGGACTTTTAATCCGGGGGTCGCGGGTTCAATTCCCGTCGGGCCCGCCACTCCAGAAGCGCATTTATCTTACTTTCTCTATTTTCCCCTCTTTTTCTTTTGTTAAGCTATACGGCAACTTTTCAGGTCTTTTTGAAAAGGACTTGGATAGAAGTCCCAATGGAGCTTCTTATATGACAAATAACCATGAAACCAACTATCATGCGCAAGTTCAAAATAAGTTCAAACATTTTTGCTCCAAATTGGAACTTAGCGATTGTTGTTCAGGAACTGCGCTGAAAATCCTCAGGCTAGCAGGTGAAGGACACTATCAACAACAAATCGTTCAGAGTCTCTTTTTTGCTAACAATAATTGGGGAGTTGAAGCGGTTTTAAAAGTTTGTGACTGTGGACGTGTAGTCAAAGTTATTGGAGTTTCACTGAGCACAGCGCGCTTTGTTCCAAAAAATATTGAAGGAGAGAGAGCATAAAAAACGCCTCATAAAGTGAGAAAAAAGGTTTAGTTGAGACTTATTTCTTGGGTTTAGGTTTTACTTTAGGCTTGGTGTCGCAATCTTCGCAGCCACAGACAGCAGAATTCAAACAATAAATCGTTCGAAAGAACATTTTCTTGGCTGAAGGAAAACTAATTATGGGTGAAAGTAGCACTATCTTCTAGCGAGGCTTTTGCTTTTATGTCTACTATTAAGGACCCGGTTTGTGGAATGCCTTTAGACCCTTCTAAAACTCAGTTTACAGCGAATTTTTTGTCTAGGCAATATTATTTTGACAGCGAGTACTGCATGAGTAGCTTCATCGAAGGCTCAAAAATCGCGTACTTCTCAATGGAAATCGCGATGAATACCGATATGCCTACCTACAGCGGAGGGCTAGGCGTTCTTGCTGGCGACGTAATTAGGTCAAGTGCAGATTTGAGAATTCCTCTAGTTGCAGTGACTTTAGTCAGCAAGAAAGGCTATCTTAGACAGAAATTAACG
>Ga0307423_1000745_pt1 | contig 21455 bp, 20 predicted proteins | sample SalMarWE160310MG_FD_202154 | JGI IMG/M metagenome (GOLD analysis project Ga0307423, IMG submission 202154) | Salt marsh sediment microbial communities from the Plum Island Ecosystem LTER, Massachusetts, United States - WE1603-10 | ecosystem: Environmental > Aquatic > Marine > Intertidal zone >...
TTGGTCCAGCGTTAACTTCCTCCGAGTTCGCAAGCACCAACGCCGACAAAGTCATAGCCATAGAGAAAGGTGGCTTGTTCACGCGGTTCATAGAGGAAAACGTGCATACAAAGCACAAAGCCGTGCTGGTTTTAACAGCGGGGCAAGCGCCGCGGCAGACACGCTACTTCCTAAAGCGCTTACATGACGAGCTGAACATTCCTGTGTACATCTTCACTGATGGCGACCCGTGGGGAATGCACATCGCCATGGTCATAATCTCAGGTTCAGCCAACGCCGCCCACCTAAGAGAGTTGACTACGCCTGACGCGGTTTGGAGCGGGGTCTGGGCGTCAGACATCGTCAACTACAAGCTGCCAACCGACCCGCTGGACGAAGTGGACATCAAACGGCTCCACGAGCTGCAAAGAGACCCGCGATACCAAGGCGACCCGATGTGGCAAAGAGAAATCAAAACCTTTCTAAAAATCAAACGCAAAGCAGAACAAGAAGCCTTCAGCAGATACGGACTAACCTACATCGTAGACGAATACCTACCCGCCAAACTATACGACAAAGAAAAAACCAAAAAGAAAAAGTAACCACCCACATTCTTTATATAAAGAAACTCTCAACCGAAGTACGAACAAAAAGAAATTCACCGACACCCTCAGAACAAAGGAACAATAACCCAAATAAACATCATAACAATAGCCCAACTATAAGTCATTGGGGAAATAGCAGAGTTTGCGAATATCACTGCTATCCATGATAGGCTTAGAACCGAGAAGCCGTAAGGCTAAAGGTATGGGTTCACTTTCGCCCACAGGGACTCTTTCACCTGATCTTCACTTAATGCCCTTATGCTGGTTCTAAGCCCTCAATATATTCTTATTATAAAAGTTCTGCGAAATAAGTAATCATTATTTGAATTTCTATTAGAAATATTCGCATATGTGCAAAGGCTTAAACTTCAAAACTGTTTATAATTCAAATAATTGGTCAGAGTTTCAGTAAGCATTTTTAAAAGACAATTCTTAACTATATGAAACTGTGGTTCCAGAAGCTGCCCATTTTTTCTACAGTCTTTCACTTTTACTCAAGTCTCCACTTTGCCGCAGGATCGTTTCTACCCCTACCTTTTAAATTCTAATAGCTAATGCAAAATTGGAGTTTGCGAGCCTTGATTTCCCCTGAAAGCATCCCTACTTACACCATTTCTCTGGTTCTCCAATTAGCTAAGCGGAAACTTGGCTACGCGAACTTTTTTTAGTAAAAAGGCGAGCCACATTGGAATTGGAAGACGTGTTTTGCTCGAAAACAAGAATGAAAATTCTAAAGTTGCTGTTCGAGCTTGGGCAATTGAACACTTCAGACTTAGCTCATCGGCTTGGAACGAACTATGCAACAACGCTGAGTCACTTAACGTTTCTTAAAAAGGAAGGAGTTGTCACGGAAAGGTTGAGCGGTAAGACGCGGTTCTTCCGTTTTACTAAAACTTTGAAGGCGCAAGCTGTTATGGAACTTTTACAAGAGTGGGAGCATTAACTCGCCTTCTATCCAGTCCTTGTGACGCTTGCGGCAAGCCTATTGGAGGAGGCTACAAGCGGTGCCCGAAATGTAAAATCTACCTATGCTTCATGTGTAGGCGCACATTAACACGGGTTACAAACGAGTTCCCAGCGAAATGTCCGATGTGCGGTGGAGAATTGAGTGGGTAATAGGCAAACTTATCCCCAAAAGCGCTGAACACATTTTCAATCCAGCTATTCAATAAGCATAGGTAATATACTTTAACTCATACTCTGCAGACATAGGTAAACATAAAACGGGCGCTTGTCAAAAAAGTTTGACTAATGCTGATTCTGGTTTGGTCAAGAAACCTTGACAAAAACGCCTATATCCTGCTAACTTGCTAGTAGTTTTGTGGTTTTCGATAAGAAATGAAAAAACTAGGGGCACTAACAACCATCTTGCTAATTGCGAGTAGTCTGCTTGTTGTCCGAGTAGTAGACGCGAACTTTATCGGAGCCTCCATCAAACTGCCAACAATCACCATACTACGCGACGGTTCAGTGGTTCCCCATAACGGGTACATTACGCGGGAAGGCAATGTGTACAAGCTAACAGCCGACCTGCAGCAAAAATACGTCATAGCAATTAACTGCAGCAACATAATATTTGACGGTCAAGAACACTTGATAAACGGTTCTCTCAACTTTTTTTGGGCTCAACATTGGTGGGGATATAATTGTCACGGAATCATCTTGGAAGGTCAAACCAACGTCACAATCAAAAACGTAAAAGTTACCGCGTTTGGAAAACCAGCCATCCAAGTGAACAATTGCTCAGGAATCTCTATTCGTAATGTGCAATGCGAAGAAGTCATCTTTTCATACACAAAAAACAGCGCGATTTCAGCAAGCAGAACATCTGTTTACTTAGAAAGTTCAGATAATAATCTGATTTCAACAAGCAGAATATGTGCTTCCTTAGATAGTTCAGATAATAACCTTCTTTGTAACAACACGATTTTAACGAGTGGTGAAACACCTTTCCTCTTTAGGTGGTCAGAAAAAAATGCTACTTTACTTTACGAAGACAACATATCGTTGCGTATCTACATGAGCAATAACAATTTTGTCCAAAGTAACAATATAAGCCGTATCGCGGTAACTTGGGGCTCATCAAACAATTTGATTTACATGAATAACATAAGTTCCGTCATTTCAGCCTCACCAACTTTTTGGGATAACGGGTCTATCGGCAACTACTGGAGCGATTACAACGGCACAGACGCTGACGGCGACGGCATTGGGGACACACCTTACATACTTAATGATTTGAACCAAGATAATCACCCACTCATGACCCCATTTGAAGGCTCAGTCATTACCCCTCCTTCTCCATCAATATCTCCGACCCCAGAAACTCGACCAAAGCCAGAGGCTTTCCCGACAACGTTAGTCCTAGGCTCAGTATTTACCCTGGCTGTTGCAGGCATAGTTTTGTTTGTCTACTTCAAGAAACGCAAACACTGAACAGGACGCTTGTCAAGAAAGTTTGACTAACCTTCAGAGACGCTTGGTCAAGAAATCTTGAGTCAAGAAATCTTTACGAGAACGCTTTTACCAAAGAAGCAAGGCAGTATTTTTTGGTGCTGTAATGAAGAAGACAGCGTTAACACTCACGTTAGTCTTGCCGGTGTTGTTCTCAGCGCTTTCTATTGTTCCAGTAAAAGAATCGGATTGGAGCACGATACGAGTACCCACACCCAATAATCCCTATATATCTTCCATAACTTATGACGGCAACACAATTGCATTCTCGACGCGGGTTGATGTAGATGCGGAGATTTTTGTGGTTAATTGGGATGGAACAGGATTAACACAAGTAACAAATGACTCAAGGATTAACATCTATCCTCAAATAAGCTGGGACGGTACAAAAATAGCATTCCAATCTTATGTGGAATATTATTTGGGTGGTGGAGACCCTTTCCGTAAAGACTACCGGATATTTGTGGCTAACTCTGATGGCACAGGCTTAATAGAGATAGCCCGCGATTGCGGTATTCCATCTCTCAGTGGTGACGGCAGCAGAATCGCCTTTCAGAAAAACGACCAGCTTTTTGTAGTTAATTCTGACGGCACGGGCTTAGCACAACTAACCAACAAAACAGTTGTGAGACGACCTTCCATTAGTGGTGACGGCAGCAAAATTGCGTTTGTCTCAGAATCTCAACTTTTTGTAGTTGACTCTGACGGAAAAGAACTGACTTCACTTTTCACAGCAAGGGAAATTGGCACACCAAGCATTAGTGGTGACGGCAAAAAAATAACGTTCTACGCTGACTTGAATGGTGAATATGACTTATTTGTCGTTAACTCAGATGGAACAGAATTGACTAAACTTGCTTCTAACGTTGACCTTTTTTTTGGATTGGCCGTGTATCATGATATCTACTACCCGTCTGTTAGTGCGGATGGCAGCAGAATAGCTTTTGCTTCAAAAGTGAGCGAACACGAAAATGAGATTTTCGTGATTAACTCTGACGGAACAGAACTAAAACAAATCCCAAATTTTTCAAAACAGGAATCTAAGTCTTTATCCATAAGTGGTGACGGAAGTAAAATACTCTTTAGGGGAACAGGTTCCCTCTATATCAGTGTGAACTCGGATAGAATCTTGAGCGACCTTGCTTCTGAGGATGGCATAGACTCGCCATACGTCGCTGACCGGTGGGATCCACCATTTCAGATAGCTTCTAAAGTCGCACCTGGATATTCTGTTAGTGGTGATGGCGAGAAAATTGCGTTTATTTCTAAGCTAGATGGTGATAGTGAAATATTTGTGGTTAACTCCGACGGAACAGAACTAAAACAACTCACCAATAACACCATTGAGGAACAAAGCCTCACTATGAATGATGACGGCAGCAGAATCGCCTTCTATGCATCCACCGGTGATAATTCTTATGCACTTTATGTAATTAATTCGGACGGGACAGGGTTAAAGCTAATAGCGAATGGCCTCCTTGATTGGGCAAATCCTTCTATGAGTGGTGACGGCAGCAAAATAGCGTTTAAACGCTATAGAGTAGATGAAGCTATGGTGGAAGGTTTTCTTAGTTCTAAGATTTTTGTGGTTAACTCTGACGGAACAGGATTAACCCAGTTAACAAATGATTCTAGGGTTAGCTCTAATATTCAAATAAGCCATGATGGCAGCAAAGTAGTATTTGCCTCTGATAATAGGATGTTTATAATTAACTCTGACGGAACGGAACTAAAACAAATTTTTGAGGGTAGCTGGGATATTGGTACTTATTGCACTATTAGTTCTGATGGGGAGAGAATTGCTTTTGTTTCTGACGAAGATGAAGGTCCTGAAATATTCGTGATTAACTCTGACGGAACAGTGTTAAGTTCACCGACCAAAAAGCTTCCTTATGTGATATATTCTTTAGATCCTCCTTCAATTAGTGATTTGCACAATTTTTTGTTTCTTAAAATGAGTGGTGATGGGGAGAAATTTGCATTTATCTCTGGGTATAGTTCCGGTTTTGGAGAACCGAACGGAACAATAAAATGGTTTGTCAACAGGCACCTTTTTGTAGTTAACTCAGATGGTACTGAACTGACAAAGTTAACCAATACCGCGGGTGATTATTGGGAACCTTATATTAGCAACGATAGTAGCAAAGTTGTGTTTTCGTCTAGAGTAAGCGACCTTGAATACGACCTTTACGTTAGTGTTAATAGTGATTTAATGGAAAAACAGCAATCAATGGAAGTTCAAAGAATCGTCACTACGTTTTCTGTTGTAGTAGTTGCTTTTATCAGTGTATTTTTGTTTGTTTGCTTCAAGAAACGCAAGCACTAAACACCGCGTCTCGAGGGTTAACACTTTATGCTTTTACACTTTAACTGTCAAATAGTACGCACTTTATGAAAAAATACACTTAGAGTGTAGGTTTTATATATAAGGGGGCTATAGACTGTTCCAAGCGCTAGAGCACACTTGGAACCTGGAAAACACCGTGCAAACCCGTAAAACCTCAAACGAAACCGCGCTAAACCGCAGTTGCCAGTCAGCCGCAACGTACAGGTTTGAATATTGATTCTTTTAATCGCAACCCATTAACTTAATATAGCTTCCAAATGCCTAAATATTCCACAAACATGGAGGTAAAAGTGTTTGCACGGGTACGCAGGCAAAATCCTTATTATTGATTTAAACACGGGGCAAAGCCGCACTGAACCCCTAAACATGGAGTACGCCAAAAAATACATCGGCGGAATCGGCTTAGGCATGCAACTCTGGCTCGACAACAGCAAACAAGGAGTCGAACCCCTAAGCCCAGAAAACCCACTCATCCTCGCACTCGGACCAATATCAGGAACCATATTCCCAACAGGCGGAAACGGACACGCATTCATCGCCAAATCACCCGAAACAAACGCCATCGGCGAAGACGTGGAACACGGCACATTCGGCGCAGAACTCAAAAGAGCAGGATACGACGCCATAATCATCAAAGGCAAAGCCGAACAACCAGTCTACCTCTGGATCGACGACGACTCCACCCAACTCCTAGACGCAGCCCACCTCACAGGAAAATCACCTTCAGAAACCGAAGACGCCATCAAAGACGAACTAGGCGACTACTACATCCGCGTAGCAGCCATCGGACAAGCAGGAGAAAAACAATCCAAAATCGCCGCCATCATAAACGACAAAACGCGAGCCGCAGGACGCACAGGCTTAGGAGCTGTAATGGGCAGCAAAAACCTCAAAGCCATCGCCGTCCGCGGAACACACGACATAATCCCAGCTAAACCAGATGAATTCATCATCATGGTCCAAGAATTCCACGAACGCATGAAAGGACCAGCCACACAAAAATACCGCACCCTCGGCACAACCCAAGACGTACTCGTCAACAACAGCCTTTACTGTATGCCCACACGCAACTACACCAACGCACACTTCGAAGAAGCCGACAAAGTCAGCGGCGAACTCCTCAACGAAAAATTCATAGCAAAAATAATCGCCTGCAACAGCTGCCCCATGCGCTGCGAACACGAAGCCGTAATCCCAGAAGGACCCTATAAAGGCACCATGACCCGCATGGAATACGAACCACTCTGGGCACTCGGACCATACTGCGGCATAAACCGCCTAGACACAATCATAAAAGCCATGGAACTAGCCAACTACTACGGCTTAGACGCTACAAGCGCAGGAGTAACAGTCGGCTTCACCATGGACTGCTACGAAAACGGCATCCTAACAAAGAAAGATTTGAACGGAATAGAAGCCAACTTCGGCAGCTCCGAAGCGCTCATTCAACTTATTGAGAAAATGGGGAAACGTGAAGGAATAGGAGACGTACTCGCCGACGGTGTGAGAAGCGCCGCACAAAAAATTGGCAAAGGCGCAGAAAAACTTGCGCAGCACATTAAAGGTTTAGAAGTCACAGGCTATGATTTGCGATGTCTTAAAACTGCGGCTTTGGGTTTCGCTGTGTCTTTCCGGGGTGCAGATCATGATAGGAGTGGTGCTTACGCTTTTGATGTGGCGGGTAAAGTTGATCGGTTGAAGGCGGAGAAGGGCAGAGGAAAACTGGTCAGTGACATGGAGGACACTTACGCTGTGATTGACTCGTTGATTATCTGCAAGTTTTCGAGGGGAACGTACTATAAGGGGTTGGAGGAGATGGCGAAGCTTTACCGTTTAGTCACGGGGATTGACATGTCTGCTGAGGAGCTTAAGCGTTGTGGTGAGCGGGTGAACACGGTTGGCAGGTTGATTAATGTTAGGGAAGGTTTAGGCAGGAAGGATGATACGTTGCCGTGGAAGGTTATGAATGTGCCGATTCCTGATGAGGGTCCTGTGAAGGGGGCTGTGGTGACTCAGGATGAGTTGGATTTGCTTTTGGATGATTATTATGTTTATCGTGGCTGGACGTTGGAGGGTGTTCCTACGATGGCTAAGCTGAAGGAGTTGGGTATGGATGGGTTGGCGAAGATTGTTAAGGGTAAGCAGGAGGCTTAAGCATGGTTAAGGTTCATGATCGCAGGTTTGTTTCTGCTGACCCTGAAAAGTGCGTTGGCTGCGGAATCTGCGAGTACATTTGTTCTTGGACTAAGGAGAAAGCTTTCAACCCTGTGAAGTCGCGCATACGTGTGGTGCGTGTGAATCAGCTGGCTAACATGGCTGTCACTTGCAGGCGCTGTGAGGATCCGCCGTGTGTGGCTGCTTGTCCAAGGGACGCTTTGAAGCAGTCAGAAGAAACAGGCACTATAATCTTGGATCCTGACAAGTGCAACGGCTGCGGCTGGTGCATCGAAGCCTGCGATTACGGTGCGATAATGCTGCATCCTGAAGCCAAGATTGTTCACGTCTGCGACCTGTGCAAAGACGAAGCCGATGGACCACAATGCGTCAAATGGTGCCCCGAAGAAGCCATAACAGTGGTGACAAGCGATGTGCTAGCGCAGAAAGCAAGAATCAGCGCAGTCAAGAAGCTCTTCCAAGAAGCCAAGAAAAAGAAGTAAACACCAACTTCTTTCCCTTTTTAACATATTTATTCTTGTTTTTCGCAGAATAAGATAGAGCATAGTGCGTGGAAAAGACTATGACCCCCCCTTATACAAACTATAAATAGTCAGTGTGAGCGCATGGTTTATTAAATTCATATATTTTCGCCTTCGTTTAATGTGATTAGTGACGTTTAAGGTGACTTCGGCAAAAGACTCTGAATTGACAATTTTTACCATCGGGCACTCAACGAGGACGCTTGATGAATTTGTTAACCTGCTTAGGGCGTATAATGTGACTTTGGTGGTTGATGTGCGTTCTGTTCCGCGGTCTCGTCATAATCCGCAGTTTAACAAGGAAACTCTGCCTGACAGCCTCAAGCTTGCTGGCGTAAAGTATGTTCACATGCCTGACATAGGAGGGTTACGCAGAGCCAAACCTGACTCCGTTAACACTGCATGGAAAAACAAGAGTTTCAGGGGTTACGCTGACTACATGCAGACGAAAGAGTTCACGGAACAACTACTGAACCTCATGTTGCTCGCCAGAGGAAACACTGTTGCCGTCATGTGCGCGGAAGCTGTGCCATGGCGGTGCCACCGTTCACTCATCTCCGACGCCCTCGTGATACGGCACGTCAACGTGAAACATATCTTAACCAAAGACAACGTTATCAAACACAGGCTGAGCGAATGGGCGCGCATTGAAGGCACCAAGATAACTTACCCGTTATACAAGAAAGAAACCCCGCAAAAACATCTCTCAGATTTCGGGGTGTCAACATGAACTCAAGTTAGCAACTGGAAAAGAAGCTTTCCAGAGTCTTATTTAGCTAGCAATTTGATTAGCTGTTTTGCGAGTTTTTCTGCAGTATCTTGCACGGGGGAGGTTAAGCCTTCGCCGAACTCCGTGTCCTCAGGCTCAATGAGCAGCAAAGCGATTTTTGCTTCCGACATTTTTGTGATGTACTCGCAGAAGATACGCAAAGGCAACACGTGCGTGGTGATTGCAGGAAAATCCGAAATCTGTTCTGGAAATACAAGCCGTGTTTCGCCAGGTTTAAGTCCGAGGATTGCGGCGTCAACCAGAAGCACGTGGCTTGGCTTGAAATCTACGATGTCCTGCATGTAGCTTTCAGGAACTGTTTCGCATTCGATTAGCTGCACGTTTTTTGGGACTTTGCCTTGCAGACCTTGAACGATTTTTACTCCCACAAAATCGTCCCTGCGAATGGGGTTTCCAATACCCGCTACAACAACCTTTTTTGCTCCAGTAAACCAGTCTGCCATTTCCTGTTCAATCTTGCTATCCATGAATAATCATTGAAGTAATATTTTTTAAAGCACAAAAAGGTTGCCAATCCAAAACTACTTATCCGAGCGTCTTGCTCCATGCTATGACTTGTTTTTCTGTTTCATCCTTGTTTTTCAAAGCCTTAGTTACTGATACGTATCCAACCCAAACAGCGTCTGGAATCAAAGATTTGATTTGGTCAGGGGGAAAGGGGCTGTCACCATCTTGAACAACGAACGCGGCAACTTTTTTGCCTGCCAAACTGTTTTTCTTGAGGTAAGTGCGGATAGCAGGGGTTATTCGACTTGCCCAGTTAGGCGTGCCAACAACTATCAAATCATAATCAGCAGGAGACTTTTTGGTTGGCGCAATCTCGGTTTCGTTGCCTCGTCTTGCATCTTTGCCAGCATTTAACCATCCAATAGGTCCACTTCGGTTTTTTTTGGTCAACAAGTTCCTCCACATCAGCGCCGATTTCAGCCGCTATGGTCTCAGCCACAAACTTGGCGTTGCCTGTTCTGGAATAGAAAACGACAAGACTCTTCAATTCTATGCATCCCGTTGCTTACGCTAAATGGAATTAGTTGGTATAAATTTTTACCAAAAGATAAAGAAAAAATAATTTTGCCCTAAAAAACGGGCGGTTTATCTGCCAACTGAGCTAATGAGCTGTTTTTGCGCGTTGAAGACTTTAATTGTTAATGGCATTTGTCCAACTGCGACATGTGTTGCGCACGCGAAGCAGGGGTCGTAAGCTCTGAAAGCCATTTCGACTTTGTTAAGCACGCCTTGGTCAACCTTGCCGTCGTGTATCAAGCCTTTTGCCGCGTCGCGAATAGACATGCAGATAGCTGGGTAATTGTTGGTGGTAGCCACAATCAGGTTAACGTTCTTTATCAGTGCATTCTTATCTAGCACATAGTGATGGTACAGTGTTCCTCTTGCGGCTTCAACCACGCCCACGCCTTCACCTGGTTCGCCAGGCTTGTTGCGTATGTTGGTGCTTGTGATTTCTGGGTCTTTCGCCAGCTCAACTGCATGTTCAGCAGCGTAAAGCAGCTCAATTAACCGTGCCCAGTGAAACGCTAAGGTGCCATGCACTGGTTTGCCTAGGGTCTTGTACATTACTTCGTATTCTGCTTGAGCCAGAGGCGTAGCCATGCCGTCAGAGGCGTTCAGCCGACCAAGCGGTCCAACACGGTAAACCCCGTTGTCTGCGCCGTAAAATAGGCCTTTCCAGCCGACTTTCTTCAGAAACGGAAACTTCGAGTAAGTCCATGGTTCCACGTGCTCACCGATGTGGGTCAGGTAGTCTTTCGCTTCAAACTTCAAGAACTCGCTACCGTTGGGGTCGGTTACCCTGATTTTGCCGTCGTAGAAGTTAACCTTGTTGTTAGCGTCCACTTGACCCATGTAGTAGGTCTTCATCGTGTAAGCGTCGCTTTTGATCAGGTCAACGTACGCGGGGTTTCCCAGCACTATGTCATGGAAGAGTTTCAAGCTGAACTTGGCGAACTCCACGCTGGAAGCGGCCATATCTTCGATTTCTTGCCTGTTCTCTTCGCTTAACGCCTTTGATATTCCACCGGGCAAACCGCACACTGGATGCGTAGCTTTGCCGCCGAGAATCGCAGTTATCTTCTGCCCATAAGCTCTGTGTTTAATGACTTCTCCTGCAACTTTCAAACCTGCTTTCTCTATGACACCTAAGATGTTGCGTTTTTCTTTTGGTGCGTCTGGACCAACAACAAAGTCGGGTCCACCTAAGAAGTAGAAGTGTAGTATGTGGTCGTAGATTATGTAGCCTGCATACATGAGTTCTCTGAGTTTCTTCGCAACTGATGGCGGGTCAACATTGAACGCAGCGTCTAAAGCTTTGGTTGACGCAAAGTGGTGCGCGACAGGGCAAACTCCGCAGATTCTCGTGGTGAGTTGAGCCATGAGTTCAGCGCGTCTTCCCTCACAGAACTTCTCGAAACCTCTGAGCTCGGGAATTTTCAGGTAGGCGTTTTCCACTTCGCCTGCATCGTTGAGGAATATGGAAATGCTTCCGTGGCCTTCAAGCCGCGTGATCGGGTTTATACTTATTTCTTTCATTTTTTCATCACCTTCCTCCTAAGAATTGAAGCTGGTAAAGAGTACATGTAAAACGTGCCAACAGGATCTACTATCTGGCTCATCAGCTTTTCAACAGCCTCTGGAGACAAATCCTTCTCATCATATCCAAGTATTGAAGCTAAAGCAGAAATCATCCCAGCACCCAGTTCAGGCATGTTCGGACCAGGTCCACCACAGCCTGTGCATGGCATATCAACTTTCAAGCATTGAGCGCCACAGCCGCTACGAGTGGCGGGACCCATGCAGAGTATGCCTTGTTCAAGCAAACATTTTTCGGGTTCAGGCGCTTTTTCGTACACTCGGTAAAGCTTGGTGATTTTCTTGTTTTCTCTTGTTCTGGGGCACTCATCGCACACGGCTTTCAGAGGTGCAAGTATTGAGCCTTTCGGCGGCAGCTCGTTCTTTGCGATTGCATCTATGGCATTGGCTATGAGCTTGACGGGTGGCGGACAGCCAGGCAGATAATAGTCTACGTCCACTGTCTGCGCCAAAGTTTTAACCGTGTCATAGAATTCTGGAATATCCAGCATGCCTTCTTTCACTTCTGTTTCAGTTTTTGGGATTGTCCCATCTGGGTTTACAAGTCCTTTCTCCTTCTGGTAAACGTATTCAAGGATTTCTTTGCTATCGTGCAGGTTCGCTAATCCTGGGATACAGCCTTCATGGGCACAGGAGCCGAAAGCAACCAGCGTCTTAGACTTCTGCCGCAGCAACTTAGCGATTTCTTCTTGCTCGCTGTTCCGAATGGACCCGTTGAAGAACGTGATGTCAATGTACTTGTCAGGCATGGCTTTAACATCACTGTATTTCACGTCCATGGCTACGGGCCAGAACACGATGTCGGCTATTTGCACTACGTCAAGGATTTTCTCGTTTATGTCTAAAACGGCTATTTCGCAGCCGCCGCAACTTGCAGCCCAGTAAAAGGCTATTTTCAGCTTGTTTTTACTCATTTTAGTTTACTCCTTCTTTGATTACTTGAAGTATTTTTGAGGTGTCGACTCTGAGCTCGTTGAAAGCAAGTTCTTCAGGTGGGATACCCATGGCTAATCCGAGTAGCTGCGGGTAATGCAAAACTGGGATGCCGTAGGTTTCTTGGAACATGCGTTCTATGCGCAACTCATTTGTGTCGAACATTATGTGGCAAAACGGGCAAATCGTAATTAAGGCTTGCGCTTCCACCATCTTCACGTGGTTAAGCTTGTCTCTGGCAAGCTGCAACGCCACCTTGTCGCTTACGCCGACGCTGGGTGCTCCGCAGCATTCGGTTTCGTCAATGTAGTCTAAGCATGTGGCTCCTGTCGCTTCGATGAGCCGTTTTAGGGTTTGTGGGTCTTCGGGGTCGTCGAAGCCGATGTATTCTTTTGGTCTCAGCAGGTGGCAGCCGACGTGCTCCGCAACCTTCAGCATGGTAAGCGGTTTGACTACGGCTTCGCGTATTTTCTCCAAGCCCACATCCTCCGTAAGCACCTGCAGTATGTGTTTTGTCTCCACGGTTCCCTTGAACTCCAACCCTGATTCTTTCAGGTGACCGTTGATTTGTTCTTTTAATGCCGTATCTTCCTTTAAAGTCTTGTTAACTTTTTTTAGGGTGCCTGCGCATCCTGGGCAAAGTGTGAGGATGTTTAAGCCTGTTTGTTCCGCCAAAGCTAGGTTTTTTGCGGCGAGTATGAGCATGGTTTCGTGGCTGACTGGGTCTAGGGGCAAGCCGCAGCAGTTGAATTCGGGCATTTCGACCAGTTCTACGCCGAGCTTGTTGAGGACTTTGCGGGCTGAAATCTCGTAGGATGAAACGCGGTATGGGACTGCGCAGCCGAGGAAAATCAGGTATTTACTGCTCATTTTGCTTGTCTTCCTTGGTTTTTTCGAGGAACTTGACGCCTTTGAGTGTTTTGCGTATGCTTTCGGGGTTGCCTTTCGGCAGTGGTGGGAGTCCTTGTGTTTCTCGTTTTTTGATTCTTAGTTCTGGAATCTTGTAGGCGTATCCTGATTGGAGTATGCTTGTGGCTTGGTCTTTGAAAACTTGTGGCACGGATCCTCTTTCCGCCGCGAGGTTTCTGAGTACGCGGATGACGTTTGCGACTTCCACGTTTTGGGGGCAGCGGTCGGTGCAGGTGAAGCATGCGGCGCACAGCCAGAGGGTTGGGCTGTTGAGAACTCGTTCTTTTAAGCCGAGTTGTGCCATGCGGATTATGGTGCGTGGCCTGTAGGTGTCGCTGAATCTTGCGACTGGGCAGTCGCTGGTGCATGTTCCGCACTGGAAGCATTTGAGAAGTTTTTCGCTGCCGTGCATCCGTGTGAGTTCGTACTTGAACTTGGGGTCGATTTCGGATGCTTTTATCGGCTCGCTGCCGGGGTCTTTGGAGGTTTCTGTCTCCGTCATTCCGCTTCACCTCGGGCTTTTCGGGAATGCCCTGCGTGCATAGATACTCAAAAAGTCCATATCAACTACATAAAGTTTCAGTCACGTTTCCGCTGGTTTCTCCATGTTTCCCCTGCGTTTTTGAATGGAAAGCAGCGCTGTTTTTCAACATGCTATTGGCGTGGAAAAGCGGCAATAGCGACCTACCCCCCTCCTATTTTTCTGCAATGATTGCCTATTAGGCTCCAAGTATGCTCTTGCCAAGAATTCTTGACTAAGAATCTGGGTGTTGTGGGTTGGTTAGTCAAGGAACTTTGACAAAAACGCTTTTACTGTGGCAACAACCTGATATTAAATGGAACAAGAGAGGTTGCTGTTAATGCAGAGAAAAATGTTGGTGCTGGCGCTTGTTTTGTGTCTTGCGGCGTCAATGTTGGCTTCAATCAAATTTATTCCTTTGACACAAGCCAACGCTATCTTGCCGCCCGAAAAGCTACCAACTAATAACCCTCACCTATTTCTGCATGGAACTGTTCGCACATATCAATTGTTGACAACCGCGTCACTAATTGTAGATCGGTGTTTTTTAGCTCATGCACGCGATGCCGCATCTTGCGGAATGTCATGACAAAAAACATGCATGGGCTTTATGGTTATAAAGTATCGCACTTTGAGATTAAGTACAACCAAATAAGAGACAGTAGCTGCCACGCCGTAATCCTAGAAGACCTGCGTAATTCCAGCATAATTGGCAACGTTTTCGATAGCAACGCTGGTTGCGGGATTTGCTATCTTGGTTCCTACAACCGCGTAATCGGCAATGAATTCAGCAACAACGAGCAGGGTATCCTATCATATGTGGGAAATAACGAAATTCATCACAATAACTTCAAAAACAATTTGTTTAGTGACGTTGCAGTAAAGCCGCCTACCCTTCTTGATGACGGCAAAGAAGGCAACTATTGGAGCAGCAACAGCAAAAGTGAACCTTTCATGATTCCCTCAGTATTCATAGCTGACAAAGCCAACATAGACAATTTTCCACGCACAAGCCCATACATTTTTGATTACCAACCACCCGTGGTTGAGCTCGTCTCGCCAGAGAACGCAGCATCTACGAACGGAAATTTCTCTGTGTTTTTCAGCGCTCTGAAGAAATTTCGAGGGCTACGTTCAGTCTTGACGGAAACGAAAGCGTTGCTCTCCCCAACGGTACACTCATAACTGGTCTGTCCGGTGGGATGCATAACTTAATGGTCTACGCAGAAGACGTGTTTGGCACCGAGGGAACCTCTGAGACGATAACCTTCAAAGTGGACACAGCGTCTCAAGAGACTTTTCCGTTAGTTCTGATTGAAGCTATCTCCGTACCAGTGGCTGTTGCCATCATAGGTCTGCTGGTTTACTTCAAGAAACGTAAAAAGTGATGCTTTTGAATAGAACAGCCTTAGCAATAATTCTAATCAGCATTATTGTGCTGGCTGGCGTTACTTGGCTGATTTTCAATCAGACTGAAAACCAAGTTAAAACCCAAAAATATGAAGTCAAAATTACCGATTTCAACTGGACAAGCCGCTGGGCTTTTGGACCCGTAGGCACATCATATGGTCGAAGCTTCAATGTTACACTTCAAAACTCGGGAATTATGGACTTACAGGAAGTAAAAATTGAGGTCAAATTATTTGATAATAGCAATGAGCTTTGGTCGCAAACTTGGTTAGATGAAGTAGCGACTGATGGACATATCACATCTCATCCAAACGTTACCTTTGGAATTTCTGCGGGTGAGATTCGTGAATTTGATGGAGGATTCATGACGAAATTAGAGGAGTTAAATGAAGCTCAGGGAGACCTTACCTTCAAAGTCACTTGTATGTTGAATTCAACTATTTTGGGTGAGTTGCCGCTTCCAAATACTTAACGTTCCGCAGGGTTTCGTTATTGTTGTTTAATGCGCGTCTTTGCTACTGTGCGGAGCGTTTTTTCCGCGGTGGATACGCAGAATAGTAAGTCGTCGATGGTGGCGATGAACGTGGAGAGTTTTCCTTCAGCCTTTATCTCCGTGAGTACGCTGCTGTTTTTTCTTTCGGTTTTGATGGCTAAACCTGTGGGTGTTTTGAAGTTGTCTGGGGACACCGCGTTGGCTATGGCGTCCGCGGTCTTCGCGTCAGCGTATTCAAGTGTTATCGTTGCTTGCAAGGTCTTCGCCTTTCAACTGTTTTTCCACGAGTTCATTGACGGTGTTTATGAAGTTTTCAAGTTGGTCTATGGGCACTTGGGCGCCTGCGGCTACGTTGTGTCCTCCGCCTTTTCCGCCGTACTTTTCTGACGCCACGCGCATGACGTCGCCGAGGTTGACGCCTTTGTCCAGTGCCATGGCGGTGGTTCGGGCTGAGAACTTGGCGGCGTTTTCCTCTTCAATGTTAGCGAAGGCAATGAGCGGCTTTTCTGGGTTCGCGAGTCCAGACACAAGTATGGAGGAGATGGTGCCGATTATCTTCTCGTTAATGAATGATTCCCCGTAAACCACGTAAATGTGCTCCAGTTCCCGCATGCGTTCAGGCTTCTCCATAACCCAGCTGAGGTAAGTGCTGATGCTTTTCCTGTAGTCATCCAAGACCCTGTTGGCTTCCTCAAGCGCGGAGGCTCTGTCGCCCATGCATATGGCTATGCCGAGGCTGGGGCGGTCTAACCGTCCCGTCGAGTTCAAAACCACTGCGAATTCGCGGGCGTCACGGAGCGGCGTCGAAGGCTCTTCACTGTTCAAAACGTAAACGTTGCCTATGAGGCTCTCCACGTCAGCGTGCAACCCCCGCGCAATCAAGTGGTCTGCGAGGGCGCTGGACAGCTTTTTCTTTTCTTCTTCCGTCAGGTCCCTGAGCGCACGCCACTTCTCCCCATCCTTAAGCTTAATGTCCAAGCTTGCCAGAAACGCTAGGCATTTGTCTTCTTCTCCGCTTAACCCTGGGATGAACGGGGTGGTTGCGGAGGCGAGAGCTTTGTGGATGGCGCGTGTTTCCCTGCCGAAGAACGTCAAGTCCTTCTCCACCGTCACCAGTTTCGCGTCTACGGCGTCTTCAACTATCAGTGCGTTCAATCCGCGGAGTTGTCTCTGTTCGTTCTTGTCCTGCATGTCTCCGAGGGCGCCGACGAGAGCTATGGGCGCTAAATCCACGTTCTCCGCGTTAACCGCCTTAGCCGCGAAATACGCCACGCCTGAACCGCTGACTTCAGTGGCGCCATCTATGCCATACAAGTGCGGGTTAACCTGCACGAAGTTCCCGTTCTCCACGTCGCCGCTTAATTGGTGATGGTCTAGAATTACCACTTTGGTGTCTGGGATTTTCTCGTTCAAAAGTTCAAGGTAGCCGCTTCCGAAGTCCGTGAAGATAACCAGCTGCGGCTTGTCAGCGACTATTTCGCCTATGATTTTCTCGTCAACCCACTGCGTCACCCGAAGCCTGAACTTTGCGCCAAGCTTAAACAGGGCTTTCCCCATGACTCCTGCCGCGGCAACGCCGTCCGCGTCCAAATGAGAAAACACATGGATGAACCCGTCTTTTTCCACGGTTTCCACTATAACCTTCGCTGCCTCTGCGGCTGACGCTAAAAACTGCTCTGTTGGTGCCTTGTCTTCCGCCATTCTAATCCACTCTTGCCTAAGGTGACGCTTGAAATTTAAAGCTGGCGCTATCCCTAGCTTATATGCGCTAAGAAAAAGTAAAACGGTTTAGGTGAAAGGCGTTAAGTTATAGAGGCTACTTTGGCTTTATACTTCCAGTTTTTGGGCAGAACGCCTGTTCGCTTGTAGTATCTTGAGAGCTTGTGGATTCTTGCTTCGATAACCTGCATTGAGCGTTTGTTGTGCAGGTCTTTATTGTTCTTATCCATGTGAACCGCGAGACCCTGCGCTTTCTTCACCAAATTCGCCAGGTCTTCTGGCATTGACGGCGCTAAATCTGCCGCTTTAAGTATGTCGCTTATGCTTTTTCCCGTTATGGGTTTCACGAGGGGAATCGCGTATTGGTCCCTGAGAATTGTGCCTATGCTGCTGAACGAGCGTCCTTCCTTCGCCAGCTTGATGATGAAAGCTTCCACTTCTTCAGGCTGGTACTTGCACCAGCTTGGCGCACGCCTGCTAACTGGCCTTGTTGAATGCGCTCGTCCTTTTTCCTGTTTCGGCATCTACACACCTTAAGCACTAAGACCCACGGAACACGAATATTTAAAACTAGTGGCAAGATTGGCTTGTAAGCTAACCTGTGAATGTTCAGGTTTTTGACGATGGGTTTGGAAAAGAAGTTTTTCTACTTTACGCGAATGTTTGTTTCTATTTTTTTCTGTTTTCTTCTTTCTGGTTTTGGTTTTTACCACAACATTTAAGTAAATGTTTACCATTATTTGGTAAATGTTTAGCGTAAAATGGCGGGAAAATGAGCAAAACAATAGTTGAAGTAAATTCTCTCGTTAAACAGTACGGCAACCTCAAAGCAGTAGATGAAATATCCTTCAAAATCAATGAAGGCGAAGTGTTTGCACTTTTAGGACCCAACGGCGCAGGAAAAACCACAACCGTTGAAATACTCGAATGCATCAGACCGCTTACGAGCGGAACCACCAAAATATTCGGCTATGACATCACCGAAAACGAAAAAGAAATCAAAAAACACATAGGCGTTTTACCACAGGAATACAGCGCTTTAGACAAGCTCACCGTTAAAGAAAACATAGAATTAATCGCAGACATGTACGAAAAACACCTCAACATTATCGAGACCATAGCGCTTCTCGACTTGAAAGATAAAACTAAGGCGCGGTTCGAAACCCTTTCTGGCGGCTTAAAGCAGAGAGTAGGCATCGCCTGCGCTTTAATTAATGACCCACAACTGGTGTTTCTGGATGAACCTACCACCGGGCTCGACCCCAAATCAAGAAGAGACGTCTGGTCTGTTATCCAGAACCTTACGAAACTTGGCAAAACCGTGTTTTTAACCACCCACTACATGGAAGAAGCGCAAGTGTTAGCCAACAAAGTAGCCATAATGGACAAGGGAAAAATCTCTGCCATAGGCTCACCCGAAGAGCTAATCTCAAAATACGGTGGCTTGAAAGTTCTCACCATTAAAAACGGCGGCAAAACGCTTGCTGAAGTGCTTCAGAAGAAGTTTGGGCAAGCCACGTTGAGCCGCGATGGGGACGTGGATGTGAAGGTAGATAGCGTAGACGAATTATGGCGGGTAATGTCTGTTTTGACGGAAATGGACGTCGGCAGAGACCTTGCGATTCAAACGCCGACGATGGATGACGTTTTCCTCAAGATTACTGGTGGTCGCATAACTGAGGAGGGTGAACTGAAACAATGAAAGCTTACACAATTTTCAAGGCGGTAACCAAGAATTGGATGAGAAGCCGTACTGGGGTCTTCTTCAGCATACTGTTCCCGATACTTCTCTTGGTGGTGCTCGGCGTCATCTTCTCTGGAATCGGCGACGCTTCCCAATACAAGTTGTTTGTGCAAAATCAAGACTTAACCGCTGCTAACGGCGAACCAAGCGAACTCTCCACCGCTTTTATTCAGGCATTAAACAGTTCCGAAGCATTTAGCATGACCGAAGTACCTGTTGGTGAAAACGTTACGGAATACGCTCGCGACACACTTGGACCTTTAGGCGGAAGCGTGCGCATCCTTGTAATCTCTAAAGGTTTCGGGGACGATTTGATTAATCGCTCCAAAACTTTCCTCACCATCATACTTGACCCTACAGACCAGTCTGGAACAGCCGTGAAAAGCATCATAGCAAACGTAGCCAACGCCTTCAACTACCAGCTGATAGGCGCAGAAAACTACATTGAATTCAACGAGACCTCACTTATAGCAGATCAGTTCAGCATGGTAGACCTGTATGTTCCAGCAGTTACGGCAGCGTTCATGATGATTAACGGCGTCATTGGCTTAACAGCTACCTCTACCGAGTTCAAAAGAAGAGGCATCATCAAACGTTTGTCAATAACGCCGCTTTCCAAACTAGACTGGATAATAGGTAACGTGATGAGCCAAACGCTTCTGAACCTCCTGTTGGCAGGGATTATGATTGGGACTGGATGGATAATCTTCAACATCAGAATCGTACCCGACGTCTTCACAATAATAATTATCCTGCTTGGTTCAGTAATGTTCTCTGGCATAGGTATGATATTATCAGGCTTCGTAAAAGACACGGAAGCAGCCACGGCAATAGGAAACGCGATAACTTTTCCCATGATGTACCTTTCGGGAACTTTCATCCCCTTAGAGCTGATGCCAAGCTACCTACAGACAGTTTCGAAAGTCATGCCGTTAACATACTTCTCTGAAGGACTAAGAGCTACCATGCTCTACAAGGACCTTGAAGGAACATTAACTAGCATGGGTATACTCGCCGTTCTTGCTGCTGTCTTCATAATCATAGGAGCGCTTGTAACCCGATGGAAAGCAAAGTAAAAATGCGCACACACATATTTGAAGTGAGGACAACTTAAGAATGGGTTTACTCTCAAAAGACGAATCAATTGTTTGGCAAGAGTTTCAAAAAGGCAAAAACACAAGCACAATTGCAGAAGACCACAAGGCAAGCGGGTGGAACCCCGCCTACGTGTCGAGAGTGCTCAACAGAGCAAGGAAAAAAATTGCAAAAGCGCTCAAGGAACACGCGAACAGCCACCGCCTCGACATTGAAACCCTCCTAGACTACAAAGGACTCCTAATCGGTTTCGACTACCAAACAAGTACCCAAGTATACATAATTTTCACTGAAAAACTTGGAACAATCGTCTGGTACAAGCATGACTCTTACGCTGGAAAACTCTGCCCAGACTGCCCAAAGAGAAACGAGTGCCGAGAAACATTAGACGCAATCATCCAGGAACATGACATCCACTTGAGGGATGACGAAAAACAACTGCATATGACAGAGCAGTCTACAGCGATTTTCAACAAGCTCGCTGCGAAGGAAACGCCGCGGTACAAGAGACAAGGAGGTGATTAGTCTTGGGAAAAAATGAAGAAAAAGTAATCAGACCTCCAGTCAAGCAGATAACAAGCGGAAAAACATTCAAGCCTTCACAAGCCTACCTGTACAAAGTGCTCATCCAAAACGTCGTGATTTTCACGCTGATTTGGCTGACTGTATTCGCTTCCTTTGTATGCACAGCATACATGGTTGCGCTCGACCCAGACAGCCCAAGTGCAGTGCAGATAATCAGCGATTATTTGGCGCCAGTTAACCTCTGGACATTGATAATAAACTTGTTCTGGCTTATACCTGCATTAGCTCTCACGCCACCCTACATCAAAAGCATTGAATACTCCGTGAAAGCAGAAAGCGGCGATACTATGCCAGAAATCTACTCAAAACGTGGAATTTTCACCATAACCCGCAAACATTTGCCCTTCAGAACCATAACAAACATCTCAAGCAAAGCAGGTCCATTCGACAGGCTTTTCAAGATAGGCTCAGTCAGCATCGAAACGGCAGGTTATTCAGGTGCCAGCCAAAAAGGTCCAGAAGAAAAAATAAGCGGAATCGTGTTCTATGAAGAAGTCCGCGATTTCATCCTAAAAGAGCTAAGGAAGTTTAAAGACCCATACGTCACTGGAACCGAGGTAGTGTATCCCACT
>Ga0307423_1000746_pt1 | contig 21450 bp, 18 predicted proteins | sample SalMarWE160310MG_FD_202154 | JGI IMG/M metagenome (GOLD analysis project Ga0307423, IMG submission 202154) | Salt marsh sediment microbial communities from the Plum Island Ecosystem LTER, Massachusetts, United States - WE1603-10 | ecosystem: Environmental > Aquatic > Marine > Intertidal zone >...
TACCGGGTAAGGTTCAGCTGTTACCAGTGCAGCCGGCGCAGCCGGGAGACTTTTTTGTACTGGTGGGCGTCCATGCGGGTAAGAATGTTGTTGAGCACACTGACGGCATCGCTGATGTAGGCACCCTTGTTCATCATCACGCACTCGGCACGTACGCTCATCGCCGCGTCGGTAATCTCGGCCCGTGCAATTACACCCTTCCGCGCCAGGGTGTCGAGTACCTGGGTCGCCCAGATGACCGGTACATGGGCAGCCTCGCAAATCCACAGGATTTCCTCCTGGATCTCCGCCATGCGAACGCTGCCCAGTTCGACGGCCAGGTCACCGCGCGCGATCATCACACCCAGCGCATGCTGGCCCATTGTGCCCAGTAACAGATCGGGCAGGTTCTTTACGGCGGTGGCGGTTTCGATTTTCAGGACGATCGGCAGTCCCGCCTTGCCGCGCGCCGCCAGCTCGTGCCGCAGGACGTCGATGTCCTCGAGTTTGCGCACGAAAGAGAAGCCGACGACATCGGCGTGTGCACAGATGAAGTCCAGGTCGGCGAGGTCCTTATCGGTAATTGCCGGCAGTGGCAGCTCGGTGTCCGGGAGATTGATGCCCTTGTCACTGCGCACGCGCACGCCCTTCGGGCCGGCATGCGTGACCTGCAGCAGCGCGCCTTCGGGATGGATCTCGGTTACCACGCAACCCAGTTTGCCGTCATCGATCCAGACGCTGTCGCCGGCCTTAAGCAGACCGACGATGGCGGGGTGGGAGCTGCCGATCTGCGCGGGCCGGATACCGCCAGACCCGGTTGTCGATGCCGCAATGCCGGGTTGATCGTCACGGCGCAGCAACAGCCGGTCATCCTTGAACAGACGGATGATCTGCGGCTTGCCGGTAAAATCACCGATGCGGAATTTATCACTGGTGATCAGCTTCTTGTCCTGACTCAGTCCCTGCCAGCGCAGGCGGGTGCCGGGCAATACATAGGCATTGGCGTCACACTCGGCCATCCAGTCGCCGCCTGGCAGTCGATCTGTCACGCGCAGCACGCGGTGCTTGTCACGGGTGTCCTTGAAATGCAGGGAGTGTCCCTGACGCAGTTGCCTGTAAAGTTCCCCGTCGATCGGCAACCGCTGCAAGTCGGGTCGTGTGCTGTTGCCTGCCGTATCCGGCGCTGTGGTCTCGAGCAGCACCCGCGCCGGCTCGGTCACATGTCCGAAGCCGTCCCTGCTTACCTGGAGATGCATGACGGCAGGTCCGGGTTGAATGCTGCCGGTGCGGATCTTGTGACCGGCAAGGTCCATGAAGATATGCACGCGTGCACCGGTTGCGCGTTCCGCACTGCGCACATGGTCGATCATCTGCAGCCATGTCCCGGGACCGTCGTGGGCACAGTTGATGCGAGCGCAGTCCATGCCATTTTCGATCAGGCCCCTGATCAGTTCCGGCTGTGACGCCGCTTCGGTTGGCAGGGTGACCATGATGCGTGCACGGCGGCTGCTGTTGCAGCGGCCAAACAGCAGATCTGCGTTGCGTTCCAGGTGCTGAGCACCATTGTCCTGGCTTGCCACGTTTGTTGCTATACCGAGCGCGCTGCCGAGCATGCCGATGACCCGTGCAAGATTCGTGCGTACCTGTGATTCGCCGCGACCCAGAGATGAGAGTCCGACGGCGACCAGGCGTTCCTGCAGGGGCCGCAGGTCGTGGTTGCGCAGGGCGAGATAATCGGCGAGGTTGCGTGCATCCGCCGAAAAACCCTGTGGATAGCGCGCACGATAAGGTACCAGCCTTGCGTCCGACTCATGGCGGACTGCTTCGTCCAGCCCGGAGAGTTCCTCGAGGAGATCGGCCAGGTCTTCATTGCCGGCCGGCTGTGCGTGCATGGACATGGTGTGGTTGCCTGTAACAGCTGGGGGAGGTCACGACAGCAGGATAGATCTGTCCTGTTACAGTTTCATGACAGCACTATGGCGGTGCTGTGACACCAAATGCAGATGACCAGGTACGGAATGCGCGGGCCTGCAAAACGAATGACGCACCGTTGTTGTCAGGCGCCAGCGGCTTACCGCATGCGCAGGGAACAGTTGCACCGGATTGGTGATGAGAGGGGTACGCTTTATTGTGTCCGGGATCCTGCCTGGCGCACGGTAAAAATAATGCTATATGCGGTGCTTGCGGGCGAATTAATCTGCCAGCCAGTCCTTCGGCTGCAGGAATATCTCGTACAACTCCGCCTCCGCTGTACCGGGCTCCGGGTGCCAGTTGTAGCGCCAGTTCACTTCCGGTGGTAACGACATCAGGATGGCCTCGGTGCGACCGCCCGATTGCAGGCCGAACAAGGTGCCGCGGTCGTAGACCAGGTTGAATTCCACGTAGCGTCCGCGCCGGTAGCGCTGAAAATCCTTCTCGCGCGCGCCATACTCGATGTCCTTGCGACGCTCGACTATCGGGAGGTAGGCGGGCAGGTAATGGTTGCCGATGCTCATCATCAATGCACAGGAGTATTCAAATCCTTTCTCGTTGAGGTCATCGAAAAAAAGGCCGCCGATGCCGCGCGGTTCGGCACGGTGCTTCAGGTAGAAATACTCGTCACACCATTGCTTGAAGCGCGGGTAAACCTCCTCGCCAAACGGGGTACAGGCTTCTTTCGCCAGCCTATGCCAGTGCTGCGCATCTTCAGTAAAACCATAATAAGGGGTCAGGTCGAAGCCGCCTCCGAACCACCAGACCGGATCGGCGCCGTCCTTTTCCGCGACGAAAAAACGTACGTTGGCGTGAGAGGTGGGGACATAGGGATTGTGCGGGTGGATGACGAGAGAGACGCCCATGGCCTGGAAGCTGCGGCCGGCCAGTTCCGGGCGATTTGCCGTGGCCGATGGCGGCAGGGCCGCACCGTAAACGTGGGAGAAATTGATCCCGGCCTTTTCGAATACCGCGCCGCCCTCCATCACACGAGAGCGACCCCCGCCGCCTTCCTCGCGCTGCCAGCTGTCCTCGATGAAACCGGCGCGGCCGTCGGCTTGACGCAAGGCATTACAGATGATGTCCTGCAGGGACAACAGGTAATCCCGGACCTGCTGGATATGCTGATGGTCGATTTTGGAAGCAGTCATGGTCAATGAATGCCTTTTTCAGGATCGCAGTAACGTTCCGGTAATGCCGTCACGTACGCTGCTCGGAATGCCGGTTGCGGAATCGTTACCGTACAGGATGTAATCCAGATGCCCGTTGAAGGCCTTGCGCACGGCAAGCGGGCTGGTGGCCGGCGCCCTGCCATGCAGGTTGGCGCTGCTGGAAACCAGAGGCCCACCCCAGCTTTTGCATAATTGTGCAGCCACCGGATGGCCTGTCACCCGGACCGCCAGTGTGTCGTGGCTGCCGGTCAGCCACGCAGGTGTATCCGGCAGACAGGGCAGCACCCAGGTGGTCGGCGGGGTGGACGGCCTGGCAATACGCTTGCGTATGGCGGGCGATAGCGGCAGCAGCAGCGGTTCGAGGTGTTCGAGACCGGCCGCAATCAGGATCACGCCGTGCCCGATGCTGCGCTGCTTGAGTGCCAGAAGATGCAATACCGCCGCTGCATTGAATGGATCGCAACCCAGCCCGTATACGCTTTCGGTTGGATAGGCAATCACTCCTCCGGATCCCAGTTTGCGAACGGCCTCGCGAATATGCCAGTTCATCGCCTGTCCCGGTATGCTCAGGATTCTTCCGCTTCGGCAGCAACCGGTTCATCCCAGGCCTCGACAAACTTGCAGTCCTGCTGGGGGCATACCCGCTGTGTGCCGAAGCGCTTGGTGGTTTTGATGGACGTAATCGGCCAGTTACACTCCGGACAGGGCTGTGCCAGCGGTTCGTTCCAGATGGCATAGTCACAGTCGGGGTAGCGTTCGCAGGAATAGAATATCTTGCCGCGCCTGGACTTGCGCTTGAGCAGTGTACCCTGGCTGCATTGCGGGCACTGCACGCCGGTGTCTTCCGGCTTTTCCAGCGGCTCGATGTACTTGCAGTCTGGATAGCTGCTGCAACCAATGAACTTGCCGTAGCGCCCGCTGCGAATGATAAGATCGGAGTTGCACTCGGGACAGCTGCGCCCTTCCACCTTCTCGGGCTCGCTGCTGCCGCGTTCGTCATCGATATTGCGCGTGTAATCGCACTCCGGATAGCCGCTGCAGCCGATAAAACGTCCGCGGCGCCCGAGGCGGATATTGAGCGGTTTACCGCATTTCGGGCATGCCTCGTCCATGGATTCGGTGGTGACATCGCTGCGTGAAACGCTGGTTTCCTTGTCGTCGACCAGCTGCTTGAAGGGCTTCCAGAAATCCTGCATGAGCGGCACCCAGTCCTTTTCGCCACGCGACACCGCATCCAGTTCATCCTCGAGCCGCGCGGTGAAGTCATAGTCGACATATTGCGTAAAGTGTTCGGTCAGGAACTTGCTTACCACACGGCCCACGTCGGTTGGATAAAAACGCTTGTTTTCAAGCGTCACATACTCGCGCGCCTGCAGCGTTGAAATGATGGTGGCGTAGGTTGACGGGCGCCCGATACCGTACTCCTCCAGCGTCTTGACCAGGCTGGCTTCCGAAAAGCGCGGCGGCGGCTCGGTGAAATGCTGGTCGGCGCGGATGTCCTTGAGTTCGCAGCTGTCGCCTTTTTCCAGCGGCGGCAGCAGCTTTTCCTCGCCACCCGATTTCTTGTCATCCTCGCCTTCCTGGTAGACGGCCATGAAGCCGGGATCGACCACGACCGAGCCCGTTGCACGGAAGCGGTTCCCGGCGCCGCAACCGAAGTCCACGCTGACCGTGTTGATGGTGGCATGGATCATCTGGCATGCGACGGTGCGTTTCCAGATCAGTTCGTACAGCTTTAGCTGTTCGGCACTGAGGTATTTCCTGATTGTGTCCGGCGTATTGACGATAGAGGTTGGCCGTATCGCCTCGTGCGCTTCCTGTGCATTCTTGGCCTTGGTCTTGTAGGTGCGCGCCTGGTGCGGCAGTGCCTGCTTGCCATAGCGTTCAGGGATGAATTCGCGTAATTCATCAAGTGCCTCCTGGGCAATGTTGACCGAATCGGTACGCATGTAGGTGATCAGACCAATGGTGTCACCGCCGATATCCATGCCTTCATAGAGCTGTTGCGCGACGCGCATGGTGCGGCTTGCGGTGAAACCCAGTTTGCGTGAGGCTTCCTGCTGCAGCGTCGAGGTGGTGAACGGGGCGGCCGGATTGCGTTTGCGCTGTTTCTTCTCGACTTCCTCGACGACGAGTTTGCCACCGGCGGCCTTGAGCAGCTCCTCGCGCGCCTGCCCGGCTGACTTGTCGTTGTTGATACTGAACTGTTTCAGCTTTTCGTCATGCAGGTGCGTCAGGCGCGCCACAAATTCCTGCTCGTCCTTGCTCAGATCGCTTTCCAGTGTCCAGTATTCGCGCGGCTTGAAATTCTCGATTTCGATTTCGCGTTCGACGATCATGCGCAGGGCGGGGCTTTGTACCCGGCCTGCCGACAGGCCGCGGCGCACCTTCTTCCATAGCAGCGGCGACAGGTTGAAACCCACCAGATAATCGAGTGCGCGTCGCGCCTGCTGTGCGTTGACCAGTTCCGTCGAAAGATCGCGTGCATGTTCCAGCGCCTCGTTGACCGCGCGCTTGGTGATTTCATTGAATACGACGCGATAGACGGCCTTGTCCTTGAGTGCCTTGCGCTGTTTGAGCAACTCGCACAGGTGCCACGAGATGGCTTCGCCCTCGCGGTCGGGGTCGGTCGCAAGATACAGGGCTTCCGACTTCTTCATTGCCTTGACGATGCTGTCGACATGTTTTGCATTGCGTTCGATCAGCTGGTATTTCATGGCGAAGTCGTGTTCCGTGTCGACGGCACCTTCCTTGGGAATGAGATCGCGCACGTGACCATACGAGGCCATGACATCGAAATCCTTGCCGAGGTACTTCTTGATCGTCTTGCACTTGGCAGGCGATTCGACGATGACGAGGTTCTTGCTCATTGCGATCTGTTGCGGTTGGGCCGGCAAGGCAAGCCGGCGCTGGTTGAGAAGGACAGGCTCCTAGTGCAGGCTGCGGGCGGAACTGTCGAACACAAGGTCTTCCACCCAGGCATAGGCGGCCTCTTCGCCGGGCTGGTTGAACAGCACCATCATGACGACCCACTTCATCTGGTCGAGGTCGAGGTCCTCGCTTTCCAGCGCCATGGCACGATCGATGGCGAGTTCGCGTGCATCCGGGCTCAGCACGCCCATTTGCTCCAGGAACAGGATGAAGCCGCGGCATTCCGTGTCGAGTCGTTCCATTTCCATGGACGAGAACAGTCTTGTGGAGCGTTCCGCCTGCAGGGTGGCCGGCACGTCGTCACGGGTAAGCCCATCCATCCAGTTGAAGGCCTGGTCGATTTCCCGGGTTGGAAAACCGGCCCTGCTCAGTTCCTGTTCGACGACCTCGCGGTCCGGGGCGAGCGGACTCTCTTCATCCATATAATAGTTCTCGAAGAGGTACATCAGCACGTCAAAGACGTTTTCTTTCATTAATATTCCTTCTATTTCAGTCGGTTATAGATGCCACCAGGGCTGGACGCAAGATAACCTTCCATTTCAAGTTGCAGGAGCATGGAGGAAACTTCAGCCGGCGTCAATCCGCTCCCGGCCACAAGACGGTCGATGGATGTGTTTTCAAAGCCAATAATTTCAAGCAGTTGGGTATATTCATTGTCCAGATGCCGGGGTTCTACCGTCATCGCGCGCTCGGTCGTCGTGGTCGGCTGACAGGCAACTGCGAGAGGCCCAAGTTCATCGATGATGTCCTGCGCCGTCTCGACCAGTTTGGCGCCTTGACGGATCAAGGCATGGCAACCGCGCGCCAGGGTATTGTGGATCGAGCCCGGTATCGCGAACACCTCCCGGCCCTGTTCCGCTGCGTAACGCGCGCTGATCAGCGAACCTGATCGCAGCGCGGCCTCCACGACCAGTGTGCCGATTGCGAGGCCACTGATGATGCGGTTCCGGCGTGGGAAGTTTTCAGCCAGTGGTGGTGTACCGACCGGAAATTCTGATACCAGGGCGCCGTGCCTGGCGATCAGGCGGGCCAGGTCCCGGTGTCTGGCGGGATAGACGCGATCGAGTCCGGTGCCCATAACGGCAATCGTTGTCGCCTCTGCGTCCAGCGCTCCCTGGTGGCTTGCCGCATCGATTCCCAGCGCCAGTCCGCTGGTTATGGTGAGGCCGGTTGCGGCCAGGTGTCGGGCGAAATCCAGTGCGGTCTGCAGGCCGGACGGGGTCGGGTTGCGACTGCCGACCATCGCCAGCTGCGGTTCGCCAAGCAGACTGGTGTCACCGTGTACATACAGCAGGGGCGGTGCGTCGGACAGCTGCGAGAGTAGCGCAGGCCAGGCCTCATCACGGCAGGTTATGATGTGATTGCCAGGTCTTTCTGCCCACTCGAGATCGCGCTCGATGGCAGATAAATCGGGTCGCCTGATTGCGTCGATGGTATCCCGGGACAGTCCCAGGCTACTCAGTTCACCTGTGCTCGCGGCCAGAATAGCCGCCGGGCATGCAAACCGGTCCAGCAAGCGATGAAACGCCATCACGCCCACGCGCGGTGCGTGGTACACGACCAGCCAGTCGGAAAGAGTCTGTGTGCTGGATGCCTGCGGGGTCGGGGCCATGATGGCCCAGTATACCTACTAAGTCACTGCAACGATGTCATCCATGCGCGACAGCGCATGGATGACATCGGACTGTCCCCTTATCAGGGTGTGCGTACGAAGTCGTTGATGTGAATGGCGCGGGTAGCCGACATGACCAGACCGAAACTGACCTTGTCAAAGATGCGGAATACCATGACCACACCGGCCTCCTCGTCAGGCAGCCTGACGGTCTTGCCGTGCTTGTCACTGACCGTGTCCTTGATCAGTTCGCCCTGCTGGTACACACGCATGACGTGACCGATTTCGATGCCGTCACGTGCGCCAAGGTCCAGTGCGACTACATTGAACTGGCCGATTTCGCTCACGCCGTCAATCACCGAGATGATGTGACCCTCGGTACCCGCCGGCACGCCGTGTGGCTGGAAGTGAACAAACGGGTCGGGCCGGTCTGCCGGCCTAAGCCGGTCGCCGATACGAACCTCTCGGGTGGTCTCGGTCAGCTTGATGGTCGCGGGGTCGCCGAATCTCTGCACCGGCCCGGTACCGGCATACAGCGCCTCATAACCCAGTACTTCGTTGGTGTCGGGGTCGATATAGGGATCGCCCGGCTTGTATACATCAAAGAGGGTAATGTCGCGGTTTTCTATGCCACGCACGTAAACGCGGTCGCCGGCGCCGCTAATGACATGCTCGTCCGCTGACTGGACCACGTAGGGGCTGTTTTCCATTTCGCCTTCCTCGACCACGATCGTGCGGGTCAGGAATTGCTTGATGGCATCTCGCGGGATCGTTGGTATGGCGTTTTCAAGGCTTTCCTCGCGGATACGCGGGGACAGATTGACGGTCGGGTGTCCGCGTGTGGCTTGAATCTGTGGCTTGCCATCTACATATACCAGGTTGAGGATATCGCCCGGATAGATGAGGTGTGGATTGGCGACCTGGGGATTGACATACCAGACCTCTGGCCACAGCCAGGGGTCACGCAGGAACCTTGCCGAGATATCCCAGAGGGTGTCGCCCTTGACGACAACATAGCGGTCCGGATGGTTCGGATTGAGTACCACGTCCGCAGCGATCAACGAGCCCGCCGTCAGCAGGGTGGCGAGGACCATTCCGAGCAGTTTCTTGGTTGACATAGGCATCCCTTTGCGTCGAGTTACTTGCGATTCGATTTCAGTATCCAGCGTCTGGCTACACTGTTGACGGGCGGCGGCAGGTCAGTCGCGAGTTTAGCGGAAATTCCACGCAGAACAAAACGTTTTGTCGATTTTCGATCACAGCAACTTTGCCTTTTGTGGTAGAGTATATTAGATACGAATTTCCAGAATCGTGACGGCAATCACATGGCTACCCTCAATATTCTGCACTTTCCGGATCCCCGTCTGCGCACTGTCGCCAAGCCGGTTGATCAGGTCGATGACAACGTTCGCCGGTTGCTCGATGATATGCTCGAAACCATGTATGCTGCCCCTGGCATCGGGCTTGCCGCAACACAGGTCAATGTCGACAAGCGGATCGTCGTCATTGATATATCGGAAGAAAGGAACAAGCCTTTACATCTGATTAATCCCGAGATACTGGAACTTGACGGGGTCGAGGAGATGGAAGAGGGCTGTCTGTCCGTTCCGGGTGTCTACGAGCTGGTGCAGCGTGCCGACCGTGTCAAAATCAGGGCGCTCGGCCGTGATGGCGAACCCTTTGAGCTTCAGGCAGACGGATTGCTCGCTGTCTGCATACAGCACGAAATAGACCACCTCGATGGCAAACTGTTCGTCGACTACCTGTCACAACTCAAGCGTACCCGGATCCGGAAGAAACTGGAAAAGGAGCAACGCCAGACCGGTACGAACGCCACATCCACAGCCGGCACGCGCGTTATCCACGAGCTGTAATCCCGGTCTGCAGTCCACATGCTGCTGTCCCGCTTCTGATTACCTGTCGTGCATCCTGACCGCAACGCACAGATACACGCAATGAGAGTCATTTTTGCCGGGACACCGGAATTTTCCGTGCCCGCCCTGCAGGCCTTGCTGGACAGCCGCCATGATGTCGTTGCGGTTTATTCACAACCCGATCGACCGGCCGGTCGTGGCCGCCGGACTCGCGCGAGCCCGGTCAAGCAACTGGCACTCGCGCATGGTTTGCCGGTGTGCCAGCCGGCGAGCCTGCGCACAACCGAGGCCTGCACGACGCTGGCAGCCTGGCAGCCGGACCTGATGGTGGTGGTGGCCTATGGTCTGCTCTTGCCGCCTGATATCCTGGCGGTTCCGCGGCTGGGATGCGTCAATGTGCATGCCTCGCTACTGCCGCGCTGGCGCGGTGCCGCGCCGATTCAGCGCGCTATTCTGGCGGGTGACCTCAAAACCGGCGTCTGCCTGATGCAGATGGAAGCCGGCCTGGACACCGGCCCGGTGCTCGTCAGCGCCAGCTGTCCGATACTCGATGTCGAAACAGGCAGCCAGCTGCACGACCGGCTGGCACTGCTGGGCGGCCGCTTGCTGGCCGACAACCTCGATGCGCTGGAGCAGGGCCGCCTCATACCCCGTGTCCAGGACGAATCGCTGGTTACCTATGCGAGAAAGCTGGACAAGGCAGAGGCGCGCCTCGACTGGACGAACAGCGCCGAGGTGCTGGCACGCAAGGTACGCGCGTTCAATGCCTGGCCGGTTGCCGAGTCGCGCTATCTCGGTCGGCAATTGCGCATCTGGGAGGCGCGACCGCTGGAGGATACGGCAACCGCCCCCCCGGGGACTATAGTGGCGGCAACACGAGAAGGTATTGATGTAGCATGCGGATCGGGACGCCTGCGCCTGCTCAGTGTGCAATTGCCAGGCGCACGCCCGGTGAGCGCTGCCGATTTCGTCAATGCGCATAAAACGACCGGAATACGTCTTGGCGCGGACTGATTTATGAAGACTGACGCACGTGCCGCAGCCGCCCGCGTGCTGACACAGGTAATCGAGTCCGGCCGGTCACTTGCTGACGCATTGCCGCCATACCAGAACCGGTTTGCGGATGCCCGAGATGCCGCCCTGCTGCAGGAACTTGTATACGGCACCACGCGCTGGTATTTCAGACTGGACGCCCTGCTGGAACTGTTGCTCAAAAAGCCGCTCAAGTCGCGTGACCTCGATATCAAGTGCCTGCTGCTGACCGGACTGTACCAGCTCGATAAGCTCTCGATGCCACAGCGCGTTGCAGTGAATGAAACTGTGCAGGCAGTGCGCGCGCTGGACAAGGAATGGGCCCACGGCCTGGTCAATGCGGTATTGCGCAGCTTTCAACGCGATCGCGAGCGACTGAACAGGGTCATTGCAGAAAATCCGGTTGCCCTTCATGCGCACCCGGACTGGCTGATCGAATTGTTGCAGAACGACTGGCCGATATACTGGAGAGAAATACTTTCGGCAAACAATGCACGGCCACCGTTCAGCCTGCGTGTCAACCGGCAGCGCGTCACGCGCGATGAATACCTGGGACTGCTGGAGGAACACGCCATGCATGCAGAGCCGCTGGCCTGGACCGGACAGGGCATCTGTTTGACCAGCCCTGTGTCTGTGGAAGCGCTGCCAGGTTTTTCGTGTGGCGATATCTCGGTCCAGGACGGTGCGGCGCAGCTGGCGGCCGAACTGTTGCAACTGGCGCCCGGACAGCGTGTGCTCGATGCGTGCGCAGCACCTGGCGGCAAGACGGCACTTATCCTCGAGACGGAACCATCGGCCTGTGTGACGGCGGTCGATATCGATGCCGGGCGCCTGTCGAAAGTCGGCGAGAACCTTGCCAGGCTGGGCTTGCATGCTGAACTGGTGGCCGGGGACGCGGGAAATCCTGCTGGCTGGTGGGACGGCGGACTGTTCGAGCGCATATTGCTGGATGTGCCCTGCACTGCTACAGGCGTGATTCGTCGTCATCCGGACATCAAACTGCTGCGCAGGCGTGAAGATGTGATGAAGCTGGCCAGCCGCCAGTCGGCCATTCTGCAAGCCGTATGGCCCTTGCTGGCACCAGGCGGTATGCTTCTGTATTGCACCTGTTCGATGCTGGCGGCGGAGAACAGCGGCCAGATTGGCAGCTTCCTGGAGCAACACGGCGATGCGATGGAAGCGCCGATCGATGCGAACTGGGGGCACAGGTGCGGGCACGGCCGGCAGATCCTGCCGGGTGAAGACGAAATGGACGGATTTTATTTCGCATGTTTGCAAAAAAACATCTGACAGGGGCTCAGTCTGACGCGCAGACGGGCGGGATATCGCTCTGGCCGGTCATTGGACTGGTGCTGCTGTCGGCAGTTAGCTTCGCTGCACCGACGTCTGCGAACGAGGAGGGTGAATTCCGCATCAGCGACGCGCATGCATGGACCAATGACAACATGCGCCTGCTGGATGCACAGTTTTCGATACGTCTTAGCAGTGGCGCAAGGGAGGCACTTGAAAACGGCGTGCCCCTGACATTCGAGCTGCAGGCGCAACTGGTCAGGAAACATGACTGGTTGTGGGACTCGGTCGTGGTTGAATACGTACTGGTCAGGGAGGTCGAATATCATCCGCTCAGCCGCAGTTACCTGGTCAAGGATATCAACAAGGGCACCCAGGGTAATTACAGCCGGCTGGATGACGCATTGCAGGCGGCGGGTACCATTGAAAAGCTTGTGCTTACAGACAAATCACTTGATCAGGAGCGTAGATATATCATACGCCTGCGCGGCAGTCTCGACATCGAATCCCTGCCCACACCTGTTCGCCTGCTTGCCTACGTATCCTCGGGTTGGGATATGAACGGCGATTGGTACGCATGGCCACTGGCCCGGTAAGGCGTATCGGTTTCGGCATGTTACCCATGCTGGGGCTGTTCACGCTCCTGCTGGTTTCGCTCTCCCTGATGAGCGATGCTACCCATAACTCGGAGCGTTTCGGTGAACTGTATTCCGTGCTGCTGGCTGTGAATGCGGCCGGGTTGCTCATTCTTGGCACCCTCGTAGTCGTCAATATTTTCCAGCTGATACGCCAGCAGCGCATGAAGGTTGCCGGTGCAAGAATGACCAGCCGGCTGGTTGTCATGTTCGTCGTGCTGTCAGTGGTGCCTGTTTCGGTGGTGTATTACTTTTCACTGCAGTTCCTGCAGCGCGGGATTGACAGCTGGTTCGATGTGCGCATCGAGCAGGGGCTTGATGATGCCCTGGAGCTGAGTCGCGCTGCACTGGATGTACGCCTGCGCGATGTGCTACAGCTGACGATGCGCATGGCTGACGAAATCGCTGAGGCACCACCGGCCACACTCTCGCTGACCTTGTATGATCTCAGGGTAAGAAGTGCCGCCGCCGAGCTGTCGCTGCTGGGCAATGACGGGCGGGTCGTTGCCTCCAGTAGTGCAGAACTGTCGAAAATCATCCCCAATCAGCCGCCGGGCGAAGTGCTGTTGCTGCTCCGGAACAGGCAGCATTACATCGGTCTCGATCCGGTGGGCGATAGTGGTCTGTTTGCACGTGCGCTGGTGCCGGTGTTGTCTGCGCGCGCAGATGGCGAGGTGTACACCTTGCAAGCGCTCTATGAAGTATCCGAACGCTTCAGTACGCTTGCTGACAGTGTTCAGGAGGCCTTCAGCCACTACCGGGAGCTGGCCTACCTGCGTACTCCGCTTAAATTCAGCTATTCGCTCACACTGTCCATCGTCCTGGTGCTGAGTCTGCTGTCGGCCATCTGGGCGGCATTTCACTCTGCGCGCAGGCTTGTTGCGCCAGTACGTGATCTTGCGGAGGCTACGGAAGCAGTGGCAGAGGGCGATTACAGCAAGCGCCTGTCTGTCGCCAGCGAGGATGAACTTGGGTTCCTGGTCAGGTCCTTCAATGACATGACGCGCAGGCTGGCAAAGTCGCGCGACGAGGCGAGCCGCAGCCAGCGCCAGATCGAAGGCCAGCGCGCCTATCTCGAGGCCGTACTCGCGAATCTCTCATCCGGTGTCATCAGCCTGGGCAGCGACTCGGTGATACGCGCTGTGAACCGTGCTGCCACCCAGTGTCTCGGTGTGGAACTGAGGGACTATCTCGGCAGGGATCTGGCGTCCATCGCCCAGGAACAATCCGGGCTTACGCCGTTTGTCGAGGCAATCAACCAGCATCGCCACAGTGGCAGTCAGGCATGGCAGGAGGAAATAACCCTGTTCGGTTACCATGGCCGGCAGGTGCTTATGTGCCGTGGAACAGCGCTTCGCAGTTCAGGTCGGCGCAAGGGCGGTATGGTGGTGGTATTCGATGACGTAACGGCAATCATACAGGCGCAGCGTGACGCCGCCTGGGGTGAGGTGGCGCGCAGGCTTGCACATGAGATCAAGAACCCGCTCACCCCGATACAACTGTCTGCAGAGCGCCTGCGCCGGCGTTACCTGGAAAAAATGGCGCCGGATGATGCCGAGATTCTCGATCGTGCCACACGTACGATCGTCAACCAGGTCGAGGCGATGAAAAAAATGGTCAATGCATTCAGCGACTATGCCCGTGCGCCGCATATCAGTCTGGAAGCGCTTGACCTGAACCAGATCGTGCAGGAGGTGCTGGACCTGTATCGCGGCAGCGACCTGAATGTCCATCTGGTCGAACAGCTTGATGCTGTCGATTCCCGTATTGAAGGGGATGCAGGTCGTATCCGCCAGTTGTTGCACAACCTGCTGAAGAATGCGCTGGAGGCGGTCCGCGAAACCGAAAACGGTGAAATTTGCATAGCAACACGTAATGAAGCAAGGTCGGGACTGGATCAGATCGTCTTGTCCGTCACCGACAATGGCCCCGGCTTTTCGCCAGGCATCATGGATAACCTGTTCGAGCCCTATGTGTCGACCAAGCCCAAGGGCAGCGGACTGGGGCTGGCGATCGTGAAAAAAATCGTCGAGGAGCATGCCGGCACAATCAGCGCCGAGAGCCTGGAAACCGGTGGGGCGCAGGTTGTGGTACGGCTGATGCTGTCGGGTGAGGCAGCTGCGAGTCAACAGGAAGAGGTGCCGACCGGAGAGAGTGAGCTATAATCGCCACTACTCAAGCTGTCATGCCATGCACACCCGGAACTGTAATCACACGGAACGCCGCAAATGACAAGTCGCCATATACTCGTCGTTGACGACGAGCCGGACATTCGTAATCTGGTGCGGGACATCCTCGAGGACGAGGGATACACGGTCACCACCGCTGAGAATGGCGAGACTGCACGCAAGGCACGCAGGGCGCGAAGGCCCGACCTGATCCTGCTCGATATCTGGATGGAGGATGTCGACGGCATATCCCTGCTGCACGAGTGGTCTGAAAGCGGTGATCTGCCATGCCCGGTGGTAATGATGTCGGGCCACGGTACCGTCGAAACGGCCGTCGAGGCGACCCGCCTGGGCGCCTATGACTTCATCGAAAAACCCATTTCCCTGGCAAAACTGCTGCTGACAATCGAACGTGCGTTCGAAAGCGAACGTCTGCAGCGTGAGAACATCGATCTGCGTGGCCACGTGCAGCCGGTTGTCGAGCCGGTGGGCAAGTCAGCGATCATGAACCAGCTGCGCGAACATGCACGCAAGATTGCACAACATAACAGCTGGGTATTGATCAGCGGCGAGGCAGGGTCCGGCAAGACAACCTTTGCGCGCTACATACACGACCAGAGCCCGCGTCGTGACGGCCCCTTTGTAGAAATCGCAGTGGGCTCGATATCAGAGGAGAACTCCGCCGAGGAACTGTTCGGGCATGAACATGGAGAGACGGTGCATTATGGACGTCTGGAACAGGCGAACTCCGGTACCTTGTGTATAGGAGATATCGCCGACATGGATCTCCAGACCCAGGCGAGGTTGCTGAGTGTTCTGCAGACACATACGTTCAAACGCATCGGGGGCAGCGAAGACGTGGAGGTCGACCTGCGGATTATCGCAACGACACATCGCAATCTCGAGGAGGAAGTCACGGCAGGACGCTTTCGCGAAGACCTCTTCTATCACCTGAATGTATTGCCGCTGCATATACCCCCGCTGCGCGACCACGAGGATGACGTGCATGACCTGCTCAATTTCTACATCGACTACATGGTCACCCACGAACGACTCTCGTATCGGCATTTCAGCGTGGCGGCACAGAACCGTCTGCGCAGCTACGACTGGCCCGGTAATATCCGGGAACTGAAAAATCTCGTCCAGCGCTTGCTGATCCTGGGTAGCGGAGATGAAATCGAGCTCGTCGAGGTCGAACGGGCGATCACTGCACAGCCGGCGTCCGGTGCGAGTGCCGTGCCGGAGCTGCCCTATGACATGCCATTGCGCGAGGCGCGCGAGCGGTTTGAATACAACTACCTGGTTCACCAGCTGCAGGCCGCCGGGGGCAGTATCGGAAAACTGGCAAAACGGGTAGGTATGGAACGTACGCACTTGTACAGAAAGCTGCGCTCGCTGGGTATTGACCACAAAAAAGGCAGTGAGTAGACACAGCCTGCCATGCGTGAATCCACCTTACGGATACTGTATTAGATGAAGATAATCATACTGGGAGCCGGTCAGGTTGGCGCCTCGGTGGCGAGTAACCTGGCCAGCGAGGCCAATGACATCACCGTCATCGATGACAACGCAAGCGTGCTGCAGGAATTGCAGGACCGACTCGACCTGCGTACCGTTACTGGTCATGCATCTCATCCCGACGTGCTGATGCAGGCAGGCGCGGATGATGCCGATATGATCATTGCGGTTACACACAGTGACGAAACCAACATGATTGCCTGTCAGGTCGCCTATACATTGTTTCGCACGCCTACCAAGATTGCCCGTGTACGTTCGGTCGAATATCTCAAGCATCCGCGCCTGTTCGCGCAGGAAGCGCTGCCGGTTGATGTCATTATCAGTCCCGAGCAACTGGTCACCGATTACATTGAGCGCCTGATTGAATACCCCGGCGCGATGCAGGTGCTCGACTTTGCCGGCGGCAGTGTGCAACTGGTGGCGGCACATGCCTACCATGGCGGCCCCCTGGTCGGTCACGAGTTGCGTGACCTGAAAAAGCACATGCCCGGTATCGATGCACGTGTCGCGGCTATTTTCCGCAAGGGCAAGGCAATTGCGCCGGAAGGTGACACCATCATTGAAATGGATGATGAGGTGTTTTTCGTTGCGGCGCGCAAGCATATTCGTGCTGTAATGAGCGAGCTGCGCAAGCTGGAGAAGCCGGTCAAGCGCGTCATCCTTGCAGGCGGCGGCAACATCGGCATGCGGCTGGCGACTGCAATCGAAAACAATTACCACGTCAGGATTATCGAACACAATACCAAGCGTGCCAGGTACTTGTCAGAGACACTTGCCAAGACCATTGTGCTGCTGGGGGATGCAGCTGACCAGGAATTGCTGCTCGATGAAAACATCGAGAATACAGATGTGTTTTGCGCACTGACCAACGACGAGGAAGCAAATATTCTTTCCGCCATGCTGGCCAAACGCCTGGGTGCCCGCAAGGTCATGTCGCTGATCAATCGCGCGTCCTATGTCAATCTTGTGCAGAGCGATATTATTGACGTGGCGATTTCGCCGCAACAGGCAACTATCGGCAGCCTGCTGACGCATGTCAGGCGCGGTGATGTCGTCATGGTGCATTCACTCCGGCGCGGTGCTGCCGAGGCCATCGAGGCAGTGGCGCATGGCAATCGTGACAATTCCAAGGTGGTGGGCAGGTCAATCGACGAGATCAGGCTGCCGCCGGGTACGACCATCGGTGCAATCGTGCGCGGTGAGGAAGTCATTATCGCGCACCATGACACGGTCATCGAGACGGATGACCACGTGATCCTGTTCCTGTCCGACAAGAAATTTATCCAGCAGGTCGAGCGTCTGTTTCAGGTTGCCGTCACGTTCTTCTGAGATGCGCGCAGAATTTAACCCGCACAACCCGATTCCCGGCTGGATGGCCTGAGCAGTGCACCTGCTTTCCATACAGCGGTTACTTGGCCTGTTGCTGATGCTGTTCAGCGCCACCCTGCTGCCGCCTGCGGTTGTGTCATGGCTGTATAGCGATGGGCAAATAAACGTGTTTATCGCCTGTACTGCGGCGGTACTGGTATTCGGTGCTGTATTGTGGTTGCCGGCAAGACGTTTCAGGAGCGATTTGCGGGTCAGGGACGGGTTCCTGATCGTGGTGCTGTTCTGGATCGTGCTCGGGCTGGCCGGTGCGTTGCCGTTTTTTTATTCCATAAGCCCGGATTTGTCGGTCACCGATGCTGTGTTCGAGTCCTTCTCGGGCCTGACCACCACCGGTGCAACGGTCATTAGCGGGCTTGACGAGTTGCCCAAGTCAATCCTGTATTACCGGCAGCAGTTGCAGTGGCTTGGTGGCATGGGGATTATCGTGCTCGCCGTTGCCATCATGCCGATGCTGGGCGTCGGCGGCATGCAGCTGTACCGTGCCGAGACACCCGGACCGCTCAAGGACAACAAGCTGACCCCGCGCATCACCGAAACCGCCAAAGCGCTCTGGTATATCTACCTGACACTCACGATTATCTGCGCCGCTTTTTACTGGCTGGCCGGCATGAGTGGCTTCGATGCTGTCGCGCACAGTTTTTCCACTATCGCAATCGGTGGTTTTTCCACGCACGACCAGAGCATGGGATATTTCCAGAATTCGGCCATAGAGCTCGTGGCGGTTGTGTTCATGCTGTTTGCAGGAATGAATTTTGCCCTGCATTTTATCGCCTGGCACAGGCTCAGTCCCTGGCCCTACATCCAGGACAGCGAACTGCGCGCATACCTGAGTGTGCTGGGGCTGGTCACGGCTATTACGGTCGGGTACCTGTACTACACGGATACATTCATCTTCTTCAGCGACGCACTGCATGCCGGGCTGTTCCAGGCAGTATCGATCGGTACCACGGCTGGCTTTACCACCGCGGATTACTTCATGTGGCCGGGGTTTCTGCCTGTGATGTTGCTGTTCGTCAGCTTCATAGGCGGTTGTACCGGTTCAACAGGTGGCGGCATGAAGGTAATCCGTTTCGTGCTGCTGCTCAAGCAGGGGCACCGCGAAATGATGCGACTGATACACCCCAATGCGCAAATACCGGTCAAGGTTGGCGGCAAGCCCATGCCGGGCCGGGTCATCAGTGCCGTGTGGGGATTTTTCGCCGCCTATGTGGGCAGCTTTGTCGTCATCATGCTGTTCGTGATGGCTACCGGACTGGACCAGATCACGGCATTCTCGGCGGTGGCCGCATGCATGAACAACCTCGGCCCGGGACTGGGCAGCGTTGGTGCGAACTACATCGCGGTAAACGATCCTGCGAAGTGGGCCTTGTCATTTGCCATGATGCTGGGCCGTCTGGAGGTTTTCACCCTGATCATTCTGATCAGTCCGGATTTCTGGCGGCGCTGAAACGGGTGGCGCACCGGTGACGGATATGATCAGCAAACTGGAGGCGTTGCTGGCCGGCGGCCAGGACAATGCGGTATTGCGCTACACCCTCGGCAGTCATTACCTCAAGAACGGCGATGCACAACAGGCAGTCGGTCACCTGCGCGAGGCAATCCGGCTGGACCCCGCCTATTCGGCAGCCTGGAAGACTTATGGCAAGTCACTGGCGGCCCTGAATGATCTTGAAGGTGCGCGTGATGCGTATACACAAGGCATCCAGGCTGCCGGTGAAAAGGGCGATATCCAGGCGGCCAGGGAGATGCAGGTCTTTCTCAGGCGTGTACAGAAACAGCTGGCCGGCGAGTCGTAGTCGACCGCGGTCATGCCGGCTAATACAGCGGCGGTTCCCCTGCGGGGCGTGTGCGGAACCGCCGGTAACCCCACTGGTACTGGACCGGGCATTCGCGGATACAGTTTTCTACGGCCTGGTTGATACCGGTGACGGAGGCTTCGAGTTCCTGTGCGTACGCGAGTTGCGGCGGTTGCCTGAAGTGCAGGTGGTACCCGCGTCCCCACGACAGGCGTTCACACCATACGAACACGATGGGCGACCCGTTCTTCGCGCTAAGGCGTGAAAGAAACACCATGCTGAACGCCGGTATGCCGAAGAACGGCGCAAACACGCCGGAACCCGCCTTCGGTTCCTGGTCCGGCAGCATGGCAACCGTGGCGCCCTCCTCCAGGGTCTTGAAAAGTGTGCGCAAGCCGCGGGCATTGGCCGGCACGTAGTGGCCGCCGGCACGACTGCGGGCCTTGTTCACCAGCGTCTCCAGGCCGGTCATGCGCAGGGGGCGATACAGGCAGGTGATATCAAAACGCGCGGCACAGTACAGGCCGGCTGCCTCCCATGCACCGAGGTGAGGTGTTGCGAGAATGACGCCCTTCCCTTGCGCCAGCGCATGCTCGACATGTTCGAGGCCGTCGACCCGATCTATCAGACGCAGTGCCAGGCTGGCCGGTCGTAGCCACAATGCGCCGGTTTCCAGCAGGGTCTTGCCGGTTTCCGCCAGGCTCTGTCGCAGCAAATGCCGCCGTTCCGGCGCTGATAATTCAGGAAAGCAGAGTTCAAGATTGACTCGCGCTGTATCTCGCAGCTGGTTCGGGAATATGCCGAGTCCCCAGCCAGCAAACACACCCAGAGCATGCAGCAGCGGCAGTGGCAGAAATGCGCACAGGTAGAGTATCGACTTGATCAGGGCGGTGCGCATTATGACTCTATCATGTCTTTTATTAACACATGTATCTAATTCAAAGGGTAAATATGATTATTGTGTCCCACAAATATTTAATTTAAATGAATGTGGGATTATTACCTGTAAAATCCTGTCATACTCACTTAGAGTGGTAATGATGTCCGCATTAAGTGAAAAACGGGACACCTGACTCGCCAGGCTGACCTGGTTCTGTCCACTCACGGTGGCGGCAACGCGCACTGGCGCCTGGCACAGCATCAGATGATTTCACGCATTCCGATTGGGTGCCAGCCCCGTCCGATCGGAAAGCTGCCAATTAGCGTTTGCCTGGGACACGAATACGCTGGAGAATGGCCTGACAGGTTCTGCATGGTTACGGAGCTGCAAATGACTGTCGATGTGAAATCAGTGTCCCCGCGTGAAGCATTGGAGTTGGTGGAAAGGAATCCACGGGTTGTCCTCATCGATGTTCGCTCCAGTATGGAATTCCTGTTTGTGGGCCACCCCAAGGGCAGCGTGCATGTGCCCTGGATCGATGCACCGGACTGGACGATCAACCCGCATTTCATCACCGAAGTCCGCAAGGTCATGCTGGGGGGGATCGGTATGGGTGAGGCGGGTGGCGACGCACCGGTCGTTTTGATATGCCGCAGTGGGAAACGTTCGCTGGAAGCAGGCAAATTATTGATACAAAACGGATTCAGTGAGGTATATAACATCAGCGAGGGGTTTGAGGGAGAGCTTGACGACAATCATCACAGGAGCACCACGGGTGGCTGGCGCTTTCATGGGCTGCCATGGGAACAGTGCTAACCCTGTCGTGTTAATTGACTGTTTATGAACAAGTAATTATACTTCAATACGCTTAACTTCAATACGCTTAAATAATAAGTAGGGTTTCGTGATCGTCTCGCTGGTGTGTTCTCTGCTTTCAAGCAGGCGAACAGGATCATGAAAAATGAAAACGCTGACATTGTTCAGCAAGACACGACCTGTTTCACGACATCCCTGGATGCTGCGGGTGTGTCTCTTCGAGGAGATCTATCTATGTCAACGACTGCCGAGAACGTACCGGGTAACGCGCAGCTGGATGCGTGGCTCGACAAGAAACTGGACGAGCTGTTACCGAAGAAGCTGGAGGAGATCGACGCCTCCCGCACCCCGTCCATGGCGATCATCGCCACCAAGGGCACGCTGGAC
>Ga0307423_1000749_pt1 | contig 21424 bp, 15 predicted proteins | sample SalMarWE160310MG_FD_202154 | JGI IMG/M metagenome (GOLD analysis project Ga0307423, IMG submission 202154) | Salt marsh sediment microbial communities from the Plum Island Ecosystem LTER, Massachusetts, United States - WE1603-10 | ecosystem: Environmental > Aquatic > Marine > Intertidal zone >...
GCCTGCCCATCGAACGCCCCGCCGCGCCCATCATGGACCGCGCGCCCGTCACCGTGCCGCTCCAGACCGGACTTAAAGTCATTGACGCGCTCATTCCCATCGGACGCGGCCAGCGTGAGCTGATCCTCGGTGACCGGCAGACGGGCAAGACCGCCATTGCGATCGACACCATCCTTAATCAGCGTGGCAAGGATGTCCTGTGCGTCTATTGCGCCATTGGCCAGCGGGGGTCCGCCATTGCAAAGGCCGTGGCCACCTTCCAGCAAAAGGACGCGATGGATTACACCGTCGTGGTTGTCACCGAAGGCAACGACCCGCCGGGCCTCGCCTACATCGCCCCTTACGCCGCCACCAGCATTGCAGAGCATTTCATGGAGCGAGGCCGCGACGTGCTGATCGTTTACGACGATCTCACCCATCATGCCCGCGCCTATCGCGAGCTTTCTCTGTTGCTGCGCCGTCCGCCCGGTCGTGAAGCCTTTCCCGGCGACATCTTTTATATCCACTCGCGGCTGCTGGAGCGCGCAACGCACTTGGGCAAGGAACTCGGCGGCGGCTCGCTCACCGCGCTGCCCATCATCGAGACCGAAGCGCAGAACATTTCCGCCTACATTCCGACCAATCTGATCTCCATCACCGATGGGCAGATCTACCTTTCGCCGTCGCTATTCGAACTGGGCGTGCTGCCGGCGGTCGATGTGGGCAAATCGGTTTCGCGCGTTGGCGGCAAGGCTCAACGGGCGGCCTACCGCGCGGTGGCGGGCGACCTCAAGCTCGCCTACTCGCAATTTGAAGAACTTGAGACCTTTGCCCGGTTCGGCGCCCGGCTGGATGAAGATAACCGCAAGGTCATCGAGCATGGGCGGCGCATCCGGGCCTGCCTCAAGCAGCCGGAATTCGCCCCGGTGTCCGTGCCTGCGCAAATCGCCGTGCTGCTGGCGTTGACCGCCGAACTTTTCGACGACGTGCCGCTTGACCGGATGACGGACGCCGAGCAGGCCGTGCGCAAGGCGGCGGAGATCCCGGCGGAGGTGAGCGAGCGATTGAATACCGCCGACAAGTTGAGCGATGAGGATCGCGAAACGATCATCGAAATCGCCCGCCAAGCGCTCGAAGAGTTCTCGATCGAGCCGGCAAAACCTGAAGCGAAAGCCGAGCCCAAGCCTGAACCCGAGTCCAATTCGGAGGCACAAACGGAGGTCAAACCCAAGCCCAAGGCGGCACTCAAGGAGAAGTCGTGAGCGACACCACTGCGAGCATGCGCCGAAAGATCGACAGCGCCGGAAATCTCCAATCCGTCGTCCGCACCATGAAGGCCTTGGCCGCTTCGAGTATCGGCCAATACGAGCAATCGGTGCGCGCGTTGGGTGACTACTATCGTACTGTGGAGCTGGGGTTGGGCGTCTGTTTCCGGGGCACCGGTTCAGCAGCATTGATGACTGGAGAGACAAGACGAACGGATGCGGGTGCGAGTGGCGCGGTCGTGTTCGGTTCAGACCAGGGATTGGTGGGCCAGTTTAATGATGTGGTGGCCGAGTATGCGGTCAAGACGCTGGCGGCTCTGCCGGGCAAACCCGAGGTCTGGGCCGTCGGTGAGCGCGTTCAAGCGCGCCTGGCGGACGCGGGCCTGCCGCTGATGGGACTTTTCACCGTCCCGAACTCCGTCAAGGCCATCACCCCGCTCGTCGGGCAGATTCTCGTGGAGATCGAGACGCGCCAAAGTCGGGGTGAAATCACTGAACTCCACCTCTTCTACAACCGCCCCGCGTCCGGGGCGGTTTATGCGCCCCTCAGTCAGCGACTGCTGCCGCTGGACGAAAACTGGCGACGCAAGCTGGCCAAACTTCCCTGGCCGACGGGAAACTTGCCCGAGGTCATGGGTGGCGGCACCGCGACCTTGCGGGCGCTCATCCGCGAATATCTTTTCGTCTCGCTCTTTCGGGCGTGCGCCGAATCCCTCGCGAGCGAGAACGCAAGCCGGCTGGCGGCGATGCAACGCGCCGACAAAAACATCGACGAATTGCTGGAGGACCTCAACGGGACATTCCATCGTTTGCGCCAGGGTGGCATCGACGAGGAACTGTTCGACGTCATCTCCGGCTTCGAAGCGCTGAGCATAGAGGAGAAATGATGCGCATTGAGCTCCAGACCATGGCGGCCAACAAGGGGCCCGGCGTGCGGGCGGCGTTCATCACAACCCAAAATACGAGGAGATTGTCATCATGGCCTTTAAAGAGAACCTGAAGAAGAAGATCCTGACGAACAGACTCTCGCAAACAGTGTGTCAGTCTATGGGATCGCCCGGCTCCATGCAGAAAATTGATAAAGAGAGCATGCGAAAGCTCCTCGCATTGACTCCCTTTGTTTCCGAGAAAAGAAGAGACCTGGAACTCTATTTCAGAGAGCTCGAACCTGGAATTGGAGAAATTATAAGCCTTGACAACGAGTTGCCTCTCTACGGGAAGACCAACGTCGATGATGTGGCCCTGCGCAGAAGTCCGGAAGTGAAAGAGATGGTGCACATCAGAAACATCATCAAGATTCTGAGCGATAAAGACATCCGGATCTGCAAAGGGAGTGATACCGTCCACCACGTGCAAAACCTTGCGTTGGGCCTGCTCGATTTGAGCTTCAGCGAAGAGGACGTGCAAGCGCTCGTCGACGATGGCATTGATGCTGTGGCAAGGGAGGATTCTGATGCGGTTCTGGAAACCCTCGAGCTCTTTGTGGAGCTTTTGGAATACAAGCCAGTCCCTGCCGCTGTCGGCGTCCGTGACTATGTCATATACGGCGATCAACACGAGGGAGGAAATGGCCGGAAGAGCTACGGCCCCATCGTCATGTACAATGACAAAACGAATGTCCTGAAAATGATCAAACACACTGTGTCTGTGGACGACCCTGGGGCTCAGACGCTGATCCCGGGGGTTGCCCTGGGTGAAATTGAGCCCGACGCTGAAGGTATCGAGGTTTTCCGGTTTCTGAAACAGGCTGCCTTGGCAAAATAGCGGTCGGACGATCCATTTGAGCAGGATCCCCCGCGGGCTATGAGCGACTGCAACTATGAACAGCTGGAGGCGATCCTGTTGGTAGGGGGGATTGCTTAAAAACGCGACCCTGTGGCGAGGCGTCGTTGTTCCGGCGTGACACTCGTGGGCAACGTGAGTGGATATAGTGCCCTGGCCGCACACCTTCTCGAAGTTTCATTGAGGGCCGTTCTGCTTTTCCTCCTGGCGCGGATCCTGACGACCTCCCGGCGCCATCACCGAATCCAGATTTGCTATTACAAGAAAGCATCCCAAAATAGCCTCAAGTTGCGATCAGCCAGTTTATCAAGACAGGTCTCAAGTTCAGCATAATGTCACAATGTAATAGAAACGGGGAACAAGAAAATTTTGTGATATGAGTCTTCATTGTTGAGGATAACCTGGTTCTCACTCCAACCCCCCGGTTTGCCGAAGGTAAGGTGACTCGGTGGCTTTGACCTATCTGACGCCCTATTTTGGCGTCAAGGCCAGCCTGAGTATTTTGGCTTTCCTCGTCCTGGTTCCCTGCGTCTTTGTGTTGTTTGGGTTGAGGGGTGAAGCGGGAAGCGACACCGGTTGATCGGTGGATACCGGGAGAGCTCTTCAGCTTGACACTGGCGCGATTCTTGTGATACGGCGCAGAGTTATATAGCGTTAGACCCCATCACAAAAGCCAAAACTCTCTTAGGCTTTGAACCAAGGGTTCCACTCTCGAAGGGGGCCAGATTAACCTTTGAACTTGATTATTCCCTGTAGCTTGTCGAGAATCCCGACTTGACGGGGCTACAGGGTTACCTCATTTTCCCTCTCCCCTGGAGGGTGGGGAGGAACAAACAAGCTTAATCAATTCTGATACCCTGCAGCTTGCTGCAGGGAGATTCATTGGTACAAGAAAGAAAAATGACTATAACATAAGAACGAGGTCGTCCATGGATATCTTTGAAAAGTGCGCAAAAGCTGCGGAGTATGAATCCGGATTGAAGGAAAGTGGCCACTATTTCTTATTTCGGAAGGTTGAATCCCCGCAAGATTCTGAGGTGGTGGTCAACGGGAAGAGAATGATCATGATCGGTTCCAACAACTACCTTGGACTCACCAACCACCCCCGGGTGAAGGAAGCAGCGATCAAGGCCATTGAAAAATATGGTACCGGCTGTGCCGGTTCACGGTTTCTAAATGGGAATCTTGATATCCACGAAGAACTGGAAAAGAAGTTGGCGAGGTTCTTGCGGAAAGAAGCTGCGCTGGTCTTCGCAACCGGCTACCAAACCAATTTGGGGGCGATCTCTGCTCTTGTGGGCCGAAACGATGTCGCTATTATCGATATGTACGATCATGCAAGCATCATGGACGGCTGTCGCCTCTCCTTCGGCGAGGTCAAGAAATACCGGCATAACGACATGGACGCTCTCGAAAGAGCTCTCGAAGGAACCAAGGAAAAAGACAAACTGATCGTCGTAGATGGCGTCTTCAGCATGGAAGGCGATATTGCTGATCTCCCGGCCATTGTGAAGCTAGCCAGGGCCTATGGGGCGAGGATCATGCTGGATGACGCCCACGCGGTTGGCGTTCTTGGAGATGGAGGACGGGGAACGGCGGAGCATTTTGGCTTGCAAAGCGAAGTAGATCTTATCATGGGAACCCACAGCAAATCCCTAGCCGCGATCGGCGGCTTTATCGCAGGGCCATCAGATGTGATAAGTTGGATCAAACACCTTGCTCGCTCGATGATGTTCAGTGCCAGTCTCCCCGCCTCGCTGGTGGCATCGGCGAGTACCGCTTTGGACATCATTGAAGAACAGCCCGAATTAAGAGCCCGGCTTTGGAGAAATACGCACAAGATGCTGGAGGGATATAAAACGCTCGGGTACAATACAGGAACGAGCGAGACTCCGATCATTCCCGTCGTTATCAAAGACACCATGAAAACTTACGAGATGTGTAGGCTCCTCTTCGAAAACGGGGTCTTTGTAAATGCGGTCATTAGCCCTGCAGTCCCGCAAGGACGAGAACTCCTTAGGACAAGTTACATGGCGACCCATACGGAGGAACAGTTGGATAAGGTCTTGGCTGCCTTCGAAAAGGTGGGAAGACAGGTGGGCGTAATCTGACGGAAACCGACGACACGACGACATACCGCCTGCACAGGAAGGCTGGTCAGCTGTGAACTTAAATGCAACGGACAGAATAACTATACTCTATAACTTGATCCTGGTTATTTTCACGTTTGTTTTCAGAGCAAAGATTCCGGCATACGCGCACGATCTCGAACTTAACCTCTCAGTTGTCCTCATAGTCCTTTTATTAAGCTTCTGGAGGAAGAGCAGTTTGTGGGTCTGTAGGGTGAGCCTGTGGTATCCACTGGTCCTATACGGTCCACTTTACTATCAGACCGGGTTGATCAGCAGGGTTGTTGTGCCCCGGTTCCTTGATGGCTTTTTCATGAATCTGGATGTCTGGATCTTCGGCGAATTTCCCGCCCTTTTCCTCCGCGAAAAATATGGGAATGCATTCCTCGACGAGTTTTTTCACTTTTTTTACTTAAGTTATTATCTAATAATTCCCGTGACCGGCATTTTGCTATTCCGCAAGGATGTGAAGCTCTTCGAGAGCTTCGTTTTCCAGCTTTCCTCCTTGTTCTACCTGTGTTTTGTCATCTACATACTCCTGCCGGTTGAGGGACCGATAGCATTGCGAAATGAATATTATCATCAAGGTGGCCTGTTTCAGACAATGGTCGATTTTATTTACACAGAGGGAGAAAATCCTGGCGCAGCCTTTCCAAGTTCCCACGTTGCAGCTACGTTTCTTGTAGCGTGGTGGGGGAGCACGCATTTTGAAAGGATGAAAGTCGGTTACTGGTTGACCTGTCTGTTCCTGTCAATTGCCACTGTCTACTGCATGTTTCATTATGCCGTCGATGTTATTGGAGGGCTGCTCCTCGGGGTTCTCGCGGTACTTACGTTTAACCGGGTAGACATAAAACGCTATTGCGAGGACACCCTTCGAGGAACGTGTAGGGAGCGATGAGGATAACCGCAGATACAGGCTTTTCCTACTATTGGCGGCATTTAGCCAAGTTGTTTATGCAACAGTAGCGTGGCGTGTAAGAGCCTACTATAAGGGTGGCCGCTTCGGCACCATCTTTTCACGGCGCTTCTCTCCCGCCTGCAGGTCTTTGCCATACACCGCGATATACTGGACTTTGGGCCCCGTCAGCCCGTCGGAGGCGTTGATGTGCATCTTCTCAAAGACGGCCGGCCGGCGCGGCCAGCAGCGCCAGAACGGCGAACCACCCCACATTGCCTTTTTCATGGGACCTTCTTCCTGGATATGGCTTTCACTGCAAACCACAACATATGCGACCGGTCTGACCCCACTCATGCTACCAGTTCTATAGTTAGACACTACCCCCTTTTTTTGAGGCCCTGTCAGGGAGTTCTGTAAGAAGGGCGCTATCGTCTCCGGCGCAGGCGGTTTCTACCCGTGAACGCTGTGTAGACTGATGGTGTTGCACTTCATCTTTTAACTTGAGATTTTGACCATTTTTTCTTATGGTATTTTACAATAAGTTTGATACTGGAGGAAGAAGTTGTGTCCATCACATTGGAAAGACTGAAACAACTTTTCGCAGCCAAGTTTGATTTCAACATTGAGGAACTTAAGCCAGCGACAACGCTGGAATATTTAGGTCTCGATTCTCTCGATATCATCGAATTCATGTTTGATATCGAAAATGAATTTAAGATTAAAATTCCTGACCAAGAATTTAGGGTAAGAACGATACAGGACATGGTAGATGCTGTGGACCGGTTCATCTCGGAACAAAGCATAGGGTCCTGAAGTCATCATTAAGCTCAATATGAATGCGGAGATTCTATTTATATGAAACGGAGAGTTGCCGTCACAGGACTGGGCATTATTTCCCCTTGTGGGAATAATATCGATGAGTTCTCAGCCAATCTCATGGCTGGCAAGTCTGGAGTCAGAAGAATCTCTTCAGCCTATTCAAGCCTGCTTTCAGTGAAAATTGCCGCTGAAGTCGATTTTAATCCTTTCAATTATGTCACCAAGAGACAGGTGTCCAGCATGGACCGTGTCAACCAATTCGCTTTAGCGGCAGCATCTCAAGCCTGGAAAGATTCAGAACCATCTCTCGATGCTAAAGAGAGAGAGCGAGCGGGGGTATATATCGGTTCAGGTATGGGTGGGGGAAATACCATAGAGGATTTATACGATCAACTATTTAAGCATAACGCCGACAGGGTAAAACCACTCACGGTGCTCATGGTGATGAATAACGCTTCTGCCTCCCATATATCGATAGAGTATGGTCTCTCAGGACCCTGTTTGACACTGTCCACTGCCTGTGCTTCCTCGGCAAACGCTATCGGGGAGGCTTTCCGGCAAGTCAGAGATGGATATGTTGACGTGATGCTCGCAGGAGGGGCCGAGGCCTTTTTGACCTATGGGGGTTTGCGATGTTGGGAATCTCTCAGGGTGCTCGCTGTCGAAGACCCTGATGATCCATCAAAGTCTTGCAAACCTTTCTCTAAAAACCGTTCGGGGTTAGTACTCGGTGAGGGAGCTGCTGTTGTAGTGCTCGAGGAGATGGAGCGGGCGGTCAATCGTGGAGCGCTGATTCACGCTGAAATCGTTGGCTACGGTTCTACCTCTGATGCCTTTCATACAACCAAGCCCTCTTTCGAAGGGCAGGCACGAGCGATGTCAGAAGCACTCAAAGGGGCAGGCTTATTGCCCGAAGATATAGACTACATCAATGCCCACGGCACAGCAACTCGGTGGAATGATCTATTGGAGACACGGGCCATGAGGAAGGTATTCGACGATTATGTCTACAAAGTTCCCGTCAGTTCTACAAAATCGATGCATGGCCACACCATGGGAGCATCAGGCGCCATTGAATTTATTGTTTCACTGCTTGCGATAAAAAATCAAGCCGTTCCCCCAACGATTAACCTTGACCAGCCTGACCCGGAGTGCGACCTTGACTATGTTCCAAATATTGGCCGTAAAGGGGTAAAAGTGAATACTGTGATGTCAAATTCTTTCGCTTTTGGGGGAACAAATGCAGTGCTTATTGCCAGGAAGATAAAGGAAGTGGCATAACGTGGCACGGGTGGCCTTTTTGTAAAGCTCCCACCCCGCCCTTCCGGACGGGGGTTCGCCCTGACGAGAGTGCTTCGCGGGCCAAGAGAGGCGAACCGACTGCCGCCAATTCTCATCTGATTCTGTCGATGCAGCCATAACCGTTTGAGCCTTAACCCGGAATAAGGGTGCGAAACTTGACTGATATCTAATGCTTCCCCATTGAGTTGCAAGCCCCTGCAAAAGAATAGGCTTGTCTGTTCAAGGCGGCGAAACCGTTAATGAGTTCGTCAGCAGTCATGCCCTTGGGTTGAAAAAGGAGTGTATCAGGAGGATATCCACGGAGCCACCAGTCACGCACGAACAACCTGCCTTCGCGTAAGAGGCGCTCATATAACCGAGTTCCCGGAAAAGGAGTGAGAATCCTCAGCTCGACACAATCCAGACGACCTCTCATGATAAACTCAAGGGTCTGCTCGAACACGTCCTTTTTTTCGTAATCAAAGCCAAAAACAAACGCGCCCAGTATACCGAAACCTTCGCCATGGAATCGACGCATGGCCTCATAAAAATCGATCCTCAGATTCTTTATTTTTTCACCTCCTTCTGTGTTCCTTTCTGTACCGATTCGAATCCCGGTGATACCCACCAAATCCACATCTTGATTCATGTCATCGGGCACAAAAGCTTCATCGACAAGGGTCACCGTGTGACCAGGCGGGGTAAGCGCTGCCAGAAGAGGAAGATTTGCCCTCTGCAGTTTAAAAGGGGTGGATAAAGTGTCTTCACGTTGTTCACGCGGTGCGATAAGTTTTATCTTCATCATTCACACTCGGGGCCATTGCCGAAAGGTCGCGAAACGCCCCAACCCTCATCCGGTGGTGTCGGTATCATCTTCACCACGTAATCGCCGAATCCATGAAGAGAGCCGCTCATATAGTAGCGCACTCTGTTGTCATCGGCTGTCAAAGAGAAAATTGATTGGTCGTACGGCCGAACCCGCAAAGACATCGGTACGCCCATCAGGTCGAGAAGGGTCGCGAAATTGTTCAGATGGGAAACCCGGATTCCGGGGCGAATGCCGGCTAAGAGCCCCTTCCGGCCATATTGCTCACCGACCAAGAGAAACTCGGGTACATCGACGATCACCTTGTCAGGCATCATATGGGTATACACTTGCCCATGCTCCGCCAACGTCTGGCCATGGTCCGATGTGTAAAGAATGACATAATTCTGATTCGTCGTATCGGAAACGAACACCCGGAAGAATTCATCCACCTGAAAGCGAATCCCGTTGTCATAGGTATTGACGAGCTTCTCACGTCCGGTCGCGCTGGGGTCAATGGGTTCCGATGCTTCCATAACCGGCCTCCAAATCGTAAAGGCCGGATCCTCCGGGTATCTATTGCGATATTGGAAATGGAGACCCTTCTTGTTGAGGAGAACGAAATAGCCGCCTCTTTCATTCAGAAGACCACTGAGAAAGCGGGCTACGCCCAAATCCTTCGTGGTTTCAAGATCGATGTGTCGCTCCTTGAAGGACTGCTCGGTCATCCACCGGTCCAGGGATCTCACGTGACCATCCGGGGCCGCTTTCATGAGCGCAAAAAGGTAGCCGTCGTCAATGTCAATGTAGACCGTCTCGTAGCCCATTTTCTTTGCATAATCAAAGATGGTTGGGTTCCTGGCGGTTCGAAAGGCATCGTCGGGAAATGCGTTGTGACCGGTAACGAGATAGGCATTGCTGAGGTGGGAAAAGGAACCGGCCGCAACGCAAATGCCAAGATTCTTGAGGCGCCCCTGGGTTTCGAGGGATTGAAGGAACGGTGTGGTGGGGCGCGGGTAGCCATTCAGGCTAAGATTGCTGCCACGGACCGACTCGTCGATGACGTAGATGATGCTGTCGAGTGGCCGTTGGGAGGGAAAAAAGGTCGGGAGGTCGTCTCGGGGTCCACGATATTCACAGAGGGTTTCAAACTCGTATTGAAATATTGAACGGACAAACGAGGTCAGGGGATTCAGATGGAAATTGCGTTCAGACACGTGGAGGAAGAGGGCGTAATTGGAAGCGAGGACGTAGATCGCCGGCAGGAGGCTGAGAGCGAGGGACTTTCGGAAGGTGGACCTAATGGGGACGAGGATCAGTGTGGAGAGAACGAGTGCGTAGGGCAGAGCATACAAGAAGATAAGCGGGTTGAGGAAGCTTAAGACGGCTTCTTCGCGAGTGTCCCCGCCGACGGTCAGGGCGAGAAACAGGTCGGTGCCGGTCATGAACCGGGATAGCGTCAGCCGAAAGGCGAATTGGACGACTATAACGAAAACAGAAAGAAGGATGGCTGGCGTGCGGAGAATTCTGGGGAGGAGAAGGATGAGATAGAAGAGGCCGACCACCTGTAGGAAGACCAGCGTGAGGGTGCCCGAGAACCTCATGGCGCCGACGACCGGGAGCAAATGCAGCTGATCTCGGTAATCGCTGAACCTGAAAATGGGATCGATGAGGACAGCCAGCGTCGCTGCAAGCAATGCGGTAACGGCACGGGGATAGGGTGCCTGAGTGATGGCGCGAAGGGGGCACCTTGGGATCACTCGCCCTCTTCCCATTTGGTGGCTATGACCCCCAGGATGAAGACCACGGCTGCAAAAACCCCTATGACCGCGGAGTAACTCAGCGCGGCCATGTTGTCTTCAAATACCATGGAGGCCCGGAGCCCCTCGTTCACGTAATACAGCGGCAGTGTCTTGGCGAACTTCTGCAGGAACCCCGGCATCAGCTCGATAGGGAAGAAAGTCCCCGAGAGGAACATCATCGGGAAACTGATGGCGTTTGCAGCGGCGGCGGCGCTCTGCGCGTCCTTTACGAAGCGGGTGAGTATCATTCCGACTCCGACAAATGCGAAGACGTCAAGCAAAATGAACACAAGGAGCCAGGCGTCCATATGCAGACTGACGTTAAACACGGCGTAGCTCACCAGCAACATCGCAAGCGTGGATATGACCGCGAGTATGAACTGGTACAGGATGTTCGACAGTATCCAGTCCGTACGGGTGATGGGCGTGGTGGATAGCTTCCTGATGATACCCTTCTGCTGCAGCTCCGTGTTCGAGTCCACCGTTCCGAACAGGCTCAATGTCATCACCGCCATCGCAATGATACCGGGGACGAAGAACTCGATAAACCGGTATGTCTTGGTGAGTATCGATCTCTGAACCGACCTGATGAATGGCGGCTTCCCGGACATCTTCTGGTTTATCCCGGCTAACACTGAGTTAAGGATTTCCATCTTCGTGTCCACCGAAGAAGAGCTGGGGTCGTATATATAGGTGATGGTGACGGATGCGTTGAGGTCGTTGAGCATCCTCTGCATGAGGGACATTTCATAGCCTTTGGGAATAACGAGGACAAGGTTCACCCTTTTGTCCCTGACGTACTGCTTGGCTTTGACGGCAGGGTCGACCTTGGTTATCTTGAACTTCCCGTTGAGCTCGAGGGTCTTGACGGCCTCTGCGGACGAATTCGTCTGGTCAAGGTCCTGCACGCAAAGGTGGTAAGCCACGTTATCCTGGCTCATGAATATCGTGCCGAACACGAGTATCAGAATTATCGGGAACGCAAACGTGAAGAACATGGCGGTCTTCTCGCGGTAGAAGCTCCTGAGCTTCACGACGAGATTTGCACTGATGATGCGCGGGTTCATTTTGCCACCATTTCGGGCGAATCCTCCCGGAGCGCCTCGCCTGTGAGCTTCAGGAAGACCTCTTCAAGGTTGGGTTTCCGAACGTCCAGGCCGAGGTACACAGCCCCGGCATCGTTGATGGCATTCAGTATCTTCCGGACGTCGCACGTGTGCTCCACCCTGACAGCGATCTTTTTGTGGTTGTCAAGGACCGGCTCGAAGCCCATCTTCCGGACGATTTCAAATACTTTTTCATCGACAGACTGTAGCGTGAGGAGCAAGTAATTCGCGTTGCTTTCGATGAGTTCCCCGGGCGAGCCCATGGCGATGATCTTCCCCTTCCAGATGATTGCGACCATGTCTGCAAGAAGCTCCGCTTCCTCCATGTAGTGCGTGGTGAGAAATACCGTCTTCCCCTTCTTCTTCAGGCCCAGCAGGACCTCCCACACCTCGCGCCTTGCGCGGGGGTCGAGCCCTGTCGTCGGCTCGTCGAGGAACACGACCTCGGGGTCGTTTACGAGAGCAATCGCGATTCCGAGGCGCTGCTTCAAGCCCCCGGAGAGGTTCTTGTACTGCTCTTTGGTCTTGTCCTTGAGGTTCACGAGCTCCATCAACCCGTCGATATCGGTGTTCATGCAGCGAAAAAGCCGTGAGTAGTACTGGATGGTCTCCCTGACCGTTATCCTGTCGAACGAGCTGAACCCCTGCGGGAGGACGCCGATGCGGGGGACGATGTCGTGCTTCTTCTTCGTAACGTCCATTCCAAGAAGGGTCACTTTCCCAGACGTGGGTGTGCGGATCGTCTCAATGACCTCGACGGTAGTGGTTTTGCCAGCGCCGTTCGGGCCCAGGAAGGCGAACACCTCGCCTTGACCGACGGTGAACGATATGTCGTTCACCGCCAGTAAATCCCCGTAACGCTTCGTCAGTCTGTCGACTTCGATTGCGTATTCAGTTTCTTTGGTCATGAATCTCCAGTTTGCCTCTATGGGGCGACGGTATTGAAAGTCGTTACGTCAGGCCTTCTTCGGGCGCTGGCGACGCTATCCCCGTCTGAGTTCATTTGCCTGCGGGGCCGGATCAGGGCAGCGAACAAGGATGTGCTCCTGTCGGCCCCGGGCCAGAACCCTAATTGGCTGAGGATCTTCTCGCTCACCGCCGGCTGCCCGATAAGAAAACGGTCAATCACCGCCTGGCGGTGCTTGAATAAAAGAAAGCTCGGCATAAAAGTCGCACCCAGATGCGCTTTGGTCTTCTCCGTGCCCTGGCCCGCGTAATAGAGAGGGATTTTTCGCTCCACGCAGGTGCGGACATTTTCAAGCCAGGACAAAACATAGAGGTTGCACTTGCGGCCGAGCTCTTGATCCATGCAGAAATATTTATCCACCATCGCTTCTTGTTTTACGACGAGAAGGTTGAAAGCGGCGAGTTCTTCCTGCACGATATAGAGCGTGTATTCGGCGCCCGGGACTCTCTCACAGATTTTTTCAAAAAATAAACGGTTGTGCACGCCAAACGCCATGGGGCTCCGCGCGACTGTTGCCAGATAAAGCTTGTAGATCCTGTCCAGAAAAAGAGAAATAGTGCGGCTTCGAATCACTCTGACTTCGTGGGAGGCACGCATTTTGCGGCGCAGGTCTTTTCTCGCGGCCCTTGAAAGGCGGGCTAAGAATTCCTCCAGGCTGTTAAAATTGATCGGCAGTCGGGCGCAAGACTGACATTGCACCCGGTTGAATTTTTTGAATACTCCCCCGGGCAATTTGCTGTAATGATTAAAGTTGTAAAGCGCCACGATGTCGCTTCTAAGTTCGGCCGCGAGCGTTTGCAAGGCGCCAAAGGCCATTTTGTATGCCGCATCGAGCGTGCCCGCATCGATTTGAGGATCAATCCCGATTTCACTCCATTCCCCTACCACCAACCCCACGCCTAAAACACGGGGTTGAAAAACCGAGGGGATGAGACGGCCTGCCACTTTCAGCGATTTCTTGATCCATCCCTCCACAAAAGCGGACAAATCAAAACGGGTTTCAAACAACGGCAATAAGAGAATAGGCGCATCATCTTTGAACACCACGATGCTCCGCAGGTTAAAACCGTCTATACCCGATTCTTGTAACAGAGAAAGAAGAGGGGCGGTGACAGACGGCTCGGGGAAAAGCCGTCCAAGTTCTGCCGCCGACACTCCGTCTAACCGCGGCACGCAATTGCAGGTAAGGTTATTCATGGCCTGTCGGTCCCCGATTCAACAGGGCAATGGAAAGCCACCTCTTCCTCTGAGGAAGCGAACGTACCCATAAGGACCAACCGGCAGCTGTGGGAAACCGCACCAGGGCCTTCCCTGACAAGCCCACGGGAAAGGTATACCCGACGTCTCCCCCTACCGCCCCCCCTGCCGATGGATAGACGGTGATTTGCCGCGGATCCACGAGATGGAATGCACATCCCAGGGCCTTGACAACGGCTTCCTTGATAGACCAGAGCAGGGCTGATGCCTTTTCTAGATCTCCGCCCGCCAACCGCAAGGCATGTTGAAGCTCTTGTGGATGGAAGACCCGGTGAAAGGGGTATTCTCTTTGGAATTCATCGGTCCCTGCCACATCGATGCCGATATCAGACTCATCTCCACAGAGAGCAGCCCAGACCTCTCCTCCACCCTCGCTGAAGGAGATGGCCGGACCCCTATATTCTCCCAACAGGAGATGGGGCCTGCCAAGCAGGCCGCGGACCACCTGAATTGGGAAAGCAGCTCTGTTGGAAGATTGACAGCGTTTCCGAAGAGGACTTTCCATCGCCACAAGGTGATCCCACAGGGTTGAGACGAGGCGGTGCTTGAGGGTTTCGTTGGCACATGGCATGGATGCATAGAAGACGGGTCCCCTTCCATGAACGAAACTCGCGGCATGAACGGTTAATCCTTGGCAATCCTTTGCCACAGCTACTCCCATCTTTCCCGATCTGCCTTCTTTCCGAGCCCCGAAAGGTCAGTCCGAAAACCAGTGCATCCGAACGCCATAAATCTGCATGATGGTGCGGCCCTGATCGTCGATCCCTCTGGCGTCCCAGGCGAGGCCTTCTTCGTCCAGCGCCCGCATGCGGGCCTCCAGCGTTATCTGTTCCCCTACCCGGCATTTTCGCAAAAACCTCATCTCGCCGATCTCCACGGGAATCATCGATCGACGCTCCGATGGGTCCATGGCAGCGACGTGGAAACCGACCAACTGCAAAAGGGCCTCGAAAAGGTAGGGAGAGTATTGGTACCGGGCGTTCCGCAGATTTGCGAAATCACTTGTCTCCCGGCAGGTGGTTCGGCCCCGTACCACCCCTGGACCTGCACCGTCAAGGAACTCCATCACACGATACCTGCCTTCGAGGCCGCTGCGGTCCTTGTACCATTTAAGCACCTTTTTATGATCCATGGGCCGCGTCCGCAGTTCGTCCAGCCGGACAGGAAAATCCGGGAACCCCTCCCCGAGATATCCTCCCCCACCATCCCCGCCATCAAGGATCACTTGGCCCTTGCAGCGCGGGACGAAGCGGTCGCTCGATCTCCCGGTGGGGGAGATCTCCTGTGTTGCGAGAGAGACCTCGCACAATACCTCCCGAGGGCCGTTGCCGACTCGGCGGCAGGAGATCCTGGAAGGCCGAGGAACCCCGGGAGGACATTGGATCATGTCCATGAGCAACACCTGGCGAACCCCTCGCACCCGCAGGTGGGGATACAGGATCCGGGCGGCTTCCATGAATGTTTCCAGAACCATGGCCGCGGAGACCAGCGGATGCTTGACGAACTTGAAGGGTCTGTGATCCGCGATCCAAAGATCGTTCTCCAGGGAGAAAGATCTGAAGGCCTCCAGTTCTTCCCGGCGGATGTTTAGGCAAGAGATCCTTTCTATCATGGGGAAGTCCTCGGGGCTGAAGGACACGGTGCCTCCATCCAGTTCGCTACTGGGCGAAGGACGGATTGTATCATTGAGCAGTGACGTCCTCATGGGTGGCAGTCTCCTCATGAACATCACCCAATCGTCGTCGGCCGGGGCTACAAAGAGCTCCCGGCAGAAAAGCCCCGCAAGCTCATTTACATGGATGTACGCCACCCTTCCGCCTCATAAGCTCCCGGACCTCCGGATCCTCGGCCATGCCTGCCCCCTCGACAGGGGGAAGCATCAAAGCCTTGAACCGGATGGCGCCGTTTTTCCGGCGGAGGGTTCTGAGTAACGCAGACATCATCCGGTTGGCTGCAGCGTAGTTGGCCTGGCCAGGATTCCCCTGAATCGCGGCCGCCGAGGAGAGGCCGACGAAAAACCTCAAACCGGCCCCCTCCGCACTCGAGAATAGATTCCAAGCCCCGAGGAATTTGACGTCGGTGACCATGGAAAAATCATTGGGGGTCATTTGGCTTAAGGGACCGTCCCTGAGGATACCGGCGCCGTGAATGATCCCGTCGATCTTGCCATAACGGCCGGCCACCTCGCCCATGATCGCGCGGACCGCCTCGGGGTCAGTCACATCGCAGGTACGGTACGTTGCCTCGATCCCTGAGGCGTGCAAATCCGCCAGGGTCCGAGCGATCTCCGAGGCCCTGTGGTCGAAAGTGACCGCCTCAGAAGACGAAAGCTCGGGGCGCGGCTTTGCGGGATTGATGCCTGGATCGAGAGGGGTCCTCCCCAGAAAGACAAGGCGGGGCGCGAAAGGCAGAAGGCAGCGGGCCAGGTAGGCGCTGATCCCGGTTGCGCCCCCAGACATGACGACAACGTCTCCGGGGCTCAGATTCAGACTTGACGAATCCCCGAAGACCGACGGGGCTAAGTGCCCCTGCGAAGTGAACACCCGTCCATCACGATGAATGATCTCCACCACGGTGCATCCTCTGTCTAGAGCACCGTGCAGCGCAACGCGAAGGTCGGTATCCCTGTCAATTTCCAATGTGCGAAACTGGACCGATGGGTGTTCCTGCGCTGTGCTCAGGAAAAGTGCGAGCATCCCCTCTGCCAGCAGCCGAGCGGGAGTTTCGGTATCCTCCCTGGAATGGATCAGCACCACGAATTTCTTAGCCGGTGATTGAAGAAATGCCTTCAGGAGGAGGAAGAGCCCCCTAAGAAGCCGCGAAACATCCGCCATGCTTCTTAACCTTTCCGACCCGCCTTGACAGAGGGTGATGACCATCCCAGCAAGGGGCGACTGGCCCGCTATTCTATCTACAGCCCTGGAGGCCCCTTCATCGGTTCGAATGTCGTGGCCCTCTTCGCCAGGACGGACGTGCCCTTGCATGAATAGCATCGGCAACGTGTCAACCCCGTAATCCACTCGGAGGATGTCCCCCGCACTTCTGGCAATCCCGCTATCCGTGTCAGGCGACACAAGGAGGACGCACTCGCCTGGGCTCAATTGCATAGGAATAGAGGCCGCCGACTCTACAATGGCGTGGTTGAATACGAGCCGCTTTAAGCTCGCCTCATCCTCTGAGGACTTCAGGATTTCATCCCTCACTGGGTCGGGGTCAACAGCCTTGGTGGCCGGCTGTGGGCTGGTACCTCCCTGCCTGGCCATTATCTTGGAGATCCTCTGGGCGATGTCCTTCACGGTCCGGACATTTATAAAATCCCCCAATTCGATAGTGATCCCGAATTGGCGTTCCGCAGCATCCATGATGATGGGGAGGCGGCTGGATCGGATGGAAAGGTCCTTCCTGAGATCCATATCGGGTTTAATCTCGTCCCGTTCGAATCCGGTCGCATCCATGATGATTCGAATAAGCCTCTCCATAAGATCTTGGCCCTCAGGCACCTCAGCGGAGACAGGGGAGACCTGCTCCAGAATCGCAGGGGTAGGATCGAGAAGCGGGGATGCCGGTTTCCCGAGGGAGACCTGCTTCCGGCCTTCGGGAGGCTCTGAACCCCTGAGCATGGATTTGATAACGGATGATAGATCGCCTTCTTGGAATGTTGGGTGAAGCTCATGGCGGATGGCTTCCAGGATGTTGGGCTTAAGGAAGCGGCCGAAGGTCTCCATCACGAATCGGTTGATTTCCCTTTGAATGATCCGCTCCACCGGGTCGGAGCCTACAAGCCCAAGCTCCGACGGTCGTAACGCGGGTGCAGGGGTGATTCGGTGGGATTCGGGAGTTTTTCTGAATGCCGAGAGGGAAACGAACCTCGGTTCTCCTTCAACCTTCAGATGACCTTGAACGAAGAGCTTGGCAAGAGCGGTCTTGTAAGTCAGGCCCTCTGCGGAGGGAAGGCACGTCTGGATACATGCCGATTCAGGAAGCGTTTCGGCGACGAGATTGCTTAATGTTTCGCCGGGTCCCACCTCCAACAAGAGCCGGACTCCGTAGTCATTCCAAAGGGTCTGGACATTATTCATCCAATGGACGGTAGATTCCAGGTGGGCCATCAGGATTCGCCTGATCTCGCCGGGATCTGATGGATACGGTGCCATGGTCGTGTTGGAGATGACGGGAATCTGCGGGGAATGAAATGGAATGGAGGCAATGTAAGCCTCGAGCTCATCGTGGATGACCCTCATGATAGGAGAGTGGAAGGCCATGCTGACCCGCAAAAGGGTGGCCCGGTAACCCATTTCCTTCAGTCTTTTGCTAAGATTTTTGACCGGCTCGGCGTTGCCACTCAGGACAACCTGGTTCGGTGAATTGATATTGGCAATGTGGACATCCTCCTGTCCCCGGATTATCTCTTCCAGCAGATTCAGGGGGGCGTCCACGGCCGCCATGACGCCGGGGTCCACGTGCATGGCAGCGGCCTTGTCCATGCAGAGGGCCCTCTTGTTCACGATTCGAAACCCATCCTCCGGGGAATAGACACCGGCCAGGCACAAGGCGGTCAGTTCACCCAAACTGTGGCCGGCCATGGCCACGGGGTGGATACCCAGGGTGGTGAGGTATCGAGCCATGGCGTATTCCATGGCGAACATGGCAGGTTGTTGCCACCGGGTCTTCTGAAGGTTCTCCTCTCGATCATGGAACAATAAGTGAAGGAGATCGAAGTCCGCTGCAGCTGCAGCCTGATCCATCCACTCTCTGATGACGGGAAAGGACTCGTAGAGCTCCCGCCCCATTCCTCCATAGTGTGACCCCTGTCCGGGAAAGACAAAGGCGAGCGGTTGGGCTGGCAAATCCTCGCGGCTCATGAAAATCCCCTGCTGCGCCAGGGACCTCAACACCTTGGGTGAGACGATTCCGGCTTCGGCAAGGGAGACCGACCTCTCGATGACCGTGAGCGCATCCGCTTCGGATTGCGCCACAATGGCCATCCGGCACTTACGACCGTCCATCTCAGTCCGGAAGAAAGAGACGCCCTGGAGCGTGGGAGGGCCACCCCCCTTCTCTCTATCGAGAGCGGGTTCTCCGCCCGGTGAAACCAGGATCGTATCCACTTCATCCGTGGCCTGCTCCACCTGCACAACGTAGTTGGAACCTCCAAACCCGAAGGCGTTGACCTGGAGCCTTCTTGGCTGGCTGTCCCTTCCCTTCCAATCAAGTGGCTCCGGGGCGATGAGGAGACCCGATCCTTTCAAGTCGATTTCCGGGTCTGGATGCACATAATTGAGGGTGGGAGGGAAAACCCCCGCCTTCATGGCCATGACTCCTCGAATGAGGCTGTTAATGCCCGAAGCGCCCAGTGTGTGTCCGATTTGGGATTTGAATGAGGTGATCACTGTGCGATTGGAGGAATTAAAGAACGCCTTCAGGGCACGGACCTCCTCCACGTCCCCTTGCCGGGTGCTCGTGGCATGGCATTCCACCAGGTCCACTGCATCGGGCCCATAGGGTATCCCTCGGAAAGAAGCGCGGATGGCGATCTCTTGGGTGACACTGGCGGACTCCACCATGCCCAGATGGTTGTTGCTCGCTCCCATGCCGGTGATGACGGCGTGGACACGCACCCCTCTCGTGCGGGCCAGGCTTTCCCGCTCGATGACGATCATTCCCCCGCCTTCGCCGAGGACCATCCCGTCTCTTTCAGCATCGAAGGGGCGAGAGGTCTCGTGAGCGGGTCTTTCCTGTCCGGAGAGCCCGTAAAGTGCGCCCAGGGCGGAGAATTCCAGAAAATGCAAATGTGTGAGATTATCCTCGCCCCCTCCGACGATGGCTGCATCGATGATGCCACTCCGGATCATCTGGATGGCGCTGTGAAGTGCCACCAGTGAGGTCGCGCAGGCGGCGGAGACAGAATAGCTGGGCCCCATGAACCCATACCGGTTGCAAATGAAGCCGGCCGCTGCGCAGTTGAGTCTGCCCAGGAGTGTGGTGTCGTCCGGGGCCATGCGTCCGGACTTCACCTCCTGTTCGATGGCGCCCTGCTGATCTGGCGTGAGGTGAACCGCCCTTTGGATAGCGCCAAGGATATCATGAACGTACTCCCTGATGATCATATCGGTGAGGGTTCCCGCCGCCTCTCCCGAGTTCTGGGAGATGAGGACCGCGATTCGCTCGCGTGGGATGTCTGACTCCAGGATGCCGGATGCCCGGATGGCCCTGTCCGCCAGCCACATGGTGATCCTTGTCGCCTCGGTCATGGTCCGAAAATCATGAGGAGAAATCCCGAGTTCATTGCGGGGGATATGAAAGTCTAAGAAGGCGCCCACCTTGCAGTAGGTCTTGTCCGGAACCTGTGGCCGGGGATCATAAAAAAGCGCGTGATCCCACCGCGAAGGCGGAACCAACGTAATCCCGCTCTTCATGGCCAAGCTTGCAGCCCAGACTTCCTCCGGACTCTTCCCCAGGGTGTTGAGGGTGCTCATCCCGGTGATGGCAAGCCTTTCACGATCGTCTCTGTGGGGGGCGACTCGCTTCAGTCCATGGCCACCTCCGGAGGATGGGGTTTCCATGGATAGCGATGCGTTGGGGGGGGCTGACTGATGCAACAAAAGCGGGCCTTCGGCTAGCTCGCGGTGAAAGGACTGCAACGTCTGGACCTCACGGATGAGGCCTGCGCAGGCCCCGCTCATGAATTGCCCGCGTTCCAGACAGGCCCGCTCATCCAGAGGCACCTCGCCTGGCCTGTCCATGCCTCGGGCCGCAGCGAAGAGGCTCCCCGCGGTCATCTCCTCCATTGTCGTCCGAAAGGATGGCTCGTCTTGGTGGCCTGCTGCAAACGCCCTCTCCAGGGATAAAATAGCCTCCACTCTCGGGGTCCTCAACGACCGCACCCGAAGTCCAGTGTCCTGGCCTGAAACGGCCGTTCCCCCCGGAGACGATTTCAGAATCATCCGCCGATAGAGCGCCGTCAAGGCGCCCGTTTCAACGATCTCCTGGGTGGCCAGATAGGCGGTGCCCATCTGGATGGCGTCCGCGCCGAGCATGGCGGCCATGAATGCGGTCTCCCGATTGAAGATTCCCCCTGCAAGGATCACGCGACAGTTTTGGAACAGGGATGACTTGCGCCGTTTCAGATCCAACACCATTTGAGCAAGGGTGAGTGTGCTATGTTGCGCCACGTGGCCGCCGGCCTCATACCCCTCGCAGACCAAGTATCGGACACCCGCTTCAAGGGCAAGCCTCAACGGGGCCTCATCAGGAGCGATATAGATGACCTCCATGCCACGTTCTATCAATTCTCTTATGGGAGAGAGATCACCTCCTGCGATCACTGCAAA
>Ga0307423_1000750_pt1 | contig 21420 bp, 10 predicted proteins | sample SalMarWE160310MG_FD_202154 | JGI IMG/M metagenome (GOLD analysis project Ga0307423, IMG submission 202154) | Salt marsh sediment microbial communities from the Plum Island Ecosystem LTER, Massachusetts, United States - WE1603-10 | ecosystem: Environmental > Aquatic > Marine > Intertidal zone >...
CGCCGTTGAACGTGGCGACCCCGTCAGAGAGAGAGACGGTCGTCGTGCCCACGGACACCCCGGCCGTGTCGGTCGACACCGAGTACACGATGGGCTCAGGGGTCGCGTCGTCATCGGTGATCTGCACCGTGGCCGTCGCTGGATCGCCGAGCGAACAGCCCTGCGGATTCGAGAGGCCGGCCTGGAACGACTCGCCTGACTCGATCTGCGTGTCATCGAGGATGGGGATCGAGAACGAAGCGGTTGTCTCGCCGGCCGCGAATGTGAGTGTGCCTGACGTGGCTGTGTAGTCGGCGCCGGCCGTCGCGGTACCGTCGGCAGTGGCATAGTCCACGCTCTCGGCGCCGCTCGCCGGCTGCGAGAGGGTGACAACGATCTCCAATGATCCTGCGGACTCGGTAACGTCGAGGTTCGTGGCCGTGAGTGCAACCACGGCAGGCGCCGGCTCCTCGATTGCAGCATCGAACGACCCGGAGAACACCACCAGGCCGTCGGCCTCGGAGGTATGCGAGCGCTCGCTGTCCCCCGCCTGGTCCTCGTCCGTCGCCAGGCCAACCGCTGCTGCGTCCAGCGAGCAGCGCCGCAACCAGCCGCCGTCGCCACCGTTTCGGGTCGTCTGCGAGCCGACTACCAGCGGCGCAGCCGAGTACGCCCCACCGAACGCAACGCTCACGCATCCGTTGTCCCAACCCGTGATCGCCATGGAGGTGGCCAGGCCCTCGAACGCGACGTTCCCGCCTCCGTTCACCGGCAGGGTCACAGTCCCCGGCTCCAACGCCAGGTAGCCGATGCTCTCCGCCTGCGTCACCTCGCCCGCGACGACCTCGCCACGCTCCAGCGCCACGCTGAAGCCGGCATCGGTGACGTCTCTCACTGTCGACACCAGCCACGGAACCGAGAGCGCCCCGGGCACGGCGGCCGTCTCGTTCGCCGTTGTCTGAATCTGTGTCACCACGACCGGCGGCACACTGAAAGCCTGCGTGAAGCTCACCGTCTCCCAGCTCGTGCCCCCCGTCACACCCGAGCCATGCTGCACCATCGAGGTGCTGACCAAGCCGGCCTCCAGCCGGCGCCTGTCCGGCAGCACGTGCGTGCCCGGCTCCACCGCCAGGTAGTGCACGACCACCTCTCCGTGAGGACCGTCCCCGCTCGGCTCCACCTGCACGCACTCGAACCCATTCGCCGTCACGTTGCGCACCCGCACAGATACCGGCGCGGAGTCCGCGCTCGATCCCAGCACGACCACCACCGGTGGCGAGACGTACACCTGCCGGAACGGCACCGACACGAATGGCGACCCTACGTCCGTCGCCGGCAACGTCACCTCGCCCGACTCCATGCGCCAGCCGGGAAGCGAGGCGCTGTCGTCGTCACGCACGTCGACCCGGATCGTCGCCTGCGACGAGAGGAATCCGCCGGAGGGGTTGCTCAGGGTGACCTGGAAGCTCTCCTGGCTCTCTGCACCGGCATCGTCCAGGATAGGAATGGTGATCGTACCCTGCGTCTGCCCCGCGGGGATCGTGAGCGTGCCGCTGGTGGCGGTGTAGTCGGCGCCGGCCGTCGCCGTACCGTCAGCTGTTGCATAGTCGACGGTGATATCAGTGCTTGAGGCGTGGCTCAGCGTCACCGTGAGTGCTGCATTGCCGGCAGGTTCCTCGACGAGCTGCGATGCGGCGCCGAACCCGACCGTCGCCGGTTCCTCGACCGCGGCATCGAACGGCTCAGAGAGGACCAACAGGCCGTCAGCCTCGGAGGTGTGCGAGCGCTCGCTGTCGCCGGCCTGGTCCTCGTCGGTCGCCAGGCCAACCGCTGTTGCGTCCAACGAACACCGGCGCGACCAGCCTCCGTCGCCACCGTTTCGGGTCATCTGGGAACTGACTACCAGCGGCGCAGCCGAGTAGGTCCCGCCGAATGCCACACTCACGCATCCGTTGTCCCACCCTGTGATCGCCGTGGCCGTTGCCAGGCTATCGAAGGTGACAGTCCCGCCGCCGTTCACCGGCAGGGTGACCACGCCCGGCTCCAGCGCCACGTACCCGATGCTCTCCGGCTGGGTCACCTCACCCGCAGCTACCTCGCCCCGCTCCAGCGCTACGCTGAAGCCGGCATCGGTGACGTCTCTCACCGTGGACACCAACCAAGGAACCGAGGTTGCCTCCGGCACTGCTGCCGTCTCGTTCGCCATCGTCTGGATCTGTGTCACCACCACCGGTAAAGTGCCAAAGGCCTGTGAGAAGCTGACGGCTTCCCAGGTCGCTGTCCCCGTCACACCCGAGCCATGCTGCACCATCGAGGTGCTGACCAAGCCGGCCTCCAGCCGACGGCCGTCCGGCAGCAGGTGCAAGCCCGGCTCCACCGCCAGGTAGTGAACGACCACCGCGCCGTGGGGTCCGTCCCCGCTCGGCTCCACCTGGACACACTCAAAACCACTGCCCGTGACGTTGCGCACCCGTACGGAAACCGGTGCCGAGTCCTCGCTCGACCCCAGCACGAGCACCACCGGCGGCGAGCCGTAGGTCTGTCGGAACGGTACCGATACGAATGAAGAGCCAACGTCAGTCGCTGGCAGCGTCACCTCGCCCGACTCCATGCGCCAGCCGGGAAGCGAGGCGCTGTCGTCGTCGCGCACGTCGACTCGAGTGCTCGTCGGCGCCGCCAGGAACGCACCCGACGGGTTGCTCAGTGCAACCTGAAAGCTCTCCAAGCTTTCCACATTGGCATCGTTGAGGATCGGGACGGCAATCGTACCCTGCGTCTGCCCCGCGGGAATCGTGAGCGTGCCACTGGTGGCGGTGTAGTCGGCGCCGGCCGTCGCCGTGCCGTCAGCTGTTGCGTAGTCGACGGTGAGATCGGTGGCTGTCGCGTGGCTCAGCATCACAGTGAGCGCCGCGCTGCCCGCGGTCTCCTCGACGAGCTGCGATGCGGCGCCGAACCCGACCGTCGCCGGCTCCTCGACTATGGCATCGAACGACTCAGAGAGGACTACCAGGCCGTCGGCCTCGGAGGTATGCGAGCGCTCACTGTCCCCGGCCTGGTCCTCGTCCGTCGCCAGGCCAACCGCTGTTGCATCCAACGAGCACCGGCGCGACCAGCCTCCGTCGCCACCGTTTCGGGTCATCTGCGAGCCGACTACCAGCGGCGCAGCCGAGTAGGTCCCGCCGAATGCCACACTCACGCATCCGTTGTCCCAGCCCGTGATCGCCGTGGCCGTGGCCAGGCCCTCGAAGGTGACAGTCCCGCCGCCGTTCACCGGCAGGGTGACAGTTCCCGGCTCCAGCGCCACGTAGGCGATGCTCTCCGGCTGGGTCACCTCACCCGCAGCGGCCTCACCACGCTCCAGCGCCACTTTGAAACCCGACTCCATTGCGTCTCTCGCCACCGACACCAGCCACGGAACCGACGTTGCCTCCGGCACCGCCGCCGTCTCGTTCGCCGTTGTCTGAATCTGTGTCACCACCACCGGCGAGGTGACAAAGGCTTGCGAGAAGCTGACAGCTTCCCACGTCGCCGTCCCCGTCACTCCCGAGCCGTGCTGCACGGCAGAGGTGCTGACCAGCCCGGCCTCCAGCCGGCGCCCGTCCGGCAGCAGGTGCGAGCCCGCTTCAACCGCCAGGTAGTGAATGACAACCACGCCGTGCGGGCCATCCCCGCTGGGCTCCACCTGCACGCACTCGAAACCCGTCGCTGTCACGTTCCTGACCCGTACTGAAACCGGCGCAGAGTCCACACTCGACCCGAGGACAAGCACCACCGGCGGCGAGGCGTACACCTGTCGGAACGGCACCGACACGAATGACGACCCGACGTCCGTCGCCGGCAACGTCACCTCAGCCGACTCGAGCTTCCACGAGGCCGCATGGGCGGGCAGGCAGGGCAGGGCAAGCGCCAGCATCATTGCCACGCCAACAGTGATGCGCGCCAGGGTCGATGGCTTCAGACCGGGCATGTCAGGTCCTCCCATGGAATAAGCCGAATGGTAGGTGTGGGGTCCGGAAACAGGTGGCGACATCCTGCGACCAGCTCTGTTCGGGTATGGGGAGCCGCACAGAGCTCGAGCAGCGCTACTGAGGAGTGTTCGCGACAACGACCTGCTTCGACCAACCTGCCTCCAGTGGACTGGACTATGTTGTGTGATCGGAGCCTATCCCATGTCGCCAAGAAGTCAAGCACCATGACAGAACTTTTACAATTTGCCTCTCTTATTGAGACTGATTCGTGAACGCAGTCCCATAAAACGACCTGGAGATTGTCCAATCCGAATACGCATTAGAGCCTGCTACTACTTGTGTTCTCGGGGCACAGGTTACACCTCTCCCGGCCTTCTCGGAAACGCCATGTGCCACCTTGGGGCAGGGCGTCATCACGTGATCTCGAGAGCCGCCGAGTCGCGAGGCGCCGGCTGTTGCCGGAGGCCTCGAGGACACGGCCTACCGCAAGTTCGTGCCGGTCCTGATTACATGCTGTCGCAACGCACTCGCGACTTTCATCAGGAAGATAGATCACGGAGAGGACGTTAGAGATGCTTGAGGTGAGCGACGACGAGAACGGGCAGGTGCGCCGAGTGACGGCTCGCTCTGGGTGCGGGCACGTGCCGAGGCGGCGGCCCGGTGCGACGGGCCGGGCACCGTATACTCCGGGCCACGCGTTTGGCACCATGTGGGGGGCATGATGACTGATCTGAAGGGTCGGTTTCGACGAAGAGAGAGTGCCGCAGGGAGGGCGCTCGTCGCCAAGCTGATCGGCCGGGGCCTGCAGGAGCCCGCACAGGAGGCGTGGTGAGCGGTGAGGTGACCAGCGTCTTCCTGAGGGTCGGCGGTGAGCTGTGCTTCCGCTTCGAGGGCCTCCCGCACGCTTTGGCGAGCCGGATCCGGATCCACCTGCCCCCGTTCGTGGCCAGCGACCCGGGCCGCTCTCCCCACCGCGGCACCGGCGATGAGGACGGCGCACGAGTGCAGGAAGCGGAGGTCATCACCGTCACGGTCGGCGAGCCCGTGCCCGATATCCCGGGCGACGCCGAGCCCGTGCTCGAGCAGGGCGAGCTCCGGATCCAGCGCAGCGGGGAGTTGGTGCTATTCAGCCTGCCGGGGGCTACCGCCTGGTGCGTTGCGGCCCACGGGCGTGGAGGCATCCTGCTGGCCGACACTGCGCCGGGGGCTCTGGACGCCCTCACCGGGTTGGTGATCGGTCCCCTCCTGATCGAGCTGGCCGTGGCGCGCGGCTGGCTGGGTCTCAAAGCAGCCGCCATCGCGTGGCGGGACCGGGGAGTTCTGCTGCCCGGACCCAACGGGGACGCCAAATCGACGATCTGCGAAGCCGCCGCATCGGCCGAGCTCGATGTGTTGTCGGACGAGCTGATGTGGGTCCGTCCTGCCGGCGACGACCTCACACTCTGGGCCTTCCCGCGCGCCGAACCCGGCGAGCTCCTACCGCTACCGACGACCGACGGGGTGCCGCTGGCGGCGGTCGTCCACCCCGCCATCGTGCTGGGAAAGGTGAGCCGGCTCGTGCCCCTCATCCAGATGGAGTCGTTCGAGGGCCTCGCCGGGCAGGACGGGCCCCCGTCCTGGGGACTGGCGGCGGTCGAGCGGTTCCGGATGTTGGCGCAGGTCGCACAGTCGCCGGCGTGGCGTCTCGAGATCGGCAGCGACAGAACCGAGGTTCCGCAGCTCCTCCGGGCAGTCATGAGGGGCGGTCGTTAGCCCGCATCATTCCCTCGCAATCTACTGCGACCGGCGATATGCCAGCCATCGCCGCGCTCTTCACGTTTCGGCGTCCTCAACATACCCTCCGAGTATGCCTGCGGCACCTCGACGCTCAGAACACAGCGCTGACAAGCGTCTCGCCGGTCTCGCTACGATCGCTCGTGAATCATGCGGGCTAGAATCGGGACCATGACCGGGCCCAGCACAACCGGGAGCATCCACGACCTCGTGAAGCGCGAAGCCAATACGCCGGCGAGAAGGTGCCGGGCGCCGCTCGACCTCGTGCTGTTTTCCGAGGCTCTTGTCGTGGGGCGGGTCGCGCGCCGGGTGACATCGCGGCCCATCCCCGAAGTGGTACGAGCCGTGATGAGGACAACGGTGATCGTTCGGACTGGGGATCCCCGACGGGCGGTCCGGACCGCCTGGCGGGCGACCTCGTGGCTGGCCCGGCGAGGCGCGGGGGTCGACACCTGCCTGACGCGCGCCTTGGTGACGGCCGCCCTGCTCCCTCGCCACTGCGCACTGACGCTCCGCATCGGCTTTCGGCCCCCTTCCGAAGCATTGCCGGTGGACGGACACGCCTGGCTCGCTGTTGACGGTGAGGACCTCGAGATCATGATCCCTCCAGGTGAGGCCGGTCAACGCCACACCCAGGTGCTCGAGATCCCGATGAGGTCGCCAAGAACGAGTCTCAAGGTCGACAGGTAATTGCATCTGGGCGTGCTCGATCTGTCTGCCTGGTCACCAACTCTGGGCTGGCCACGAGATGTCGCTTGACTCGATAGTCTCCGCATCGTAGAGTTGATGTACGAAATCATCTCGAAAGGCCACACATGCCCAGTCACGATTCCCAGGACCTCATCTCCACCGGTCGCCGTGCGGGCGCAGAAGTGACCCAACCTGAGACAGAACGAGCGAGCGTCCTGACTGGGGACGCTCGAGGATTCGAAGCCGCTGACCCCGACTCGTCAGCGTCGGAGGACGCCCGGCCTCTCGAGGGCAGGCCGGCGCGGCCGAAGGGCTACGAGCCCCCGGCGGTTATCTGGTCGGAGCCGATCGACCAGGCAGTGATGCTGGCCGCCGCCTGCGGCAAGACACTCGGATGGCCCGACGCCCAGTGCTCGCCGGCGCCCGGGAGCTGACGCGGTGCAGCGCGCAGCTCACGTGGCGTGGCAGCAAGTGGGAGACGGCGTTGTCGTGGTCGACCTCAAGCAGCACACGGCGACGGCTTTCAACGGCACCGGTGCGCTGGTATGGACCAACCTCGGGGAGCAGACGCCCGACAAGATCGCCGACCTGCTTGCGCAGGAGTTCAGCGTGGCCCGCGAGAGGGCCCTTGCCGATGTCGAGTCCTTTCTCGCCGGCCTCTCGGAGCTGGGCCTGATCGAGAGGGACTCTTGAGAGCCGGGGGCCCCGTAAACGGCGTCGCAACGCTCAAGCAACGGGCGCTTGCCGCCGCCGTCCCATTGTCGGTCCACCTCGAGCTCACCTACGCGTGCCCGTGGAGGTGCGAGCTCTGCTACAACCCGCGGCGGCACGACATTCACCCACTGACCGTTGAGGAGTGGATGCCGGTCCTCGACGACCTGCGGCGGCTGGGCACGCTGTTCGTGACCCTCACCGGCGGTGAGCCCCTCGCCTACCCCGGCTTCCTCCCGCTCGCCCGTGCCGTGCGCGAGCGGGCGATGGCGTTGCGCATCTTCACGAACGGCGATCTCGTGGACTGCGACATGGCGGCAGAGATCGCCGCGTTGTACCCGCTTTCGGTGGAGCTGTCCCTGCACGGCGCCGGGGCCGCAACCCACGACCGTACCACAGGACGAGAAGGCTCTTTCGCTCGGGTGATGGCGGCCGTCGATCGACTGCAGCAGGTCGGCGTCAACCTGGTGCTCAAGTCGCCCGTGACCCGGCTCAACGATGGCGAGGTCGAGCAGATGGCAGCGCTGGCCGAGGGGCTCGGCGTTCCCCTGCGCTTCGACCCGGGGATCGCGCCCCGCGACGACGGCGACCAGGGGGCACTGGCCTTCGCGGCCAGTTGCGGCGGCATCAGAAGGACGTTCCAGCTGCTGGCGAAGCACGGCGGGCTTCCCGCGGCGTCGCGCATCGAAGGCGGCTTCAACTGCGGACTCGGCCGGTCGACGCTCACGGTCGATCCCGAGGGCAACCTGTTCCCGTGCATCCAGTGGCGCAGCTCGAGCCTCGGCAACGTCCGCGAGACCGGCCTTGCAGAGCTTTGGCGAACCTCGCCGGTGCGCATGCGCGCCGCGGAGGTGGCCACCGAGGCCAACCGGCGCCTACTCCAGGAAGGCGGCGCCGTGGCCGGCTACCCGTTCTGCCCGGCCGTCGCCGAGCTGCGGCACCATGATCCGTACGTTGTCGGCGACGAGGTGCGACACCAGGCCGAGCTTGCCCAGGCCCTCCGGAGGCCGGCGTGAAGCTGGCGCTCGCCGGGCTCAGCTTCGTGGTCAAGCCCGACGGGCTCCTGACCGAGGAAGAGCACGCCGCAATCACACGGCTCGACGGGGTGAGCACAATCGCCGCCGACGCGGCCTTCCGTCTCGAGGTCGAGGACCGTCCCCCCGCCGACGAGACGATCGAGACTGCTGGGAGGCCCGCAGACGTTCACGCCGAGGGCCGGCTGGTCCGCCTCGCCCATCGCGACTTCGAGGCGGCGCTGGACATCCGGCGTCGTCTCGGGGTGCTGCGGCGCGATCCCGCGGGCGCCTTTCCGCTCGAGGTCACGCTGCGCACGGCGATGTGCTGCGTCCTGCCGCTCGCAGACGGCGTCGCCCTTCACGCGGGAGGCGCCGTCCTTCCTCCCGGCGGCGTGGTCTTCTTCGGGCCGTCCGGCGCGGGCAAGACGACAGCGGCGGCCTGCTGCCCCTACCCCGTTCTTTCAGACGAGCTGGTGGCGGTCCGCTGTGAGCTGTTCGAGGTCCGGGCCACCGGCTTCTGGGGCGAGCTCGCTCCGCCCGATATGCTCGTCAGGCGCGCTCCGCTAGCGGCCGTGGTCGAGCTGGCCAAGGGGCCGCGCCTGTCCATCATTCCCCTGGCTCCGGAGGAGGCGTTCCGGCGCCTGCTCAGCTGCATCGTGCTGCCGGCCTCGGACGCCCTCTGGAACCACGCCCTCGCTACCGTCGCGCGACTCGTCCGGGCCGTGCCCTGCCTGCGCCTGACCTGGTCGTCCACGAGATCGCCGTGGGAAGAACTGTGCACCGCAATCGAAGCTGCTCGCGAGCTCGCGAGCGACCGACGGAGGTCGGCATGAGTCAGCTGAGAAACCTGACGTTGTTGGTGGCCGGGATTGTCGTGACCGTGCCGGGGCTCGGTCTCGCGGCCACTCCCCCAACTCCAGCCGCCGCGACCAGACCCGGGATGGGACCTACGCCCGGTGGGCACCGGCCTCCGGCTCTCTCAGACAGTACGGCCAACGTCTCTGGAGGGTGGCTGACCCAGGCGAAGGAGAACATCCGCCAGGCCGAGTACAACGTGACCTGGCAGGACCGCACCTATCTCGAGCAGGTGTCGGCCGCGTGGCAGGCCCCCAACCGTGCTCAGAACCTACGTACCTACTTCACGCCCGAGGGTATCCGCGTAATCCGAAGAACCGAGCAAGAACCCAGCTGGGTCTGGGGGCTCGAGCTCGTGGGCGTGGGTGGGTCAAACCCTCCGAGCGTTCAGCGGCCCGACATCGTGCCCAGCAGCAACCGCATCGAGTATCGACGCGGCGACATCCTCGAGTGGTACCTGAACCAGGCGCAAGGCCTGGAGCAGGGCTTCACGATCAGGCGGGACCCCGGCCAAGCTCAGCTGGTCGTTGAGATGGCCGTAACAGGTGACCTGACCCCGACCTTGGTCGATGACGGCCAGGCGATCGACCTGGTCACCCCGGGGGGTGTGCGGGTCCTGCGCTACGGGGAGCTCTCGGCCTCCGACACGGCTGGACACCCGCTGCCCGCGAGCATGGAGCTGCGCGGCTGCACTGACCATCGTCGTTGCTATCTCCGCCTCGTGGTAAACGTCGAAGCAGCCGTCTTTCCCGTCACCATCGATCCAGTCACCACTACGCCGTCCTGGACGGCCGAGGGAACTCAAGCGAACGAGACCTTCGGACGCTCCGTTGCATCAGCCGGCGATGTGAACGGCGATGGCTACGCCGACATCATCGTTGGCGCGCCGTATTTCGACAACGGTCAAACCAACGAAGGAGGCGCGTTTATCTTCCGCGGCTCCCCGTCAGGTCCGAGCTCTACCCCATCATGGGCCGCCGAAGGCGACTGGGAGTCCGCCTACTTCGGCTGGTCTGTAGCCGCGGCCGGGGACATCAACGGGGATGGTTATGCGGATGTCATTGTAGGTGCATACAACTACTACAACGGCGCACAAAGCCAGGGGCGGGTATACGTCTACAACGGCTCGCCATGGGGGCTCAGCACCACCCCAAGCTGGACGAAGGTGGGTGGTCAGACCGACGCATACCTCGGCATCTCGGTCTCATCGGCAGGGGATGTCAACGGGGACGGGTACGACGACGTCATCGTCGGCGCCGACGGATACAGCAATGGACAATCCGGCGAGGGACGAGCCTTTGTCTACCTTGGTTCCGCCTCCGGGCTCGAGGATTCGCCGGTGTGGACTGCGGAGGGCAACAAGTCCCTTGCTGAGTTCGGGCACTCGGTGGCCTCCGCCGGCGACGTCAACGGCGACGGATTCAGCGACATCGTTGTGGGGGCGGATCAGTACACGAACGACCAGTCCTTTCAGGGAAGGGCGTATGTCTACCACGGGTCACCATCAGGACCCGAGACAACTCCAGCCTGGATGGTCGAAGGGGCCGGGACACGAGCGAACCTCGGCGTCTCCGTAGCTTCGGCGGGCGACATCAACGGTGACGGGTACGCCGACGTCGTCATCGGCGCCTCGGGCTATTCCAACGACCAATCCTCGGAAGGCCGTGCGTTGCTATACGAAGGCAGTGCGGCTGGGCTTTCCTCTACCCCAAGCTGGATAGTAGAAGGAGATCAGGACTCGGCATCCTTCGGCATCTCCGTAGCTTCGGCGGGCGACATCAACGGTGATGGGTACGCCGACGTCGTCATCGGCGCCTCGGGCTATTCCAACGGACAATCCCACGAAGGCCGCGCGTCCGTGTACGAAGGGAGTGCGGCTGGGCTTTCCTCTACCCCAAGCTGGATAGCAGAAGGAGATCAGGAGTGGGCATACTTCGGCTACTCCGTTGCCTCAGCTGGAGACGTCAACGGTGACGGGTACAGCGAGGTAATCGTTGGGGCGCCCAAGTACGACACCGATCAAATCGATGACGGGACAGCTTTCCTCTATGAGGGCTCTGCCTCGGGCCTCACCGCGGGCGCCGTCTGGGCCACGATAGGGAACCAGGATTCTGAATACTACGGGGGGTCGGTTGCGTCGGCCGGTGATGTGAATGCGGACGGCTACGACGATGTCGTCGTCGGAGCGCCGTTCTACGACGTCGGCGAGATCAGTGCGGGAGCTGCTTTTGTCTACCACGGCTCCGCCACCGGTCTCCCGACGACGCCGGACTGGACAGTGGAGGGCGACCAAGACTCGGGGCATTTCGGGGACTCGGTCGCATCGGCCGGCGACGTCAACGGTGACGGCTACGCCGATGTCATCGTTGGCGCTTACACCGAGAGCGACGGAGAGGGGAACGAGGGGCGTGCTTACCTCTACCATGGCTCCCCTTCAGGCTTGACGGAAACTCCCTCTTGGACGGCCGAGGGTGACCAGATCGGCGCACTGTACGGTCATTCGGTAGCGTCGGCCGGCGATGTCAACGGCGACGGGTATGGAGACGTCATCGTCGGGGCGGACTCATATAGCGCCGGCGAGACGAGAGAGGGGCGCGTCTTCGTCTATCATGGCTCGCCCACGGGATTGCATGGAACTCCTGATTGGACGGCCGAGAGCAACCAGGACCTGGCACATTTCGGCCGGTCAGTGGCGTCGGCCGGCGATGTCAACGGTGATGGGTATGCCGACGTCATCGTCGGGGCGTACAACTTCGACGGCGGCGAAGGTCAGGGAGGAGGCGCGTTCGTTTTCGAGGGCTCGCCTTCCGGGCTGGAGGGCTCTCCGGCGTGGACGACCGGCAGCAACCAGGAATACTCCCAATTCGGGATTAGCGTAGCGTCAGCAGGAGACACCAACGGTGACGGTTACAGCGACGTCATCGTTGGGCAACCCCAGTACGGGAATGGGGAGACTGCTGAGGGACGGGCCCTCGTCTATCTCGGCTCTGCCGCTGGACTGGCTGCGGATCCGGCGTGGACCGACGAGAGCAATACTGCTACTGCGTACTTTGGCATGTCGGTAGCACCGGCCGGCGACGTGAACGGTGACGGCTTCGCGGACATCGTCGTCGGAGCATACGGCTATTACAATGGCGAGCCGGGCGAAGGCGCCTCTTTTCTGTACCTCGGCTCCGCGTCCGGCCCCTCGGCCAGCCCGGACTGGTCGGTGGAGAGCAACGTCGCCAATGAGTCCCTGGGGTACGCCGTTGCCGCTGCTGGAGACGTCAACGGTGACGGCTATGGCGACGTAATTGTCGGCGCGCCCACGGCTCTGAGCGGCCCAGGCTACGTTGGCGCGGCCTATGTGTACTACGGAGGAGGAGGCCCCGGCCGCCAGGTACGCGCGCAACAGCTGCGCGGAGGTGCGGACACGACGCCGGTGCAGCCGTGGTGCTCGGGTATGGACCCGGACGACTTCCAGGTCGAGTCCAACGCACATTCCCCGTTCGGGAGAGCACGGGTCAAGGTGCAGGTCCATGCCTGCCCGAGTGGCGTGCCGTTCGGGGACGGGGAGTGTGTTGAGGCATGGTCCTCCGAGCAGGATTCCGGCGCCACGCCGGATGGCGTCCGCACAACCGTCAGCATCGGCCCTCTCGTCAATGGAACTCTCTATCGGTGGCGGGCCAGGAACTGGTACCGGCTGAACGGGAGCTGGCAGCACGGCCCCTGGCGTCGCCTCAAAGGCCAGGCGGTCGAGGCTGATATCCGGGTGGCAGCCGACACCGATGGTGACGGCGTTCCGCCCCCGATCGACTGCAACGACGGCGACGACACCGTCTACCCAGGGGCGCCCGAGCTGTGCGACGGGCAGGACAACGACTGCGATTCGCAGGTGGACGAGCCGGTCTTCGGCGGGCTCGTCTCTGCGACGCCCCTTCAGACCCCCGAGTGCGGGGTTCAGCTGGACTGGTCCCCCACCTCTGCCTGTGCAGGCGAGCCTGTCTACAACGTCTACCGGTCGACGACGCCCGGTTTTGCGCCCGGGCCGGCCAACCTCCTCGCGTCGTGCGTCACGGGTTCGTCGTACATCGATACCAACCTGGATCCGTACTCTTCTTACTCCTATGTGGTCCGCGCGGAAAACCCGGCGACGGGCGGAGTCGGCCCCTGTTTTGGCGGCGGAGAGGACGACAACTCGTTAGAGCAAACGGCGGCGTTGGGAGAGTGCATACCGATCGCGACCCTCCGCGTGGCGCGGACCGGCGCCGGTTCCGGCACGGTGACGAGCACTCCTCCGGGTATCGACTGCGGCGACACCTGCTCCCACATCTTCGACCACGGAACGGTGGTCGAGCTGATCGCTGCACCGTACGCGGATTCCACCTTTGCGGGGTGGAGCGGCGACTGCAGCGGGCTCACGACGTGCACCCTGACGATGGACCAAGATCACAGCGTCACAGCGAGATTCAACCCGGTGACCACATTTGTGACGGTCACGACGGGGGGCGCAGGGGCGGGGGCGGTAACCTCGACGCCGGCCGGAATTTCGTGTCCGGGAGCGTGCAGTGCCGCCTTCGACTTCGGAACGGTGGTGGAGCTGGGTTCCGCCGCCGACGTGGGCTCCACGTTCGCAGGGTGGAGCAGCGACTGCAGCGGCCTGACGACGTGCACCCTGACGATGGACCAGGACCATGGCGCGACGGCGACCTTCAACATCGCAACCACGCTGGTCACGGTCATGGCCGTGGGAGCCGGGACGGGGACGGTGACTTCGACGCCGGCCGGCATCTCGTGCCCGGGTACCTGCAGCGCGAGGTTCGACTACGGAAGTACCGTCACGCTGAGCGCCACGGCGGACAGTGGGTCAGAGCTCACCTCCTGGGCCGGCGAGTGCAGCGGCACGGACCCATGCCAGTTCGTCGCGGATCAGCCGCGGGGGGCCGCAGCAACGTTCAAGCCAACGGGAGACCCGTATACGATACTCCGGCACTTCGCCCCGTGGATGCATGATGGTCGCTTTCCCATGAGGTCGGAACCCGCCTCCGACGGGACCTACCTCTATGGCATGACTCCCAAAGGCGGCCTTGCCGATGGCGGGGTCATCTACCGCACACGGCTCGACGGAAGCGAGTACACGCTGCTGCACGAGTTCGTGGGCGGAGAGGCCGACGGGTTCAGCCCGTACGGGTCCCTCGTTGTGAACGATGGGGTTCTCTATGGGACAACACAAGGTGGCGGAACCTACGACCTTGGGACGGCATTCTCGATCAACACGGACGGCACCGTATTCACCGTGCTGCACTCGTTTGCGGGCTCCCCAAGCGATGGGAGCGATCCGGGCGCTACTCTCACCCTCTACGACGGCGCCCTCTACGGGACGACGGCGGGGGGTGGCTCGTCATGGACGGGCACGATTTTCACGCTCAATCCGGATGGCTCTGGGTTCGCGCTCCTGCACTCGTTCTCCTATTCAACGGACGGGAACTCCCCCGAGGGACCGCTTGCCGTCGTGGACGGCATCCTCTATGGCACGACTTACGCCGGCGGACCAGCGGGTGGCGGAACGATCTTCAAGATCCCGGTGGATGGGCACGGCTTCAGCGTCATACACTCCTTCTCCTATCCCACTGAGGGCAGGTACGCGTACGGGCGGTTAACCTTCTACGACGGTGCGCTCTACGGGATGACCAGCGACCGCGGCCCCTCCTCCCGGGGTACCATCTTCTCGATCCAGCCGGACGGCTCAGGGTTCACCGTGCTGCACGCCTTCTCCGGGGCCGCTTCTGACGGGGCCAACCCTCAGGGGTCGCTCACCGCCGTCGGCGGGTCGCTCTATGGCATGACACGATTCGGTGGCACGTCGAATCGCGGCATCGTCTTCAGCATCAACCCCGACGGCTCGGGCTTCGGGGTGGTCCACTCCTTCTCCGGGGAAGCCAGTGACGGATCCCATCCCTACGGGTCCCTGATCCTGCACGGTGGGGTCCTCGCCGGCATGACGAGCGACGGCGGGCCGTCAAACCAGGGAACGCTCTTCGAGATTCAGCCGGACGGTTCGGGCTTGGCCATACTCCACTCCTTCACCGAGGGCGCAAGCGATGCCTCCGGCATGTCCCAGGCGCTGGTTGTCGTGGATGACGCGCTCTATGGGATGACAGCCTATGGCGGATCCGAGAACCTGGGGACGATCTTCAAAGTCGATTCCGACGGAAGCGGCTTCACCGTCCTCCACTCGTTCACCGGCGGGTCATCAGATGGCAGCACGCCGCGGGGCTACCTGGTGCTCGCCAACGGGCTCCTCTACGGCATGACGCAACACGGCGGCAGCAGCGACCAGGGCGTCGTCTTCACGGTCAATCCGGACGGCACGGGCCTCACCATCCTGCACTCCTTTGCCGGCGGTTCCGACGACGGGAGCCAGCCAAGCGGCTCCCTGGTCCTCGACGGCGGGGTACTCTACGGGATGACTCACACCGGCGGGGCATCCAATTGGGGGACCATCTTCCGGCTCAACGTCGATGGTACCGGCTTCAGCCTCACGCACTCGTTTACGGGGCAGTCTGACGACGGCAAGTGGCCTACGCACTCCCTTGTCCTTGTCGACGGTATTCTCTATGGCACCACGTACCAAGGGGGCGCATACGACGAGGGCAACGTGTTCAAGATCGCCCCGGACGGTTCGGACTTCGAGATCCTCCATTCATTCACCGGGACGGAACCCGACGAGTCTCGCCCTTGGTGCACCCTGGCTACTGATGGCGTGACTCTCTACGGCACGACCGGGTCTGACGGCACACTAAAAGGCACAGTCTTCAAGGTCGAGACTGACGGAAGCGGCTTCACGACGCTGCATTCGTTCGCGGGAGGTGCAAGTGACGGCAGGAGCCCATACGGAGGCCTGATCCTCGAGGGCGGGTTGCTGTATGGCACGACCACGGGAGGAGGCGCCGCAGACAGGGGAACGATGTTCCAGATCAAACCGGACGGCTCCGGCCTCGCAATCCTGCACACCTTCACCGGTTACCCAAGCGATGGCTACAACCCAGGGGAAGCGTTGCTTTTTCACGCTGGGTCACTCTATGGCGGCACCACGGTAGGCGGCGTCGCCAACTCCGGTGTCATCTTCTCCTACTGCCTCAGCGAGACCTGGTACCTCGATAGTGATGGGGATGGCTACGGCGACCCGGCCGTCTCGACCACCGACTGCCCAGTTCCGGAGGGGTACGTCAACAACAACCTCGACTGCAACGACAACGACGACACGGTCTATCCGGGGGCGCCGGAGCTCTGCGACGGGCAGGACAACGACTGCGATGCACAGGCAGACGAGCCGGTCTTTGGCGGGCTCGTCTCCGCCACCCCGCTCGGGAGCTCGGAGTGCGGGGTACGGCTCGACTGGTCGCCGACGACGGCCTGCGCCGGCGAGCCGGTGTTCGACGTCTACCGGTCCACGACCCCAGGCTTCACACCCGGGCCGGCCAGCCTGCTGGCCTCGTGCGTGACGCAGCCTTTCTTCATCGACACCTCGGTGGCCGTGGACACGCCGTACTCGTACGTCGTGCGGGGCGAGAACCCCTCGACCGGCGGCACCGGCCCGTGCTTCGGCGGCGGCCAGGACGACAACACCGTGGAGCGGACGGCGACGGCCTCGTCATGCTCGTCGGCCTCAGCGGACGTGCTCTACCTGACCGCCCGCTCCGGGGACGGCACCGTGCGCCTGGAGTGGGTCGACCCGTCCTCGGCGTACGCGTCGACCAGGGTGTGCGCCAAGACCACCGGCTACCCGACGGGTCCCGAGGATGCCGGTGCGGTGTGCGCCGATGTCACCGGCACGGCGGGCGCCTACGACACCTACATCTTCGAATCGCTGCCGAACGGGACGATGCACTACTTCGCCGCCTACGTATGGGACGGCAGCGCCTGGTCCGGCGGCAGGTACGTCATGGGACGGCCGTTTGACACCTCCGGTGCAGGCAAGTGGGCGTACTCGTCGGCGGCCACCACCCTGGCGCCGGCCAGCGTCCGTCCGGGGGTGTCGAGCTACACGGTGTCCAACGATCGCATCCTCCACGGCATGGAGGCGGGAACAACCGGCGGCATCTGGCCCTCGGGCTGGATCCCGGCCTCGATGAACGCACCGGCACAGGGAAGGCCGATCGTCATCCCATTCCCGACGACCAGGATCGGCGGCGCCTCCACGGTCGCGTTCACAGGCGCACAGGACGGCCGCGTCTACGCCTTCAACGCCCTGACCGGCGCCCTGCTCTGGGCCTCCCCGGTGCTCGGCGACGCGGTCCAGGCGAGCCCGTCGATCGTGTCCACCGACTTCGGGGGCAGCGCCGACCTCGTGCTGATCGGCACCCGCACGCCGGGCGGTGACTCCAAGGTCTACGGCCTCAACCTCGCGGACGGCAGCATCGCCTGGAGCTTCGACAACGGCGGCGGCGCCTCCGGCTTCGGTATCGTGTCCTCGCAGATCTCGGCGGACCCGGCGGCCTCCCGCCTGTGGTTCACCAGCCGCGCCAAGGATGGAGGAAGCTCCGACACCCTCTGGTGCCTGCGCTTCACGGCCGACAGCGCCACCCGGACATGGTCCGTGGACGCGGGCGATGTCGACGCCGCGGCCATCGTGCGCAACGGCCGCCTGTACGTCGGCAACAACGCCGGTGAGGTGTACGCCATGGATCCCGCCTCGGGAGTGGCCTCCTGGGCGACGCCGTATGCGACCGGCGATGGCCCGGTCAAGGGGTTCGTATGGGTCGACACCTTGAGCGGCGGCACCGAGCTCTACTTCTCGACCACCGGCCACGTGCACGGGCTCGACGACATGGGCGACTCGGCGAGCCCGCTGTGGCCGGCGTACGCCACCGGCGCACCCTCGCCGGTTGTCCTAATCGACGGCAACCTCTACGTGGGAACGTCGAGCGGCAACGGCCAGATCCTCCGTCTCGACGCAGCGAGCGGGTCAGTCGCCGGCGGGGTGGCCCTGGGCGACCCCGCGGTGGCCAAGACGGTTGGCGCGCCGAGCTTCGACGTGGTCACCGGCCAAGTCATCGTCGGTACCGACGAGGGCGCCGTCTACTCGGTGACGGCCCCGTTCTAGGAAGGATGAGACTATGAAGGCAAGGGCACTTCTGATCGCGGGCAGCATCGCAGGCGCCATCCTCCTGGCTGCTCCGGCGGCGGCCCAGGGTCTGAGCACCCGTCCCCCCGCCATGTGCACGGCCATCCAGATCGTCGCCTACCCGGCGAAGACGGAACCTGGGCCGAAAGGGGGCACCGGGGTCACGAGCAGGGGCCGCAAGCCGACCTTCTCGGCGACCAAGGTCGCCGATCTGGAATTCAGGATCGTGATTCCGGGCACCCGGGATCTCGCCGAGCTGTACCAGCTCCGTCTCTACACGCCCACCGGCCACCTCTACCAGGCGGTGGACATCCCGGTGGACCTAACCGGCGGCCACGCCCCCAGCACGAGGTCTTTGCCCGGCTACCCTCTCCCGGTCCCGGCGGCCAGCCCGGAGCCCGCCGACGGGGCACTTCAGGTGACGACCAGGGTGCCGCTCGGCGGCACCCTGGTGTCGACGGCCTCGCTCTATGGCAAGTGGCGCGCAGAGGTTTGGCCCAAGGACGCGGAGGCGCCCTGCGCAACCGAGGTCTTCATCGTGCAGCCCTGAGCCGTTCCCCCCTTGGCGCGGCGGCCAGACATGCGGACCCCAGGCGCAGTTTCGACACTTCGGGTACCGTCAGGTCGGAAGGCTGACCCGGCAGGGCAACCTCGTCACAGCTCCTCGCTGAGGGCCTCGACCTCGCGCGCGGCGCGGTAGATGTAGTGGAAGCCGGACACCAGGACAGCCACGAACGACAGGTAGAAGAGGGTCCGCGGCAGCCAGCCGGGTATCGGCCAGATGTTGGCAACAATGACGATCGTGACGGTCGCAACGTGCAGGAAGGTGGTCGCTTTGCCCCACTTGGAGGGAGGGAAGCGCCGGATGCCGGCGCCAAGGTAGAGGAGCAACGCGACAATCACGATCAGGATGTCGCGGAACAGGGCGAGGATGGTGAGCCACATCGGGATCACGACCGCCTGGCCCTGGGGAATGGTCAGCGCGATGTAGGCGGTGGCAAGCAGCAGCTTGTCGGCCATCGGATCGAGGTAGGCGCCGACCACCGAGCGCATCCGCAGGTAGCGCGCGAGGAAGCCGTCGACGGCGTCGGTGATCCCCGCGAGCACGAAGATGAGGCCGGCGAGTGCAAACTCGTGACCGTTCACGGCGAGCACAAAGAACGGAATCATCGCCATCCGCAGCAGGGTGATGAAGTTGGGCAGGGTGAGGGGCCGCAGGGACTCCTCCACCGTCGCCCGGATCCGCTGGCGATCGACCTTGGGACGGTGCTCGCCGCTCACTGGCGGCTCCCATCGCGGTTCTTGAGCCAGAGGATCTGCAGGCCTTCCAGCGTCAGGTTGGGCTCGACATGGTCGATCAGCTCGCAGTGGCGCGCGATGGTCTCGGCGAAGCCGCCGGTGGCGATGACCGGCGCGTCGCCGAGCTCGGCCAGCACGCGCCGGGTGATGCCCTCGACGAGCCCCAGGTAGCCGTAGAAGATGCCCGACTGGATGCTGTCGACGGTGCCCTTGCCGATGACGCGAGGCGGCGGCGCCAGGGCGACCTGCGGCAGCTTGGCGGCGCGCGAGAACAACGCCTCGGAGGTGATGCCGGGACCCGGCGCGATGACGCCGCCGAGGTACTCGCCGGCCGCCGACACGACTTCCCACGTGACCGCGGTCCCGAAGTCGATGACCAGGCAGGGCCCGCCGTACTTCTGGTGGGCGGCGACGGCGTCGCACAGGCGGTCCGCACCGAGCTCCTGCGGGGCCTCGACGCGCAGCGGCATGCCGGTCCTGATGCCGGGCTCGACGAAGAACGGCCGGACATGGAGGAACCGCTGCACCGCCTCCTGAATCTGTGGCTCGACGGCGGGAACGACGGAGGCAACCGCAACGCCGGCGAGATCGCCCGGAGTCAGCCCCGCCCACTGCAGCAGCTGGGTCAGCCACAGGCCCGTCTCGTCCGCGGTGCGGTCCCCATGCGTGGTCAGGCGCCAGTTCGCCTCGAGCGTCTGGTCGACGAACAGCCCCACCACGGTGTGGGTGTTGCCCACGTCCAGGGCCAGCAGCCTGTCGGGCATCGCTTCCTCCCTGCGGGACGGCGGTGCGGACCGGCCACGGTACTCACCGCTTCAAGAGATTCTCAGACTCACTCAGCGCCCATTCTAACCTCATCTCATGACACCCTGACCGCGCGCCCCTTGCCGCAGCGAACGGAGTAGGAACCGCTGAGACGCGAAGATAGGAGGAAGAGAGCTGTTCCTAGCGGACATCGCGCTCTTCGCGGCTTCGCGGTTCGAACATCCTGCCGTTGCAACCGAGCTTCGGCACCGAAAGGCTCCGCCACCAGGGGACAGGTAGAATAGGGCCGATGAGCCCGTCACGACGACGCCCGGAGGGTAGCCTCGAGGACCGTGTCGAGCGCGCGCTGTCCCGCTGCTCCGAGCTGAGCCGCCGCGGCCGCCATAGCAAGGTGCTGGCCGAGATCGAGCGGCTCGCGGATGCGGTCGAGGAGCAGCCGCGCTTCGAGGCCCACCTCCTGCTGTGGAAGGCGCAGGCCTTGCTCGCCCTCGGCCGCGCCGAGCAGGCGCTGGAGGCGGCGTCGCGCTCGTGGGAGGAGGAGACAACGCCCCACGCCTGTCACCTGATGGCGAGCGCCCAGAGCTTCCTCGGCAAGGTGGACCGGGCCGAGGACACGCTGCGGGTCGGCACCGAGCTGTTCCCGGGGACACCGCTCCTCGCTGTCGAGCTGGCGACGATGATGGCCGAGCAGGGACGGATACCGGAGACCATCGAAACCCTCGAGGCCATGACGCCGTCGGAGCCCGTGCCCGAAGAGCTGTACGTCTACATGGTCGGCCTGCACGCGGATGCGCTGGCCGCCGCCGGCCGCTGGAACGAGGCCAACGCCGTCCTCTCGGAAGGTCTTCGCCGCCATCCGCAGGCGCGCGCGCTGCAGGGAGCGCGCCAGGCACTCAAGCAGAGCCGGCGGAGGAAGCATGCCGAGCACCGTCTGGCCAGCTCCTGGGCCGCCGGCCTGCGCACCCTTGCCGGCGTCGGGCGCGAGGTCGACGAGGAAATCGCGTACATCGGCCAGGCTGCGGAGCTACCGAAGCTGTACGCGCTGGCGGCCCGCCGCCTGTGGCGGTCGTTTCTCGCCGCCGAAGGGGTCCGGCCGCAGGCTCCGCGCGCGTGGGCGGCAGCCGTTCTCGGTGCGGTCCTCGACCTCGACGGCTCCACGCTGCCAGCCACGGCGCTGGCTCGCTACGCGGGCGCCGGCGTCGGTACCGTGCGTTCCGCCCGCCGACGCGTGCGGGCATACCTGGAGTCGCTCGAGCCT
>Ga0307423_1000751_pt1 | contig 21418 bp, 20 predicted proteins | sample SalMarWE160310MG_FD_202154 | JGI IMG/M metagenome (GOLD analysis project Ga0307423, IMG submission 202154) | Salt marsh sediment microbial communities from the Plum Island Ecosystem LTER, Massachusetts, United States - WE1603-10 | ecosystem: Environmental > Aquatic > Marine > Intertidal zone >...
TGTTTGTTCAATTAATATAGGATAATGATCAAGTATCTTTTTCCCAACAAACGAATCTATAGTTCTCTTAATTTTATCAATTGGAATGATGTTATATTTTTCGATTAAACGAGGTGAAAAGGGTAACTTTTTGGTTAAAGTCTCAATTTTTTGCATAAAAGCTTGTTCCTCATAGGAGATATTCTTTTTTATTTTTCTGACTAATCTATAAATATATGAGGTATCTCCATTTACCACCTTCCCCGTTCCCGAGGTTGAAAATGGTTCACAAGCATATGCTTGACCCGGTTCTATTACTTGATCATGCCTTTTATCTTTATAATTTGGAATAAATGGTCCTGCGTGGAGGTTAAATTGTTTTAATTCATGACCACCTAAATTGGTTATAGGTCGTAGTCCAAAACTGATGATTTTGTCTGCAATCGCTTCACCTAATTCATATAATTTGACTCCGGGTTTGAAAAGTTCAATAGCTGCTTCTAAGCCTTCATCAGCAGCGTCAATATATTTCTGTAAGGATGGATCTTCGTCTAAATTAATTGTAAAGGCAGAATCAGCAATATATCCGTTATGATGAGAACCAAGATCTATTTTCAACAATCCTTTTTCTGGAATTAGAGTTGAATCTGCAATTGGTGGACTATAATGAGCAGCTATTTCATTTAATGATATATTTATTGGAAAAGATAACTCACAACCTTTTTTTAGAATCTCTTCTTCACAGATATTTGCGACTTCTAAGTAAGAGATTCCCGGTTTTATTATTTTTCGGGCAAGATTTTTTGCAGCAACAACAGCTTTTCCAGCTAAAATATATGATTGGATCCAATTTTCTGACATGTAAATAAATAATTGATTTTTACTTATAAAATAAATCTATGGAGTTAATCTATCAGGTGTTCGGGGGTACATGACAGTTTCTCTAATATCATCTAATCCACATAAGAAGGTTATCCATCGTGCAATTCCTAAACCAAATCCCGCATGGGGTGGCATTCCAAAGTCAAAAGCACTGAGATGAGATTCAAATGATAGTGGGTTCAATCCCTTAGCTTCTAAAGCGTCTTCTAATTGTTGTTTAGAATGCACTCTAGTTCCTCCTGAGGTTAATTCTAACCAACCCATTTGTAGATCAAATGATTCGCTATATTTTGGATCTTTTGATGGCATAATGTAGAACGGTTTTATTTCCATAGGCCAATGAGTAATATAATAATATTCTTTAAATTCTTCTCCTAATTTACGATAAGCTTCAGTAGAAATGTCTTCACCCCATTCAAGGGGGATACCAAACTTGTTATTGATTATATCAATCATTTCTTCATACTTATATCGAGGAAATGGTAATTTCGGAATTGTTGTTTTATCTTCCATTTCTAGGAATTTTAATGCACTCATTTTATTAGTTCTAATGTTTTCTATTACATCATGAACTAATTCTTCTAATAATTTTAATACATCATACATATTCGCGAACGCCATCTCTACATCTAAAGTAAATATCTCACAAAGATGACGTTTCGTTCGACTTTTTTCTGCTCTAAAACAAGGACTAATTTCATAAACTCTCTCATAAACACCACTTAATTGTTCTTTATATAATTGTGCTGATTGAGTCAAGAATGCTTCCCTATCAAAATACATAATTGGAAACAACTCAGTTCCTCCTTCTGTTGCTGAACCTATTATTTTTGGAGTTGTTATCTCTGTAAAATCATTATTAAGTAAAAATTGTCGAATAGTGTTTAAAACTTCTCCACGAATTTCAAATATCGCTTGGTTTCGTGGGGATCTTAAATCCAAAGATCTATTATTTAATCGGATATCCAATTCTGAAAGAGTTTCACCAGTCATATCTATGGGTAATTTTTCGGGTGTTTTATTAAGAATCCTAAGTGCTGAAGGGATGATTTCAACGCCCCCAGGAGCTTTATCAAATGCTTTTACTAGTCCCTTAACCATGATACAATATTGATATCCTAATTTTGTATTTTCAAATAATTCATCAGACACATTTCCTTTCTTTAAGGTTATTTGTCTTTCACCATATTTATCTTGGAGGTTAATAAATTTTAATCCACCAAGATCACGGAAATTTCTAACCCACCCCCCAAGTATAATCTCTTTTCCTGCTAAGTTAGCCGAGACATCTTTTGTATAATGTGTTTTACGCCAAGTATCCATTTGTTCTACCATTATTATATCACTCTTATATTGAATATAAATATTAGAATAAATTTGAAAACGAAAATAACAATAAATTCTTTGTTATATTATACAATGCTAGGTATGCCAACTTTAAGATGGAAGGATAAAGAAAAATATGAACACTTAATCTCAAATACGCACCATAAAGATTTAATATTTCACATAAATGAGGTATTTCATAATATTTCATTGGGGAATACTTATATAGATAAAGTCGATATCTGGGAAAATATGTTAATTCTGGGAGATAATAAATTAGTGATGGAAGCCTTAATTAACAGTTCTCTTGAAAAGATCGATCTAATCTATATTGATCCCCCTTTTGCAACTGGAGGGAATTTTAATTATAAAATCCAAATTGGTGAAGAGGGCGCAAATGAAGTCATAAAATCATACTCAGACAAATGGCAAGGAGGAATAGATGCTTATCTTAATTTTTTATACGCAAGACTTCTTTTAATGAAAAAACTTCTTTCAGAAAAAGGTAGCATATACTTACATTTAGATTGGCACGTATGCCATTATGTAAAGATTATTTTAGATGAAATTTTCGGTGAAGCAAATTTTCGTAATGAAATAATTTGGGTTTATCCTGCAGCTTCAGCTCAAACAAGGAACTTTTTTATCCGATCTTACGACGTTATTTTATTTTATACGAAATCTGATAAATATGTATTCAATGATGATCCCAATATATACATGGATTATTCTGAGAGAGTCAAAAATGCTCTAAAAGAAGATAAAGATGGAGTATTCTATTATAGAGGTGGAAGTCATAATGGCAAAAAGTTATCACGAAAAGTATACATCGAACAAGATGGAATCTTTCCGAGGGATTTTTGGCATGATATTCCATACGTAAGAGCAAATACTGTTGAATATCAAGGTTTTTCAACTCAAAAACCTGAAAGATTATTGAAAAGAATAATATTATCTTCTACAAATCCCAATGATTTAGTAGCAGATTTCTTTTGCGGTAGTGGTACTACTTTGGCTGTTGCTGAAAAATTGGGAAGAAGATGGATAGGATGTGATTCTACAAATCATGCCATACATATGGGACGTAAAAGACTACTCGATATTAATAGCAGTAATGATCTTTTAAATTGGAAAAAAAATTATAAGCATTCTCTAAAACCATTTACAATTTTATCATTAGAAGGAGTTCAGAATAAAGGATTTCTACATGATAAATTTATGGATGAAGGAGAAAATTTTGAATTAGAAAATGTTTTAAAGATTAATAAACCAAAATTATCAATAGAAATTCACCAAAATGGGCATAAAATAGCTCTTGAACTGAAAGATTATTCAATTCCGTTTATAGATAAGATTTCCAGTAAAATCAGGGAAAAAATAATATTATTTTCTGATTGGATCGATTATTGGGCAATTGATTTTTGTTATTCTAAGAATGTATTCAATGTCAATTGGACATCATTTCGAACTCCAAAAATACGAAAATTAGAAATGAGATCTAATGAACATTCATACTCAAAAACAGGAAAATATCTTATCGCGATTATGATAATTGATATTTTAGGCATCGAAACAATCCACACGTTCGAAATCAATATAGATTAATCATTTCATCAATTCTCGTAAAACCATCGTAGCATAAGATCCTCTTGGAAGTGAAAATTCAATTTTTACTTTTTGTTTTTCTTGAAAAATATCGTCTTTACTCACCTCAAGGATTTTTGCATCTAAGAGTTTAATCACCATTGCTCTATGAGCACCTTTAAATTCATATTGCCGAAATAATTCATTTTTAAAAATTGAGGAATCAATTTTTTCTTCATTTAATATATCTTCAAAAAATTTGTTCATGAGGGGATATTCATTCATCTCAGTATTATACCCTACCAGAGGTATTACAATATAGGCTCGATTCAAACTTATCGCTTTTTTTAAGAATTGATCATATCTTCCTCCATAAATGTACTTTATTGATGTCAAATCTCCATTATCGTCTTCTAAAATTACGATGACATCTCCATTAACTGGTTCAAAAGGCGAGAATCCTTTTTTTATTCTTAACGTTAGCATTTTATTAAAAAAATAGGATTGAAATGAACTAATCAGCAATTTTACCAAATAACTGGGAATTTTTTGCACGCTACCTTTAAAATCCTTTTCGTGATCTATTAGATGATGTATCATCATTCTTTCATAATTCAGGCTTTTTGGAAAATTTGTATATGCCCATTCCATATTTCCATCTCTTCTTAATTTATTTCTTACTATTTGTGATTCAACTGATTCCGAAGAGTAAGTATTTAGAACAAGCTCATTAAAAACATTTTCATAATCATTTCGCAAAATATGCTTCGCGATAATGTGAGAATTTGGTCTAAATGTTCCAAACCGTTGAAGACCGTAATAATTTAAAAATCCTTTACTTGATAATGTCTCGAAGACTTTCAAAATACGCGTTTTTACATCAATATCGCTATCTATATTTCTTATTATTACAGTAAAATGATTTCCTTTATTACTACCGAGTTGTATCGATTTTCGTGAGAGAGAAATATTATTTATAAAAATATTCCTGAGTTTTAAATTATTTAATTTTTCTACATGATTCCCCTTAACTGTAACCTTTTGCACGCTAATGGAACATCTATCTTTTAATCCAGAATAACTAAGATGAGAAATAGGAACTTTTAAAGCAGATGCTATTAAATTGAATGCTCTAAATGGTTCCTTATTTATCTTTACAAGATCAAACTCAGTGAAATCATCATTTTCACCTCTTGAAGAATATGATTTTGTCGAAATATCCTTAATTCTGAGAATTTCTCCCTCTTTAGTAATTTCTCTAACAATGAAATCCTTGTAAGTATACTTGTAAATGCCTCCTATTCCATTTATACTTGAAGTGGCATAAGAACCAACACCTGCAAACTTTTCGATTTCTTTCTCATTATTATTTTCAAAAATAATGATACTATCTTGTTTATAAGTCAAGGGTTTTTTCTCAACAAAATATTATAATAATTTTAGATCTCCGGTTATTTCATCTATGTCTCGTGAAAGAGCAGGTCCGATGCCTAATGCAGTAGCTGTTCCAGGAGATAATTGAGTAAGTCCGGCATCTCTAACTAAAAAGTAAGGGATGTTTTTCTTTTCTAATTTAGTTATTATGTCGCTTACCTCCTCCATGTTCATTACCTTTAATACTACTTTTTTTTGCCCTGAATTCTTCCAATTCTTCCAAATTAGTTTGTCTTTAATTCGTACTAAATCAGAACTTGAAACTGAAGCATGGCAAGACTGAGCACACTTTTTTCCCGTACCCATTTTTAAATCTGTTCTAATAAGGATTACTTGTTTATATTCTTCCACGATTTTTAAAACCTATAATGTATTAAGGAATCAGTCTATTTATTGATTTTGACTCATTCAAATTCTATTCGAGTGACATTACCCGTAAGCTCAAGAACTAATTCCTCAAGTTCTTCCGGAGTGAAAAGTAGATTTTCCTTATCAGATTGAGTAAGTATTGCCCTAAACTCAATTTCACCAGTTGCGAGAAAAATCTCATTCAAAGAAAGGAGCTTGTATGGAGCAATTAATGCTTCTATAACTGGTCTTGGCTTGTTTGTTTTTTCAATTAATATTAAATTGTCAATTTCATAAATTTCTTTTAACCAATTAATCAGCTCAGGCTTGATACGTAATTTATCTTTTTTTCCAACAACAAGAATTACTAAATCTTCATAATCTATAGCTTTGAAAAACGACACTTCTCGTAAAAAGGAAAAATTTTCATTTTGTTCTTCTGCTTCAAGTAAACTCTTTGCTATATCTAACTCAAACTCAGTAAGCTCTCCATTATCAAGTTTATCTTGACAAGAAGTACAAAGGAATCCAGAATGAACACATGTTTTACACGCTGGTAATGTCTTAACCATTTCAACTCAATATTTTTAATATATAATATTAATTAATACTACAATTCAATTACATCGCATTTAACATTCATCAATAATCGATCTGCAGTCGTTGGGTCTGTTTTAAACGTAAATAAATGTTTTTGTGTCCTTAATTTTAATTTAACAAAACCTTTTACCCGTTTCACTCTACAATGAACAGCATATTCAGAATATCTAATAAAATCTTCTTCACTAAAAATTTCCTTCGGCAATTTTACTCAACTAACTTTACGTTTACTAATAAATCAATTAACTAATAGAATTTTTAATAGAATTTTAATTTTTTCTTTATAATTACATTAGATACAAAAATTTTAATTCTTAAAACAATTTTAACTCATATTATTTAGGTTGACTATTTTATATACAACCTACAAGAATACGAGGAAATGAACAGTGAGCCCTATAGATGATTTAGAAAAACGAAAAATCGCCAGATTTCACTTACTCGATAAAAGTGTATGCCGAAGATGTGGCGCTCTTAATCCCGTAAGAGCAAAAAAGTGTCGTAGATGTCACGGAAAAGATCTAAGACCGAAGAAAAAAGAACTGGTGAAATGATTCTAATCTGACCTTTAGCTTCTATTTTTATCACATAAACAATAATTCAATTATTTTGAAATACTAATATCAAAATTCTGTAATTCTTCATAAAATGAATTTAGATATTGATACTATCTCTGTTAGATTTTTTTTAATTATATCTTGTTGAAACCAACCGTTTTATGAGAGGTATTATATCAAAATCGAGTAAAGTATCTTTATCAGAGGTTATTCATTTTTTCCCGTTCTTTTTGCTTCCTTTTTTCTATTTTTTTCTTTTTTTTTTCCAGTTTTTTTCGCTCTTTTATCTTTTGTTTCGCTTCTTTTTCTTTTTGTTTTCGTTCTAGTTTTAGCTTCTGAAGTTCTTCTTTTTCTCTTTCGATAACTTCTAGTTCTTCTTTCTCCTTTTCTAATCTTTCCCTTTCTAATCTTAATACCTCTTGTTTTTCTCTTTCGATTTTTTCTAATCGCTCCCTTTCTAATTGTTCTTGAGCGAGTCTTTCTTTTTCTAATCGAACTCGTTCTAGGCGCTCTCTTTCTTTTTTCTCTTTCTCTTGTCTTTCTCTCTCTAACCTCTCCCGTTCTAATCGTTCCAGTCTCTCTTTCTCTAGACGAGCTTGTTCTAATCGTTCTCGTTCCAGTCTTTCCCGTTCCTCGATGTCAAAAAGCCAGTTGCCTACTTTCCGAGCCAAATCCTCTGTTTCTTTTGCAGCCAATCCAAGACCGGGATCTTTTTTAGCATAAAGATTGGCATACTTGCTCATTTCCCAGATTTTAGCTTGATGTAGCGTGGTTGCGCTTACACCCATTTCCCTTGCAATTTCTCTCGCGAGTTCAAAAGCTTGTCCAATAGCTCGCATTTCATAATTCGCTTTGATCACTTTCAATAAGTAGGTAAGAATCTCTTTAATGTCTGGCTTAGGAGGAGGGGGTAATGGTTTAATTTCGACAGTTTCAGATTTTAAGGTATCTATTTCAAATGATTCTTGTTCCATTTCTCTTGCAATTACAGTGTCTACCCTTGAAATATCAGGACTTTGGAGATCAATTTGGTTCCTGGCTATGGGCTGTTCTAAGAGTTTAGGTAACTCTAAAGGTTCTTTTTTCGCTTTTCTTTTAAATTCTATTGGCCAACTGATAAATTCAAAAAGGTGATCTTCTGCGGACTCAAATATGGACTCTTTAGAAATCTTTTTTGAAGTCAAGTTCATATGTTTTGAAGAGCTTAGTGGTAAATTTGAATGTAACATTAGAGCAGCTTGTTCTATTATCGAGAAAAGATACATGGGATCGAATTCAAGGTTAGAATACACGCTTTTCAACGTGTTTATGTTATCCTCAATAATGCTAAGATTTATAGGAGAGATGGTTTCATCTAGAAGTTTATCCGCTGCAAAATTAATCGCATATAACCCTGCTGTTGAATTGAGGTATGTAAAATCGTGATTGGCAGATAGTGCATGCATTTTATTAGACACTAAAATTTGGTTAAAAAAGTCCCAATGGGTGCTAATAATCAAATGACCCGTGTTTGAGATCTGGTAGGAATCCTCAGCAGGGATTCTTTCCATAAACTCTAACAAAATATCCTTGTTTGGTATGAACACATTTCGCATCAATGCACCCTTTATGAACGTTAAATGATTCTCTGATTTATGTAATAAATTGATAGGGATCTTAATCACTTTTTCTGCGATTATGACATCTCGATCTTCTTCTAAAGTTATATTTCCTGAAGTAGCCATGTGATCGTATACAAAGTCTGTTAATACTAATCCCGTAATCGGTCTATTGTCTGTAATGTATTTCCCAGATTCTAATTCAAATTTTAGATAATAATATCCCAATCCAAAAAGGTAGTAAAGAGTCCCTTTTGCAGTCTCGATTGAATAGTCATAACCACTTAAAAAAATGACTTTATCGGATATTATTTTTGATACGGGATGAGAAACGTAAGTACCTAATGTAGGATACCCTAATAAATCACTCCAACTAGGTATCATGAAAAGGGAGTAATTAGGAAATAATTTCTTCTCCAATTTCTGTTTTTCAAATCTCTCTTTTTCAAGCTGCTCTCTTTCAAGCTGCTGTCTCTCAAACTGTTCTTTTTCTAACCTTTCTTTTTCTAACCTTTCTTTTTCTAACCTTTCCTTTTCTAATTGATCTTCGTCTATTTTCTCTATTCCCATGATATTAACACGAATTTCATTTTATAACTAATATATGATATAATTACAATCTAATAATTTATGATTTTTTCATCATCAAGATTTTAAGACTATAAAAAAAATTATTGCATTAATTATTTAAGGTCTTTCCTTATTAACTCTATCCCATGAATTCTCTTAATGGTTTGAAGTCTACCAATTTTAAACTAATTTCCATGACAGTTTACTACTATTTTCTACTATGTAGAAATAACAAGATTTATATAGACTCAACAATATTATATAGTTAATTTCAATTAATTCGTTTAAAAGAATACAAAATATCAATTGATGAAAATATGGAACGCTTAGTTTTTTCGGGGAATTCTACTATAGAGGATGTCACAACTAACAGGAGAATCCGATCTTCAGGATCTTCCAGAGTTAGAGGTGCAATTGAATGTCAGTCTTTTAAATCTTCTGGAACTCTCAAGGGAATAGCAGAGATTTCAACGGAAGTTGATTTTAATTGCTCGGGTACTTTTCGCCTTGATGGCTCTATTACTAGTGGAAATGATATAAAAACATCGGGATCAACTAGAATTTCAGGAGAAGTGACTGCGAGAAATAATTTCAGAAGCTCCGGCACTTTTAAAGTTTTAGGATTGCTTACTACAGGAGGTCGAGCGAGGTTCAGTGGATCTACTACTTGCAGTAGCGGAGTGGAAATAAAAGGAATACTCAAAACTTCCGGGACATTTAAATCTTCAAATATCAATGTGAAACAAGGATTTTGGGGTAGAGGAAAAGTTAATGTCTTCAATGATATTACCTCGCAAAAAGTTGTTGATTTAGAGGGAGGAACAAAAATTGGAGGATCAATAACAGCAGAGGATGTTTTTTTTGAATTCAGAAATAAATTTCGACGTTTCCGTTATTGGTCTGTCGTGCTTTTACAGTTCATAAAGAGAGTAAGATATTCCTACTGGATCAAAGGCAATATATATGCTATAAACTCGGTGGATATCGATCGATCCATAATTGAGGGCGATATTAAGTCCCGTAATGCCAAACTTGGACGTTTTACTAAGGTGAACGGAACGATCTACTACGTGGACAAATGTGAAATTCATAAAAAAGCGAAGTTAGCTCGGAAACCGATCAAGATCAACTTGGAAGATTTAAAAATTTAGTTTTTTTTAAAATCTAAGTAATAATTATAACAAAATCATCAAAACGAATATTCTAGTGAATATTTTATTGGTATAAAATTTATTCGAAATAGTCTTGATTTTCTGAACTTTTAATAAGAAAATTATAGACATGCTTTAGCAATTTTTTTTCCACAGCCCACATTATTATCTTATAGGCTGTTTCAAAGCTACACCATTTCCAGTCTGTGTGTTCGACAGGATTCAATATCGGATTCTTAGGTTGATCTATATACGTTATGAAATTATAAAATGTAATCTGTTTTACCTCTTCTTGAAGATGAGGAGGAGATTTAAGACCATCATCATCTTCATTTTCTATGTATAATTCTTTAGGGGTGTTAAGCAGGAGTATATGATTAGTCTTGTATCCTGTTTCTTCAAAAAGTTCTCTTTTTGCACACTCAAGAGGGGTTTCTCCTTTTGGGTGATCAAGTGCCCCCATAGTATCCCCTACTGACCCTGATACGCATTGCCAATTATAACTCATTGTAGCCCTTTTTATCACAAGAAATTCTAACATAAAATTTTTGTATCTAATGGGATAAACATTAACCATCTCTTTCTGAACCAAAATAATCACTTTAAAACATATTTATATAAAGATGCTAAATCTGAATTAATCTCACGATTCTTCTACTTCGGTAACTTAAATTTAAGAAAAGTTTTATTTTAAATTATTCTACACTAATCATATACTTTCAAAATCTACCCACTATAGGGTAGATCTATAGGGTAATTCTATTCCAAAGAAGAATTCAACCCAATCAAAAAAACAAAAGCGAATTTCACATAAGCTTGCCTTAATCCAATTCATTTAATAATTAAAAATAATCATTCTTATTGGTAATTATGACAAAATGTCCTTATTGTTCGGAAATAATCGACTTTAAAGAATTAATAATCACCAAGAATATTGTTTTAAAGAATCGAAGATATACCGCAGTCATATGTCCTCATTGTGATGTATTGTTAGCACTTAATTCTACTTAACTGTTTTTTTTTTACTATTCTTATCACATCATTTAGATTTCTAAATTTCTATTTCGGCTTTTCAAGAGAATTTTCATTGAAATCAGACGCTAAATTTACCTTTGAAATTATAACAAACCCTCTTTTTTAAGCTTCAATTCCACATCTTCTAAGTCCAACTTTCGTAATATTTCAGAAGTGGGCACTCCTTTTTCGTTCCACCCCACCGCGGTATAATATTCGGATTTTAGCTTCTCAAACGCATTTTTATCTATTGATTCTCCTTTATGCGGTCCCGAGGGGAGAGGTTCCCAAAATCTAGACGGTAGCGTATCGTCTTGCTTTGATCTCCATTCAGCATCCGGTCCCCCAAGCAGTGACACCGTTCTCTGTAATTGTAAAATTCTTAACCCATTTTCGCTGAACCAACTTTCTTTTGTTAATTCCCAACCTGTAACTGCTTGATAAAAACTTGCAATTTGATCAAACTCTAAGGTAAAGGTGGTAAAGAAACAATATATTCCAGAATCGCTAAGAATTGAGTATAATTCACTTCCATCTCCATCAATAGGAAGAGAAGCTGACGAGGTATGGTCTCCTGCTTGAACCGATACGCTATATCCAATCGAAGTTGTTGTAACCATATCTTCACCGCTTCTGATGCCGTGAGCTCCGATTGCCATACCTTTAAGCTGAACTGCATACTTGAGAACTTCTGATTTTTTCGTTTCTTCAAGTTTCAAGGCCGCCCGATATATACCTTCTGCTAATATGTCTCCAATCCCTTCTCTAAAAGCAATTTTTCTGGCTAATTCTGCAAACGCATCAACATTTCCCCATTCGAGATTAATTCCTCCTAAATCTTCTTTTGAAAGGATACCTCTTTGGAATAATTCTCCGGTAAAACCCAAAATTGCTCCGCCTTGAATACCACAAAATCCTAATTCTTCAATTACATACGATAGATAAATGTTCTGTTCCGGTGAAAAAATGCCCAAGTTAGTCCCCAGGAATGCCTCAAGCTCGTAATCGGGATTATCACAGATTGCTCCAGCGTATTTTCCATCTCTTAACACCCCCAATTTTAGGCATGTAACAGGACAACCGTAATCTCCCCAGTATTTTTTTACCCAAAGTTTGTCGAATTCTTCACCTTTATAACTTTTCTCATCATGCCATTCTTCCTGCCAATTTCTGACTGGCTCTGAACTTGAGTCAGCGCCAAACGTATATCCTCCCGAGCCCGTACCCCAACGTCTAAAAAATTCTATCTTAAAACAATTATTAGAAAATTCCTGCGATAGTTCGAGCATTTTATCCTGATCAATCACATCTGGTAAGGACCCAAAACCTTTCACAACCACAGCTTTCAAGTTTTTAGAACCCATTACACCACCGTATCCACCGTAACCAGCAGCGTGTGCATACTTTGCTTCTACGGCTGCTACTCTGGATTTATTTTCTCCCGCAGGACCTATGTAAAGCACCGAAGGTTCCTTAAACTGTCCATAATTAGGATGAATCTTTTTGATATCGTTAATCGAATCCTTTACGAGATAACGCATAGATTCTCTGCCATTTTTCCCCCATATGTGTGAAGCATCTTTAATTTCTATGTGATCGTCACAAATAAATACGTAATTCGGTTTTTCAGCCTTTCCCGTAAAAATTATTCCGTCATAGCCTGCACATTTTAATTCCACGCCAAACTCTCCTGCGACTGTGGAACCTATAATTCCATTACCTTGTGGGGATTTTCCAGTTACGCAAATTCTAGCACCAAGAAAATATCCCGTTAAAGGACCAGTAAGCATGAGTAAAATATTTTCAGGACCTAGAGGATCAATCATCTCCCACTTTTTTCCAAGCCGGTTCCACAATATCTTTACTCCTAAACCTCTTCCTCCTATATAATCCTGTAGAATTTTATCTGAAAACGTAATTTCTTCAACTTTTTTATATGTCAGATTTATTTCCAGAAATTTTCCCGCATAACCATTCACCATTCATACACCTCCTCAGTTGCTTTTTCACCCAATAGTTTTCTTGCAATTTCATATGCAAGTTCCTTAGGAGTTTTTGTGGATGCTTTTTCCGTTTCCGCGTCTTGACCCTCTAAAAGAATCAAAGTTTCCCACTTACCTTCTTGACAAGCCGCTGTACATTTCGGTTTTCCACCACATAAATCGCAAATCACTATATAACCGTCTTGAGGATGGAGATGGGGTACACTCCCAGGACAGGCGTTAATGCACGTTCCACATGCGGTACATTTCGATTTATCAGTGATTACGGCTCCTGTATGATCGTCTATTGATAGAACTTCCTCGGGACACGCCTCAACGCACGGATAATCTTCACATTGAAAACAAAGATGAGGTATTTCAACACCTGGAACAAACATGAAAACTCTAACTCTTGATGCTTCCGGCCAAATTTTCCCTTCGTGATGTAGAGAACACGCAATCTCACATCTTCTGCATCCGCTGCATTTTTCATAATTTCTTTTTATCCACAGATTATTTACATCTTCCATATCAATACCTGACTACTTTTATATGACCATTTGTTATTAATTCTTTTCTTATTTTTTGTAAACTAATAAACGATGATAGAATTGCTAATTATTAAGCCAAACGCTTAAAGAATTCAAAAATATATTGATTAACTCACTACGGAAATACTTACAAACTCAAATAAAGTAAATCTAATGAAAAAAAATTAAGATTCTAATAATAAGGTTATATAAAGTATAAAAAAACTTTTCGTTAGTAATTCCAATTATTTTGAGTTTTAATTTTAAGCTCATAAGTGAATCTCGAATTTCAGACAGAATTTTCTCTTTCCACGCTAATAAGTGAATATTCATAATTTACATAATTTAGTCATTCTATTAAAAAGATACACATCAAGGAATAATGAATATTAAGCACTTTTGCCGTGGAGTTTCCTTAATTTATCCTTCCAAATTTTGAAATTACTTCTCCTTACTTTGTAAAGAGGTAGGTGCTTCTTTTTTTGGTCTTCCCAAATATCTTGGAGTAGTTTTTAGATATTGCTGATAATCCTCACCATATTTCTTCTTTAAGAAAGTTTCTTCAAGGAGGACAGTCCAGTGAAAATAAGGTATAGTAATGATGAAATAAATTAAAAAAATGATGCTCCAGATTGATTCAGACCAACCCATTAGGGTTAAACCTAAATACATGATTGTTGTACCTACATAAATTGGATTTCGTGAGTAATGATGAATCCTGGAAGTCGTAAGTCCTTTATTATATGCAAATGAATGCAATGCTATCTCTCCAATAACCAAACCTACAATAAATATTGGGAATCCAATAAAAAATAACACCCCAAAATTAACGGGAACAAAAAAACTAATTGCTAACCCTCCAAATAGCCAGATCATTGCAATGACAATAATCTTTTTATCAGCAAATAAAAATTCGGGATCATCAAAAGGTTTTCCTCGTTTATGATTTGCCCATACTTGCGTAGAATATGCTATTACATAACTAATTCCATAAAAAATCCATAAATTATTGAGAATTGACATAACAATTTCACTTAATTAGGTTCTTTTTTTCTTGATTTTCCTAGATATCTTGGTGTTTTTTCTAAATATTCTTTATAGGATTCACCATATTTCTTGGAAAGAAATTTTTCTTCCATTAATACGACCCAATGAAGGTAAGGTATGGTTATTAGAAAGTAAATGAAAAAGATGATACTCCAAATCGATTCAGACCACCCCATTAAAGCTAATCCAAAATAAAATATGACCCATCCCACATAATTTGGATTTCTTGAATATTGATGTATTTTTGATGTAACAAGTCCAGATTTCTGTGCAAAGCTGTAGAAAGTGAGTAAAACTATAATAAACCCTATTGCACCAAAGATTAATCCAATGTAAAAAAGGAGCCCAAAATTTACGGGTACAAAAAGGCTACTAGCAAATCCTCCAAAGATCCATATCAAGGAAAGTACAAAGCCAAACTTTTTACTCTTTAGAAGTTCTGGGTCTTCAAATGGTTCTCCACGTTTATTATTAGCCCATAACTGAACAATCATAGCAATACCATAACCGCTGACATAAACTACCCATAAATTTATTGACACTGTTCTATCACACTAATTACAAGCTTTTTTTGAAAAGTAAATATTACAATAAATTTAAAACATTATATAATTTAGAAAAATAATTATTAAAAAAATTAGCTATTTAAAGCTTTATTAAATTTGGGATGATAGGTTTTAACGTGTTATTCAAAATCATTCCTATATTTCGATATTACTAGGGTTTATGGATCCATGTATCATTTTTTCTTTGATTTATTAAATTCTTTATCATTTATCAAGCTTGCCTTGGTTTTCTTAACATGTACCAAAGAGGTACATCGGTTTTAGGGATTATAGCCCTAAAAAGTGCAATTGGAGATTATAGTTGGGTTGGAGCTATTAATACATTCTTTGACGTAGATCCTGTGAGTCAACCTTCTTCTTTCACGGAATCTCAACACCCGGGACTTCAACCTGTAAAAATTCAATTCTCCCACTTGATCTTTTACCCTCTAAATATTGACTAGTGCAAAGAAAAAGAGTTCTTCCATCATCTCCACCCAGAGTGCAAGCATAAACATTTGTACCTTTTACTTTAATAGTAGAAGTGATTTCACCTCCCTCCAAAACACGTAAGACTTCTGCTTTGGATGGATTTGCAACCCAGATGGCGCCTTCTTCATCAAGACATATCCCATCTGGAGTAAAATCTTTAATTTCCGCCCAAATTCTTCGATTTATTAGATTTCCTGAATTATCAATATCAAAAGCAGTCAACTTACTTCCAAAAGTTTCTGCTACAATAAAAGTTTTACAATCGGGAGTCACAATACATCCATTGGGAAAAATAAGATTTTCTGCAACTATTCTTACATCCCCTTCTTTTGTTACCAGGATGATGCTTGTGGGTTCAGCTGGGGATTCAAGGGACTTAGTGCCCCAATTTCCTATGTAAGTTCGTCCATGGATATCAGTTATGGAGTCATTGCAGTTATATTCTGTAAATTTGCTTAAATCCGCATGAATTTTCAATCCTTCAGGATCTAAACGCATTAGGAAACGTCTTTGCATTGAAACTATAAGCATCTTACCATCATTCAAAAAACCCAATCCCGACGGGGAATCTTGCAATTCTACTACAATTTCTGATTTAGCTTTTTCATCAACGGCAATGACTTTTCTTCCAATAAAATCTGAAAAGAACAACTTTCTGTTCCGCCAACGAGGGCCCTCTGGAAATTCAAGACCAGACAATAATATTTTAGTCTCCATTGTCATATTTATCAATTTGTTGCTCATTTTAATAAAGTTACCTTTTTTATATATTCACCAGACTATTGAAAAAACATTCATAAAATTTTCCCATTCCACGGCATCTCAATCCATGCGGAAGTATTATCTCTAATATTTTTTCTTCTGTAATTTTCTTGGTTAAAATGGACACAAGTTTAACCTAACAAAGCGGGAATTAATTGTTATTGTATAAAGTTTTATTATTTCAAAAATTCTATTTATAATTAATTCTGGACGGATAAAAAAGAAATTAAAAGAAAGCATGATGTAAAGCTTGGTCAAGATGTATTAGAGACCAATAATAGTTATCCAATTGGAATTATTCTAATTGGAGATATTGGAGATGCTAGATAACATGATAGATGAAGATTATGATATAGTGATTATTGGATCTGGTTTGGGCGGATTAACAGCAGCAAGTCTCCTCTCCTGTAAGGGATTTAATACTCTTGTAGTGGAGAGTAGAAGTCGTATAGGAGGGCGATTTTCCACTTTTGAGTATGAAGGTTTCAAATTACCCACTGGTGCGATTCTTATCCCAGATGGGTGGGTGGTAAAATTACTTGAGGAGATGGGAATCAGAACTGAAAATTTAAGACCAATAACACGAGTTTATTATAGAATTGATGGTGAAAGTTATGAAATCCCATCTGAAATAGGAGTACCAAAAGCACTTGATATAATAGATAAGCTTGAAAGAAAGGAAGCTGAAGAGAAGAAGCGCTCAACGAATCCTGTCGAATTAAGTAAGATTATGCGTGGTTATTATAAAAAATTGCGGGGAATAAATCAAGAAGAAATTATAACTGTTCGAGATTGGCTTCTTCAATATACTGAGAATGAAAAAGTGCACGATGCTTTTGATACACTCTGTACAGGATTGATGATGGCTCATTCTTGGGAGCTACCTGTCTCAAAATTTTTCCTCTTCCAAGAAATGAGTAAATTTTACATATCACCTGACGGAAACCTCAACATAGCACAAGAACTTGCTAAAGTAGTTGAGAAAAATGGTGCTGTATGGACTAATTCCCCAGCAAGGAAAATAATTGTCAAAGAGGGAAAAGTTACAAGTGTAATTGTTGAAAAAGCAGGAAAAGAAATTGAAATAAGATGTAAGATGGTTATTAGTAATACAGGAGTTAAAGCGACAGTAAATCTAGCAGGAAAAGAAAATTTTGATAAGGAATATCTTGAACGGGTGCGTATTAAACTCCGACCAAGTCCATGTTTATTGGTTCTAGTCGCAAGTGATAAGCCTCTGTGCTTGGAAGGAATACATGATGGATTGGAAATAATAATGGGATCGCGAAGAATTAAGACTGTTATCCCTATTAGTAATATCTGTCCCGAACTTGTCCCATCGGGGCAACATCTTATGTACACTTCAGCTAAGTCCGAATCGACCCTCCATCCTATGGATATAAAATACGAAATGCAACAAGTTAAAAGTGATATTAAGGAATTTTTTCCAGATTTCGAAAAACACGGTCGAATTTTAAAAATGAGAGCATGTGGTATTATCAATGAATGGCCTGAAGGTCGAACTTGGCTTGGTTATGGTATGCCATTAGAGACGCCGATATCTAATCTATTTAACGTAGGAGATTCATGCATATATCCAGGTCTTATAGGAACTCCTGGTTCTGTAGAAAGTGGTTACCGGGTGGTTGATAGTGTTGAAAAATTATTATAATCCAATTTGAAGAAATAAAAAATTTGATTTTATGGACATTAGTGATCTTAAGATAGGAAGAGAGGGAACATTTATTCCCCCATTTAAAAGTAATATCGCCACAGTTAAAAGTTATGAAAATGAGGGGTATGATTCCATATTTTTTGCCGATCATATCTTAAATTGGATACCGGAATCTATATGGACTCCAGATATTACTGATCTTGCTACAGTTTATCCCAGTCCCCATCTAATATATGATGTTTTTACTATGATGACTGTTGCTGCCTTAAACACAAAAAAGATTTACCTCGGAACAGGAGTAACCGAAGCTTTTAGAAGGAATCCCGCGGTACTTGCGCAAACCTTTCTGACTTTAGATGAATTATCCAGAGGGAGATCAATATTGGGGATAGGAGCGGGTGAAAAAGCAAATACCGTTCCCTACGGAATTAAATGGGAAAAGCCTGTAAGTAGATTAGAAGAAGCCGTTATAATTATTAGAAAATTATGGGAAAATGATGAAGAAATAAATTATGATGGAAATATTTGGAAGTTAGAAAATGCCCTCCTCAGATTAAATCCTTTTAAAAAAGGAAAATTTCCCCCAGTATGGATTGCCGCTCGTGGTAACAGAATGCTAGATATAACCAGCAGATTAGGTGATGGTTGGTTACCTATATTTTTAAAACCAGAAGTTTATAAAGAAAAACTAAGGATTCTTCGAAAATACACGCTGAAAGCAGGTAGAAATGTGGATGAGATTACTCCTGCAGTTATTTTGGGAGTTATCACTGATGAGAATAGTGAAGAAGTCGATAAAATGCTCAAAAATCCAATTACAAAAAATAATTTAATGACGTTATATCATGAAGATTTCAAGCTATATGGATTATCACATCCTCTTGGAGAAAATATTGATGGGACTTTAGAATTTATTCCTACACATTACGATAAAGAGTCATTGCTGCAAACAATTGAAAAGATCCCTGATAAAATGTGTCATGATTTTTACTTAAATGGTAGTCCTGATGAAATTATTGGTCAAATTGAAAATTATGGCAAAGTTGGTGCAAAACATATAATTCTATTTAATGTTTCAATATTATGTGGTCTTAAATATATTCCAAGTTCAAATAAATGCATGAAAAAAATAATTACATATTTTAAAAACTAATGAATTAGGCGTTCTTCTCCAAAACATTCTATAAAAATTAAAAAATTATTAGATAAATATGCCAATAACCTCTCAAAAAATTGATGTTCACCATCACATTGTACCTAAAGAATACCTTGCCGCTTTAGCCTCAATAGGCATTAAAAATGCTGTTGGTGAACCTTTCCCACAGTGGGATATTGAAAATACTATTGCTTTTATGGATAGACAAGGGATAGCTATAGCAATTAATTCAATCTCTGCACCAGGTATTTATTTTGGAGATAATGATTTTACTCAAAAATTAGCACGCAAATGTAATGAAATCTCTGCTCGTATTGTGAATGAATACCCAAATCGCTTTGGTGCGTTTGCTATTTTACCCCTACCAGATATAGAGGCATCCATAGTTGAATTGGAGTATGCTCTAGATACCTTAAAACTTGATGGGGTGGTTTTACTTTCAAATTTTGGGGGTATATACATCGGAGATGCCCATTATGATGCTCTTTTTTATGAGCTAAATCGCAGGAAAGCTGTGGTTTTTGTACATCCAAGCGTACCTCCTTTAGATACATTACCCATGATAATAAAACCCGCAATTTTAGAATTCGTTTTTGATACCACAAGAGCAATTGTTAATCTTATACATAGAGGAGCGACAAAACGCTTTCCGGATATAAGTTTTATTTTTTCGCATGGAGGAGGAACTGTTCCCTTTATAACGTGGAGAATTACTTTTGGAAATAATAAGATCATTAATCAGTTAAAACGCTTTTATTATGATACAGCAGTGTCAGCAACCCCCTATACATTAAGTTCCCTGCTGAGTTTAGTGGAACCAACGCAAGTATTATATGGGAGTGATTATCCATTTTTGCCCGAAAGGGTTGTAAAACTAATGAATGAAGGTCTTCAAAATTATGATTTTGAAAGAGAAACCCTCACGAAAATTGTCCAGCAAAATGCAGTTACTTTATTTCCAAGGTTTAAAGAAATTATATTTTAAAAAATTTAATTTTTCCAGTCTTGTCAAAATCTTAGATTTTTTAGTTAAGCATAAAAATAATGAAATGGAAAAAAAATAGTAATTTGAAATTGGTCTAATTTTCGTTCATCTATTCCGGTGGTTTTTGACCTATCGAGGAATAAGCCTCGTCTACGGTTGACCAAACCTCAATTGTATATTCAAAGCCTGCAATAGCCATGGCAAATAAATTTCCAATCGATTGCATGCGGAAATAAGCTTCTTCAAGTTTTCCTTTACTTACATTCAAAACAGATATGGTCTTGGCACCTTCACTCGTTGATTTAATAGCATTTCCAGGTATTACATCTACTCCTAAAGACTCATCTGGAGGAAATTTTTTATTTGATTCAATTACTTTTTTCACTACATCAACTGTTTTGTCACTTGGCCATTTCGTGAACGTAATTAAATATGGCATATTTTTCACCTCTATTTTAATTATTAATTTAATTTTGTGGTTAAGTTGGTTTTTAAATTAGATTTCGATGTGACTAATTACTAGGTTAGACCAAATTTAAATCTTATACTTTATTGTCAGAAAACGATAATTATTTGGAATTTCAAAAAATAAATTGAAAAAAGAATAAATGGAGTAAATTGAAATCTGACTCTGAATTTACCTTTCCAGCATTGGTTATGAACAACCTTTAAATATGTAATATTATTATTAGATATAAAATATTATGTATACTAGTATACAAAGATACAAAAAATGTGAGCTCAATTAGTACGATACGAATTGATAAGAGACATTTAGAATTGTTGGATAAACTGATATCTCATTTAACCTTACGAGGAAATAAAGTAAGCAAGAAAAATCTTGTAGCAAAGCTGATTGAGGATGCATTAGTCGCTGAAGGTCTCGATGAAGACGATCTCTCAGAGCCAATAACTGAAGATCACGCGTGGAAAGGATTGGAAGATGTTTTTGAGTTAGGCATTGAAGATTTATCAGAAAAAGTTGATGAAATCTTATATCAATTAGATGGGGAAGAATAAAATGGCTGTTTTTTTAGATACAGGGTTTCTATTAGCAATTAAAAACAGCGACGATAAGAATTTCCATATTGCCCAGTCTTGGATGAAAAGATTTCTTAAAAATGAGTTTGGACAAATATTTACATCTACATTAGTGTTTAATGAACTAGTGACCCTTGTTTTGATAAGAATAAAACGTTCA
>Ga0307423_1000752_pt1 | contig 21412 bp, 24 predicted proteins | sample SalMarWE160310MG_FD_202154 | JGI IMG/M metagenome (GOLD analysis project Ga0307423, IMG submission 202154) | Salt marsh sediment microbial communities from the Plum Island Ecosystem LTER, Massachusetts, United States - WE1603-10 | ecosystem: Environmental > Aquatic > Marine > Intertidal zone >...
CGAACAATTTCAAAGGTATCAATGAGCTCATGATAAGGAACCGTACTGGATGAAACCCATCCTCCCAAGTGAGTTCTTCCGTTCAATATGAATGAGATTAATTGAGTTTTGTCAATTCCTGTAAATCCCATTACATTGGATAATTCTAATCCGATTGCACTAGCTATCATATTACTTTCATTGGGTGGATATGGATATTGGGATATGGAGAAAAAATTCTTGTCTGAATCGTATAATGCATCCAAATAACCAAAAAAGTCTTGCATATCGATAGTTTGTTCCATTCCAAGCACTTTTAATGACTTTATTGCATAATACGATGAATATAAGTTAGGATCAAAGGCATCAATGGAATTAAAGGACATGTCCAGATCATTATAAAACCCTCCACTCCCTGCTTGTAATGAATTTAAATACACTATCAGATCATCTATCTCATCTTGATAGGGCGTCCAATCGCTCAATAGCATGTCCAAAGTGATGAGCGCATGGTAGGTATTATCGGCAGTTGATATTAAATATTTCGGTTCCAAATTCATGTCATGGGGTCTTCCAATGAATCCTGAAGTGATGGGATTATAACAGCTCCAGATAAAATCAATGAGTTCTTGGGAGTCAATCGATCCTAATTGATTTAACATTTTCAGGGAAAGAAGTCCATAGCAGGTGACTTCAAGCAGGCTGGTCAAGGGGTAAAATTTTTCTTCAAAATCGACATCCAAGTATCTATAAGCTGTATCGTCTATGAAGCAAGAATTCATAGGTATGTAATGACTCATTATATATTCTCCAACTGCAACTTCATCCACTTGCGAAAGCTTTCCAAGGGCCCGTAATGTAGAGAGTGCTTGATATGTAGCTTGAAGGGTAGGTTGGTAATAACTTGAGAAGTAACCAATAGCATTATATTCAGCCGTCTTTTCGGTCAAAATCTCCTCTAAAAATTCTATGTTAGCATCAGAAGTGAGAGGTGAGACCTCTTGGTGGTCAAAAGAGGGATAATCAGGTCTCCCAATTGATTGTTGCCCCACTACATTGTAAAACATTGTAAATGAGAGCGTCCAAATGGTACATATCAACAATAGACCAATGCTAACCTTCATGTATAATTTCATTTTGTAACCTAAAAATATTGCATTTAACCCTACTGAATCTATAAGTATTTAAACAAAAAAAGAAAAAAACTCTCAACATTACTTAAATTAATTTTATCTAATCAAATTATGTCAACTCCTAATTGTGATAAGAGAAAGCAAAAAATTGGAAAACTAAACTAGCACATAAAAAATAAGGTAAAAATAGAAAGAGTAAAAAATGTCAGTCTCCAATTGGAGACCAACTATCAAGGTCCTACCACCTGCAAGGGAGGACCTTTTGGATAATAATAGTTACATACCTTGATGGTAATCTTCTCGCTGCCCGGTGTTCCTAACGGAATGATCATTTTCGAACTGGAAAACTCGTGTTCATAATCTATTGGTGATTTATTTAATAAAATAAATGATCCTAAATTGGTTCTGACAGCATGCAAGTAATATTCAAAGCTTTCATGAGGATTAAAGATTTTCTGAGCGGTCCCCAATTTAACCTCCATTAGCGATTGAACCAAGGGCATCTCTTCTTCTTGCTCGATTAACCCGAACTTGATCATGATTTTCCGGAGCAGTTCAGATGATTTCACCAAACTTTTAAACCCTTCCACTCGCAAGTGATTGAACACATTTTGTTCCACTTGATGTTGAATGGTACTCATTTGTATCCCAAGATGAGAGCAAATAGTATTCACTTTTAATCGGTTCTGCTTGTCACATAATGCAACAATACTACAAACAACCCCCGCAATCACGGAATCCTTTGTGTTCTTTATGACCTCCCAGAACTTGTACATGATGTTCTTTGCAGTATCGTAAAATTCCATCCCCATTCCGAATTCTTCGGTAATTTGCAGGATTTTTTGTAAGATATAATCCTTCCGATTCCGCTTGCAATAATAAGGGATGAAATTCTTGACTTGAAGCTTGAAAGCGTTAAATTCTTTTTTGGTTATTAAGCTTATCCCAAGGAGCTCATGCTCATTTATCCCCTTACAATTAAGCTTGAAATGAAGGTAAAGAGTGATCGGTACCAATTTTTCAACGCTCCTGAACTTAGTTCCAGGTTGTAGGACTTTTCTAATGGCACTAAATTGTTTGAAAATGGGAAATGATTCAGTTAAAGGAAGATTCAGACCTGATAATATCCTTTTAATCTCTCGTTGTGCTTTGAATTCAACATCTTCCTCACGATCTCGTTCTGAATCGAGTTTTTGCCATGTTTGCAATTGAACTGATTGAGCTCTATTCACTCGTTCTTTATAGGTCCCTATTTGAGTTCTTCCACGAGGAGCATGTTGAATTCTATTTTGATCATAAGGGTGATGGTATTCCAAGACTAAACTTGAGAGGACTATACCACAATTCCCGCATACGTACCCTTCCCGCGTTTGCTTGATGTCCGTGGAATTGCACGCATCACAAGCGAAAATATCATTTTCTACAGAATACTCTTCTTGCTGCCATTTTTTTATTACCATTTAATAACCACTTTATTAATATTTTTTAGCCGATCTAGTCGGCCACAATTTTATATTGCATGAGTTTGATTAAAAAATGCTTTCATTTTCACTTTTTGTGACTGCGATCACTAATTCTAAGGGGATTATAATAAATTTTCATGAAAAATTAGAGAGATACTAAGCCAAAATATTACAAATGGTTAAGATTTTTTATAATTAAGAAGAAGAGAGAAGAGATAAAAAAATGGAATTTGAAAATATTTTTCATCACTTTCATTTCGTGGATCACTTTCAAAAATAATTCGTGAATAAATAAACGCGAATCGATGTTATTTCTTAATTTGATTCCAGTAATGAAAAAGAATAGCTTTTTCATTATCTATCTAGATGAGGAAACAATTTATTTTGGTTGATTGACTCGCGTGGGTTCATTTTTTAATTTTGCTTCCTCAAGTTCCTTTTCACGCGTGCTACTCTTTATTTTTAAGAACTTATTTAAACTCAACTAAACTTTAAAAATTTGAGTTACTCCTTTTTGAAGTTAATATTATTTTATAATGTAATATAGATTGGAGATATGAATTTTCCATCAAGTTGATGGAGAATTGCAAAACTCAAAAAAATCATGGAGCAGTATCTTAATGCCCTAAAAAAAGGATCCTAAAATATTTTTCACAATATTAGGTAGATGCAAAATTCAGTAGTTATAAGACCCAAATTAATGGCGTGTTTTTTGTAAAAAAAAATTTCCTAAAAAGTTTATAACTATTTAGCTTCTTTTGATTACACGGTGATTATATTAATAATAAAAAATAGGAAACTTTCAGAAAAAGAACTTTCACAAATTTTTAACGTGGTAAAACATCCATTGCGGAGAGGGATTCTTAAACTTTTATCTAATAGTCCACAATCTTATACAATGATTTTGAAAAGCCTTGAGATTCATGAAAGCAGCATTTTAAACTATCATTTAAGAGAAATGGACGATTTATTGATTAACAAAGATGATTGTGGAAAATACATATTAAACGAAATCGGAGAAATTTGTGTGCAACTTATACTTAGAGTCAAGGAAAAAGAGGATATTCAAAGTATCAATACACTTCAGTTAATGGTAGAAAAATTAAAATCAACATTATTTTGGATTCAAATAGTATTCTTACCACTTTTAGTTATTTTAGCATTAGAACTCTATTTGCTAAATATTATTAATTTTGGATCTATTCTTGAAATTTTTACTTCAAGTGTGATTTTTAGTACAATATTTGGAACTAGTTTCATCATAATTAATAAAGAATTGGGCATTACCTTAGAAAAGAAAGAGAAAATCGGAAATTATTCCATATTATTTACCGTTTGGATACTGGTTCAAACAATATTCACTCTTATATAGTAATTAGTTATTTTTTAATTAAAGGGTTCCAATTTTTTGTTTAAATAGAAATGCATAAGAATCCTCAATAGGAATTAATTTGAGGTACACATGAAATGGAAGTTGACGTTGCAATATTAATTGAAGAAATGAGAAGTGAAGAACCTTTTGATTATGCTGCGTTTTTTGATTATTCTCGATTCTTACCTCCTGGAGAATTGAGTCTATCAAAAGACAGTAATATCGCCTGGTAATTTTTTTTTTAATATTCTAATTTTTTTTATTTAAAAATAACGATTGGCATCTTCTTGCAGAATATAAATAAGAAAAAGTCAAAAAAAAAATGTACTTATCGATAAGTATTTGGCTCTGGTTTCTCGGCATATGGGTAGTATCGCAAGCCACAAAATCGGTTCTGAGTCGTTCAAGGGGATTAATTCGTGGTATTTTTAACATCCTCTTTTTTTTCGGAGTGTTTGTTCATGAATTCAGCCATCTGATGTTTTGTTTCATACTACGCGTCCCAACCAACGGAATGAAATTTCAATTCTGGGATAGAAGAATCGGAATGGTAAATCCTGCAGGTTCCGTGGGTTTACCAGAATTCCCTCGGATGTCAATGATGCAAGCTTTAATGGTGGGTATTGCACCATTATTTGTATCCACTTTCTTGTTCATGGGATGCTTAGATCTGATTTTCACGTTTGAAACAACTTTTGAAATTCAACTGTTCATAATTATTCTTGCGATTTCCATAATCTGTACAGCAGCTCCTTCTGGAGTAGATATTTCGAATATTCTTGATGCTGCAGCTGGAGATCCTCTTCAATCGTTCCTTCAATTTTTATATGCGGGTGCATCCTTAATGATCAGTATTTATATCGTGGATTTATCGGGCATTATATTGCCTTTAGAAGTGCTGTATTACATATCATACTTTACGCTTACAATTATCATTTACTTATTAATTATCCTTATAGTTAGGATGATAAGAGCATCTTTTAGACGTGCATTTCCTACCGACAGTTATTCTTCACAGCAAGTACTGCGAAAGAGGCATAAACCCAAAAAACCACCAAAACATGAGGAGGGGAGTTGGTAAAATGAAAGGGATGTGTTTAATAGTTGTTGGATTGGCATTTTTCATGGTATACCAAACGAATCCCATGGGAACACTCATTATTGCTGGAGTGATACTTGCTGGTTATGCGTATATTAAATCAAGAAAAAAAGGTGGTTCAAGGAGAAATGGGTTATTTTTTGGGAAGGGAGTGAGATCGATGCAAGAAAATTCTCCAATTAATGAAATCATGACAATGTTTTTAGTCCAGCAGATTTTGGATAAAAATCGTGAGAAGCTATCATCTTCAGAATCTCAAGAAAAGGATCAAGAAATATTGGAATTGGAACAAAAGAAGCGAGAAATCCTGTCCCTATTGGAGTGAAATGAATAATGATGAATGTATTATCCTTACTCGAAAATAATTTGAATGAGAGAGGTCAAATTATCTCCATTTCTGGTTCCTCAGGAACGGGGAAAACGACTCTTGCTCTTCAATTTGTTGCGGAAGCATTGACTGTTAAGGTTCCATTTGAAGAACAATGTTTGTGGATACAAGCAAGTGAATGCTTCCCAAAAAAACGACTGGAATCAATGTTACGATCTGAACCCTCAACCCTGAATTTCTTGTTGAAAAACACGTTTATCGTGCCATCAAGGAATGTCTATCATGATTTTGATGAACAATCCAAATCGTTACGTGATATTCCTTTACAATGTTTACCCCCTGAGATTAAATTTATAGTTATTGATAACATCTCTCATCATTTAAGATATCGAATAGCTGAAGTAAATGATTTTGCAGGTCGGTCTAAGATTATAAACAGATTTTTTGATGAGATCTTATTTCCTCTCATCATGTTTTGTAAGAGAACTCAGATTCATCTCATTTTGATTCATGAAGTATCACAAGATCCTGAAACCGGAAAAACTAGATCATTTTATCATAAATTATTCGATAGAATTCAAGACATATCAATCACTTTAACTCGACCAGGTTATAGTAACTTGAAATCTCAGATGCAAGTCGAATTTGGTGAGGAGGGATTTACAAAATCTTATATATTGGATGATATAGGATTAGTCCTAACTACTTAATTCTTCTCTTCAGAGACATGAATTTTCTGATTAACCCTTATTAAGTCCTGTATAACTGCACTTAAAGGAAAAAAAAATTTCAAGAATCTATCTTTTTCTTTAAATATGCTGGATGATATTTATGTTACATGTCAAGCCATTATGATTCTGATACCAACGATACCAATTCGGTCGTGATATGTTCAGTGTGCCATTCCGAGATTATTGATCTAGTCGGAGTATATCAATCACCAGTAAATTTTGCAGTCGTGTGTAAAAAATGTTTGTCCCGGTTTACGCATAATGACATCGAGATGATGATTGGTCTCTTTTTTTTATATGGAGGCTATTTTGGTAAATTAAAAAATAGAACTTTCTCGTTAGAAAAGGTGCTTTCAAGCATAGAAATGCCCATTAGCAAGGAAGAAGTTGAAGAGATGAATCAAAGGTTAATGCATCAAGCGTTAATTCATGGGCTCAGGCCATTTGAATTCAATAAAAAACTGGCTCTTTATACTGGTTATTAGTGAATGATCTAACTTTTTTGATATGAAATCAATATTTTATAGAATTTTTTATTTAAAAGCTTTTAAATTAATTTCACCTTAAAATTGAAATTTATTATAAAAATAGCATAAAAATGAAATATCATGGCAGAATTGGATTTAGTAAAAAATATTAATGCCAGGCAGATCAAACTCTTGCAAGAAAGCGGCATCAGCAGCGCAGAAGCGTTGGCAATGTCCCCACACATCATAATAAGCGAAATCGATGGACTTGGGGAAAAGACGGCAAAAAAGCTCATTTGGAATGCTCGAAATGCATTAGGAATGAGCGAATTTATCACTGCTGAAGATATTGATGAGAATACTCAATACATCACGACCGGTTCAGCCGAATTGAACCGAATACTTGGAGGAGGTTTTCAAACTGGAAAACTTACCGAAGTTTATGGACCCTTCAAATCGGGTAAAACTAATTTAGCTCACACGATTTCAGTTTCCGTCCAATTACCGAAAAATAAAGGAGGGTTAGGAGCTAAAGTAGCATATATTGATACGGAGAATACTTTTTCTAAAGAGAAAATTAAACGGATTGCCAAAAGATTCGGGATGGATCCAAATAAAGTACTTTCTGGCATCTTTCATGCTAGGATTTTTAGTTCTGATCATCAAGCTCAAATGATAACTAAAGCTGAAAGCCTTTGCAAGACGAGAGGAGTGCGACTTATCATTATGGACTCCCTCATGGCACTCATGCGTGCTGAGTACGTGGGTATCGGAATGCTCGCCAGGAGACAAGCCGTGCTTAATAACATGATTCATGCACTTTCAAGAATCGCAGAAACCTATAATTGTGCAGTTTTGCTCACAAACCAAGTTGCCACCAAAATGATGGGCATGTTCTCAAGCGACGATGCAATCGGTGGAAATATAATAGCCCACGGTTGCCATTTTAGAGTAATGTTCCGAACCAAGGGATTTTCATCTAATAATTCCTTAAAGCGCAGGGCAGTTATTGTGGATGCACCAGATTTACCTCCAGAGGAAGCTGAATTCTTTATAACTAGCGTAGGTATTGCCGATACAGAAAACGCTGAAATACCCAAAGGTGATACAAGTGGGTTTGAGGTTCCTTCATTATACGAAGAAATTGATGAAGATGAAGTCGTAGCTCCTAACGAGCCTGAAACTATCCCTGAAAATGATAGCGATGAAGAAAATCTTACCAGCGTAAAGGGAATAGGAGTCGGCATGGCTGTTCAACTCAAGAAAGCGGGAATCAATTCGGTAGACGAGTTAATATCTGCTCAACCAGAAGAACTAGCCTCAAAAGTGAGTGGTGCCTCCCTGAAAAAGGTTCAAGAATGGCAGGGTAATGCAAAGGGCATGATCCAAGCATAAATCAAATTTTTATTTTTTTTAACATCTTTATTCTATTCTATATTTTTACTTTCGAAGTTATTCATGCTACAAAAGATTGATATGGTTGAATTCACTGCAATAATTCTTTAGAGAAATTAACTCTAAACTAATTTGCTCCAAGTGAATTCTCTTTTATAAAATTCCACATCAGCTCATTTACTTTTTCAGGCATTTCTATAGTAAAAGCATGACCACAACCCTTGAGAATTTCTAATTTTGAGTTCAGAATTTTTTTATGCAAGAATTCTTGATGAAGATACGGGATTAATCTATCTTTATTTGCCCCAAGTATTAAAGTAGGAATTCTAATTTTATTTAAAACTTCACGTGTATCATGTGTATTCATGGCATTACCTTGATTCATGTAATCTTGAAAGTGAGTAGGATCCTTCATCGGAGTAATAAAAAGCGCATCTTCTTTAAGAGAATCAAATAACTTTGGATCATCTTTTAATTTTCTAATAAAAGTTCTTGAATGCGTAAAAGGTAATAAAGCTTCAACTTGTTCTTCTAAATTCAAATCTTTAATTAATTCAAAACTCTGAAATAAAGGTCCTGGATCATAAAAAGCAGATGTGGCACAAAGAATTAAAGTCTTCAATTTCTCTGGATATTTCAACGCAAAATTTTGAACGATCATTCCTCCCAAACTAATACCGCATAAATGAATTTTATCTTGAATATTTAAATGATCTAAAAGAGCCTTAATATCTTCCACAAACATATCCATTGTATAATGATAATTTGGTCGTGAGCTTTTCCCCACTCCACGATTATCTAATGCGATAACTTTCATTTTTTTTTCAAAATAGGGGATTTGAAAATTCCAGCCTTGATATTTTGTCCCAAATCCATGTACAAGAACTAAAGGCTCCCCCTCACCTCTCATTACATAATTGATTTCAATATCATTATGTGTGAATATTGGTATTTCCATCACCCATTTGTATTTGTACAATTTAGTATATAAGAATTATGTTAAAAGATTTATGGAAACATGAACTTCTTTTTGTATTTACTATTAATCTCTTTCGTTGTAAATTTCAATTATTCTTTATTGAGAATTAGCTTAATTATTTCTTTTAATTTAGGAATAAGGTTTTCAAGTACATCCCATACTAAATCATAATCAACGCCAAAATAGTGATGGATTAATTTATCTCTCATTCCTGCGATTTTATTCCATTCGATCTGTCTATATTGGTCAGATATTTGTTTAGGAATAGTTTTTACAGCTTCTCCAATAATCTCTAAACTTCTAACAAATGCTCGTTTTAGAGTTTCATCTGAAATGAACAGATCATGCGTTAACCCTTTTGATTTGGTTGAAATATAATCTAACTCAGTATTAATATGGTTGATTTTGTCTATATAATCATCAGAATTTTTCAAAATAAGCCTCCTTCAAGATTTTAGGCTTCATATAAGGACTGATTGCTTCCATTGTCAGTAAATCTACTTTTTTCTGCAAAAGACTTTCTAATAAAAATGCTACTTCAATAAAATTATCATAATTTTTTTTTCCTTCCTCAAACTCAACAATAAAATCAATATCACTCTCCATAGTATTATCTCCTCTCAACATGGAGCCAAATAATCCAATCTTTATGACATTATAAATCTTTAATTCTTCTCTATGTTGCTTTAGAAGCTTGAATATCTCTTCTTTATTTAAGGAATTCATGATTTTCTCACTCGATAGGTATTATTCATATTTATTAAATCTAATCATCCTTATTTTTTTTATATCAATATTTTAGATATTAGAAAAGAAAAAAACCAATTATCTAAATAAGAATTCAGAAAAAAAAGTTAATCATTCATTTCTTCTTTACGCTTTCGATATATCATCATGACCCCTATTATCACCATGACTCCCCCCACGCCCATTCCTGCCACCATCAACGTTTCTGGAGGGAGGGAAATTCTCGGGTTATCGGAAGGGGTCGTTCCATTGACGTCAGTAGGATCTTCACCCGATGCAATAACCCCCTTATTTACCATTGCATACGCAACATTTATGTTTTCATGACCTACATCAACGTAAATTTCAATCCGTATTGAGTAAGTTCCTCCTTGAGATGTACCAAATAAAAATGAATTGATTTCTGACACCCCTGCTAACGAATTATTCAAGAAAACTGCATAAGGAAGGTCATTTGGATCAAACACCGTTAAATCAACACGATCCACCGTGCTTAAGTTTCCTTCAGCAGATACGCGTCCGATATAGAATTTATACGAATAATCTGATTGGAACGAAAATTGGTGGATGATATAGGTCTGGTTGGCATTAAATCGCGTTACCTCGTACAATGCAAAATTAATCGGGTCCCATTCAGAAATTTTCTCTCTCAGGCACTCATATTCTTTTTCAATCTTAATGTGAATATTTACGTTAAATATGCTTTCCACTTCGAAAGAAAAAGTATGATTGCCTTTCATGGCTGTTCCAAAGGGTATTTCTTGATAACTTAAATCGTATGGAACTTGCTGTAAGGTACCATCATACACGATAAAAAGTTTTTCGTCAGGATCATAAATTCGAACCGTTATATTACATGAATGGGGAGTGACCAACCGAACCCAAGTGAAATACGTGAAATCCGCCAAAAGAGGAGTATCTGAAAAATTTAATGGAGCTCCTCCAATCTCAAATGTGAAAACTTTATCCACGAGGATTTCCTCTTCAGCACTTAGATGAATTGAACTGGAAGGCTCCATTCTCACCACATTTTTCCCAATAAAATCATGAGGAATAAAATTAGATGCCGTGATTATGATAAAAAACAATAAAAAGGTTAACATGAAGATGGTAATTGTGTTAATCTTAATATCCATGCACCTCTAATTCTTCAAATTCCACGATGAGTTCGGCGGTAACGGGACATTTGTCGTATTGAATGCAGGTAAAACAAGGCTGATCGCTCCAAAAATAGGCTTTCTGGTTCGGACGATCTACTATAATTATTGGAAATCCAGATTGTGGACAAAATAAAGCAGAATTGCTGAGATTCCCTCGTTTTGGTAATGCATAGGACAACCCGCAATTATCGCATTTCACATATCGTTTATAATTCTTCGTTTTAAAAATCATCAAGGAACCATCACATTGAGGACAAGTTCCTATCTCGTCTAATTGTCTCATGTCATCAAAACCTTATCTCATAATTAAAAGATAAAGAGGTAGTTAAGAGAGTTTCTTGACATTTTTATTTAAAGAAAAAATGAAAAATTACTAAATCGGGACTCCACCCATTTTTTTTTTTAAAAAGAAACACATAAAAGTAATTTCATAATGGTGATATTAGATTATCTTGATAATCTGGGATCTGGAATGGAATTTCTTCTTGCGTTAGGCTCCATATTGGGATTTATAGGAGTCGTGGTTGGGTTCATTGTCTTTGTTTGGGGTGGAGGTCGCTTGCGAAAGCACATGTTAGGTGTAATTGTTTTCTCGATTGCCTTATTAGCAGTCTGTGGAATAGAAACAGGTGTGAAATACTTCCATATCTTTCGCTAAATTGATTCCAATCATAAGTTAATAGTTTGATTAGTAAAAGTAGAGGTTATTATCTTTTTGAATGGAGAAATGATATTTTTTCTAATAAGCTTAAAAAGTGTATATTATAAATTAAAAGAAATCTAATTAAATTAGCCCCAATCGCATTTATATCCAGTACCTCCTGAAGGCCACGTGAAATTAATTGCTTCCTCCTGACAAACATACCAACACGATGCACATTCCATGCATTTTTCTAAACTTTTTATCTTTGCTTTTTTTTCAACCATTTCAAAGCAACCTGCAAGGCATACTTTTACACAGTTCATGCATCCTATGCATTTATTTTCATCAATTTTTATGAAATCTCCAGTTTTTTCAACCCATTCCACACCAGGGAATTCTTTAAACGTTCTTACCACTTAAAAGTTACCTCTTTTTTGTTCTGAAAAACGATAGGATTTGCATTTTCGACAAACTTTAATATTTTTTTACTTAATCGATTTAAAATAGGGTCAAATATCTTTAAAATAAAAAGATAACCAGGTTCAATAATCGGTAGAGTTTTTATCATAAAATTATTCAAAGAATTTGAAAATGGAAGTAGAATAAAGGAAAACAGTTTTCTCTTTTTTTTAAGCGCTCTTAATAAGGTATCCATTAATCTCAAAATTCGCATCAATCTCCTTTCCATTTTTCTGAGCTTTTTAGAAGGTACTTTTTTGATTTTTTTTCCCCCAGGGTGATCATACGTCTCAAAGAGCCAATTTTGAAAATACCTAAAAAACATCTTTATCCATTTAGTTATTATAGTTGAGTCTTTATAAACATAAGAAAGAAGAGTTTTAAAAAAGGGAGTCATAAAATGGGTCAATGCCCCCAAACCCCACCCATTATGAATATATTTTTCCAGCTTTTTTAAATCGTGCTCTTTTTGGGCAATCCGTAAATCATACCTATTTCTTCCGGAAATTGACCATTGAATTATTGGATGTTCCTTTATCTTTCTATCATATTTCTCCAAAAATGATTCTGAAGTATTTTTGCTTTTTATTGCTTCAATCGCTATGTCAGCAGCTATTTCTGCAGAAAACCAAGCTGCAGGGACTCCATCACATAATTCTGTGCTTTCAAGTCCTGCTGCATCTCCAATCAATATCATACCGTTTGTGTGATTAGGCATAGTACGTAAGTCTTTGTTCAAACCAACATATATTTCAAATCCGGCCCACATCCTTGCCCTTAATTCAGCATGAGGTGCTACTAGATTTTTCCACCAAGATAATTTTTCGGTAATGTTGCGATGGTATTCTTTAAAATTATTAGTCAAATTTGGGACCATATTGCCATTTTTCCTTAAGCACTGATCTTGCATAAAGTGAAGAGAATTTCGATAAGGCCAAACCATTAGACCGTTTCCATAACCAAGAGGAGGTGCTATCTTTTGTTCATCCCATCCCCAACACATTTTTACAGAATAACCAAAAATCTTATCAATAAATTCTTTTGGCATGATATAATCATACACGTCTGCCAATGAAATAGTATCAGGTATATATTTTTTTCTTATACCTGCCTTTATTGCTAAAAGTCCTTTTGAACCTTCAGCATCAATGACAATTTTACTCCTTATTTGCTCTCCTTTATCTGTTACAATTCCTTTAACATAATGATCCTCCTTGATTACATCTATTGCTGTTGTAGATTTCTTCAATATCACACCTGCATCAACCGCTTTTTTAACTTCCCATTTGCAAAATGGCTTACAATATACATTATACCCAAAAGCAATTACAGGAGAAAATGGTTTTGGAACTCTTAAAGAATCATCAATTTCAATATCTCCTTTCTCAATATCCTTTATGATATAATTAATAATCCCATCAGAAGGGCGTTCTAATGGGGGATTGCCATCTCTAATAAAGTCTGGTCCAAACAAAAATCCATAAAATGGAATGGTCAATCCAGAAATTACCTTGTCTCCAACGTTCTCAGATCTTTCAAGCAATAGTGTCCTCAATCCCGTTTCTGCACATATCTTAGCAGCAATAGGTCCGCCAAATCCCGCACCAACCACAATAACATCAAATTCTTCATCCATTTTATGACTCTTCCTAAATTGTCAATCCTTTATATATTAAAGGTTCTGTTGAGTTAGATTATATTTTTTTATAGATTTATATTTGTTATTATTAGTAATAAAACTAATTCTATAATTTTACAATTACAAAATCATACTTCTCTATTTTTTTTATGCTTTATAGTAAATAAATAGGATTACAAAAAAAAGGTTAATTTAGTGGAATCCTGGAGTAGTGGTTGGTTTGTAGACAGTCATTCCAAAAAGTACTAGAGTCCCACCCGTGAGAAATGCTCCCATATAGAGAAGTAGAAATCCCAAGATCATTCCTCCATACCATATTTTATGACCGATGATTAATTTTGCTCCTACGATTAGAAGAGTAAATCCACCAACGGTTTGAAATATCTTTCCTAAATAATCAAAAACCAATCGAAAAGAAGTCCCAATAAAGTATCGCAAAGTGATTCCATAAAATGGCATGAAAACCAAGAGGAATAGTACCATTGCAATCACGATAATTGTAACCCTGCTAGTTCTTCTTCTTCTTCCATGATGACCGTCCTCATCATTAGTATAATACGAATACTCATTATGCAAATAATAATCTTCATGACCCATGAAATAATTCACCTTCTTATTTCTCCTCAAATCCTATTGTTTTAATTTAAAGAAAAAATCACCAGTGAGAATTTGTCTTTTATATATTTATAGCTATGAATGTTATCATGGGAATCAAACTTCGAGATTTAGTCAGAAATATACCAATTGATGCATCTGAATTAGCAGGTAGTGTTATTGCAATTGATGCACCAAATATTATTTCCAGTCTTTTCTCGTTTTCCCATAAAAATTCTGCTGAAACTCAATTTTTTCTAGATGGCACTCAGCGTCCAATCTCTCACCTTTACGGGTTATTGTACCGCGTGAACTTTTACTATTCTAAAAAGATTTTACCGATTTTTTGTTTTGATGGGATTGATTCAGAGCTCAAAAAAATTCGTACCAAGGATCGGCTCAAGGATTTCTTATTTACCGAAAGATGGTTCAAGCAAGTATTAAAGGATGGTGATAAAAATCGAGCTCGAGGAATAGCGATGAGTTCAGAATATCTTTGGCCCAATATTATTAAGGAATCAAAAGCCTTACTTGGAGCTTTAGGTGTCCCTTACATCGAATCTCCTGCTTCTGCAGAATCGCAATGTGCTCAGTTGGTCAAGGACGGCATAGCCCGTTATTCTAATTCGCAAGATTATGATTCACTTCTTTTTGGATGCCCTCGCGTGGTACGAGATCTTTCCAAATCCTTGCGCAGAAAAGAACACGGAAGGTGGACTTATACCAAAATACAACCCCAGCTCATTGAATTAGAACCATCTTTAAAAACGTTGAATATATCTCAATTCCAATTAGTCGATATGGGGCTACTTATTGGCACTGATTACTTCCCAGGGATAAAAGAAATAGGTCCCAAAAATGCGCTGAGATTGATAAAACTCAACGGTACCATCGAAAAGGTGACAGCTGTCGAGAAAGAAAAGTATGATTTTTCCAAATTGAGCACTAGAATCATAAAAGAAGTGCGAAAGATCTTTCTTTTTCCTGAAGTATTACAGGAGTATCCGAGTTTTCAATGGAATCTGCCTCATGAAGAAAGCATCCTCTCAATGTTGTGTAAGGATCATCGATTGAATGAAGAAAGAGTCAATAATAACGTCGAAAAAACAAAAAATAATTATTATAAAACAATCAAGTATTCTTCCTCTCATTTAAATGAGCCTCGCAAGATACAGAAAAAATTACTAGAATTTTGATTTTTTTCTTTAAAAATAAAGAATTCATTTTCATCCAAAAATGTCTAACTTATCGTGATTAAAATGAGTTCTTATAGCGATGAACTGTATCAAATCCTGTTAAAAGAAGGTCTCGAGGATCAAGAGATAGAAAAGGCAATTCGCAAAAAAAGTCAAGAGTTCGGAGGTTTCATGAGCCAAGAAGGAATGTTGTTTCTCATCGCTAAGGAACACGGCATAAATATACGTAACCCAGATTTAGATCCCGAAGTTTATCATTTGGTTGAAGAAGAAATCGATTACGACGAATTTACCATCCCCGTTTCGTCAGTTAGTGAGGGAATGGCAAATATTGTTTTACTGGGGAAAGTAATTAATAAGTTTAATATTAATGAATTCTCGAGAAACGATGGTTCGATTGGAATGGTTGGATCTTTCATGCTACAGGATGAGAGTGGCGCAATCAAGGTGGTGACATGGGATGATCACGTTAAAATGCTTCAATCTGAATATTTTAATGAAGGGGTCTTAGTACGGATCATCGAAGGGTATTCTAAAATGGGAAGGAACGAAGAACTTGAAATACATCTGGGAAAGAGGGGAAAATTAATGCTTTCGCCCGAAGACGTCAGTTTTAATGTAAAGAAACGTCTTGAAAATTTGGACTCATCAGAGAAAATTGCTATAAAAAATGAAGTTAAAAATCACGTATCTTTACGAATCTTGATGCAGAACGAAAAATTTATTCACATGGTGAAGGGTATCGTGAACGTGGAAGAATTCAAAGAAATCACGTTAAAATCGGGACAAGATTCGTACCTCCTAAAACTCACCATCACTGATGAGGAAGATTTTTCTGCTCGGATCATCCTATGGGGCGATGATGCCCTAAAATGCTTGAAGATGATAGAAGAAGGCGAAACCTACTCGTTTTATGATTTGATGGTTAAAGAGAACTCATATACAGGAGAAAAGGAGCTCTCTTTCACTAAAAAATCTTCATTAACACTATCATAAAAATATTAAAAAACTTTTTTTTTTTTTAAATAACTTCCCGCTATATAAGTCATTAATATATTTTTACAAGGAAAGAAAAACACATGACAAACTATACTCCTAAAGATCTATACGAAAATGAAATTACAAAAGTATTGGATAAAATGCGACATGATTATGGGATGCTCACCAGAAAGGGATTCATCCACGGAATGATTGCCATTGACCAAGACGCTAAAATTATAGCCATCGACTCTCGATTTGATCGAAAACTCAATTATTGGGATTTATCCTCGGTAGGTGCGGCCATGTATGGTGTTGCGCGCCAAGCCCAAGACTTTTTCGATGCTGCTGATTTAGTGAGGGGTTCAATCATCTTTAAGGATCTGCAACTCTACGTGCGTTCGGTTGGGGATGTCATTCTACCAAGGAAAGGTAAACGTGAAATTCTCATCATCCTATTGGTCGATAATGAAGTTAATATAGGTGTAATTATACTTCAGATGAATAAGTATGCTGAATTACTACGAAAAACTATTGAGCAAAGCTCGAATACAGTTTCCCGGTTGGAGATGACCGAAGTCGAGCTGAAGAAACACCTCATCAATCTCAAGAAAAAGGTGTTTCAATCATCTTGAATCCCTTAGAGGTGAAATAGAAGATGAGCATTAAAACCGATAAGGAAAGAGATGTTGAGTTATCCGCAACTTCGGGAACCAACAAGTTAGCAGACATCTTGCAGTTCAAGATCGTGTATTGGGGACCGGGTGAATCAGGAAAAACGACTAACTACTTTAGGTTGAGAGAAAAATTCGATGGAGTGAAACTTAATGGTGGTTTATCGATTGAAACCACTGATGGGAGGACCTTATGGCAAGATTCTATTCGCTTATCATTCTACGTGGATATTGGAGATACCAAGGTTAATATCATAACCCAGATCGTCACGTGTACAGGTCAAGAACGGTTCCTTTCCACGAGGGAATACGTATTAGACGGAGCTGATGGAGTCATCTTCGTTGCAGATTCCAATCCTGACATCATGGAAGAAAACAAGCGAAGCTTCAGGGAATTGGTAGCGTTTGCTAGTCCAAGAATGATCCCTTTTTTGGTCCAATTAAACAAAAGGGATCTCTCCAATGCAGTTCCCATTGAAGAATTCAAGAAGCAATTGGGACTCCCAGATTTCGACCGGTTCGAGGATGAAACACGTGTTATATATCCTTGTGTCGCTGTAAATGGGGATAACGTTCGAGAGTGCTTTCAAGACCTGATGTATCAAGTTATTTTTCGGTACTTCACGGCACTTGCTGGGCTTTAATTATACTAATTCTCGATATTTAAGTCTTGAAATAGATATGATAAAAAAACATTATTCAAAATTAATGATTAATTGGGATGATAAAACCTAATGGACGTAGGGTATGATTTTATAACGCCTGAACTCATGCAAGCAATCTTTTTCAGGCAAAAGAACGTGGTGATATATCCTTATTTAGATATCAAGCATTTGCGGGCATTAGAATTATTTACTGTTGGACATTCCGTCATTGAATTGGACTGTACGGCGTTAAACGACATCACTAGCATTTTAGAGCATCAAGAAGGTACCTATTCCTTAAATCCTCCGTTTTTTTTCGTGTACAACGCTAGTAGTAATATCATTCAGTCTATCCAGAAATTGGAAAATGTGAGATACATCATCAACTCCAATGATAATGTAGAAACTTATGCTAATGGAAGTGAAGTATTATTTTATAATAAAAAAAGCAAGAACTTCGTAAATCTCTCTATAGAAAGTAAGAGTGAGTTGGAGTTTGAAAACGAGCTTTTTCACCAATCACATGGAGATCAAGAAGTCTTACAGGATCTACTAATGCGAATCAAGGGCATCTCTACCCGTATTTACAAGGAGTTTGTTGAATCGAGTGACATTAAGCGAGTTCAAGTCATCTTAGAAGAATACGAATCAGTTTTTGCTCGAAAATTTTGGTCGAGAATCCTTCAATTTACTCAAAACTTTTTTAAGATTATCATTCCTGAGGAATTAACCAAGTCTTTGATTAACTCTATTCCAAGAGTGAAATCATCAATATCAAATAATCCCCCTCGAGATAATGAAGATGATTTCTCAAGAGAATATGAAGCCATCTTATCAACGGGTCGAAGTATTGCTCAAGCTTTTATTACTTCACTTCATGATTATAGGAGTGAACACGTCAATCCAGCGAATTTGGAAATTGTTCAGCTCTATGATCCCAAGGAACTTTATAATTATTTACGGAATCATCACTGGAAGGATGGAATCTCAGCAGATTTTATAGAACAATGGGTAGGATTAAAAGATGTATTAAACGATGAAGAAGTTGAATTATTTTTTGAATTATTCTCAAAACTTAACATCTCTACTACCTGTTTAAAATTAAATGAAAAGAATAAAGAAATCACTCCAATTTACACTCAAGCTACTCCATCTACCGAAATTAAAAAGCAAGAACCCCGGTTAATTTCTTCTCCAGCGTATTACTCACCACCTCCTTCAGTTAAGAATTTTAATAAATTTAAAGAGTGGATTTTAGCCCAGTTAGAAGAGTTGGAACGAAAAAGTTGAATTATGAAGAGAGAGATAAAATAAATTTTCAAGTATTTGTTGTTTCTTCCTTGACATATAGGATATTTTGTGGCGTTGATTTAAATTCATCAGTATTAGTAGGTTTTTTGATGAAGGTATTTAGATGCTCGATTTTTTCTGTAATGAGATGTTCTAATAACATTCGAAAAATCTCTCCTTGAGCAAACGTGAATGGCTTAGGATAAGTCCCAATTTTCAAAAGATAAGGTAAAGATTGATTCTCCCTTGAATCAAATTCAATGCTGGTCATCTCTTCCTTGTATTTATGCACAGATTTCCATGAGGAAGGGCATTTTTTAAAAATTTCCTTGAGGGATATCATTTCTTCCAATGACAAGCGTATTGTCTTGCCTTCTCCTTGAGATGTTTTTTCCCAATTACCATCACGTTTTTTTCTTATACATGTTAAAAAGATAAATGGCTCATTTAGCTTCCTACTCCTTAGAATTAATCCTGTTGATTTACCGAAAAATGAATAATCATGGGTTTCTACTATAATTTATCACCATTAAAATATTTTAATTCCATGGATTTATGTTAATATGAATTAATATAAAGAAAAAGGTTACAGACTTCCGATTTATTCAATTATTAATTAATTTTCCTTGATATTCTCGAGAGGGGATGTCCTTTAGCTTTCAATTCAAGTTCATTAAACCACCCAAAGGGAGGTCTCAAAATCTCAAATTTTTCACTAAGCAAGGTTTCAATATCCTTTAGAGCGGATAAACCAAATTCAGGAGAACTAAGTTCTCCGAATAAGTGAGCAAACGATAGAAGAACGATATTTGAAACTTTTAGTTGCGAGGTGATTTTTTCTATCTCATTAATACATTTTTGAAGAATTTGGTTGTCATTTTCGTCCTGTTTCTCGATGCTAATAAAGAATACAATAGAATTCTCAAGCGATCCTTCCTTATTTTTTTCAGTAAGATCTTCAAAAACTTTTGAGCGACTTCTTTTAGTTGTTTTATATCTGAAATATTCACAATGAAAAGATAAAAATCGCATTATAATAAAAGAAAGAAGGAAAAAAATATAAATCATATTATAAAATACAATCTATCTCTTCGCTTGTTAAAGAAAATCATACTATCTTCTTAATCCAAAAAGAGAATGAGAGTAATATTAACTCCTATGAATTAATGGAAATTTAAAAGATCTTTACCACAGCTATATCTAACGGAATCATGACTTATTCTGTAGCACCAAATATTAATATTATAATAATAATTCCATTCAATTATGTCTCTTATTGAAAAACTCGGTTTCGATGCTAATAAAGATAAGGTTGTGATTTTTCATATTGATGATATGGGATTTTCGCATTCTTCAAATGTTGGAGCATTCGAATGCCTGGATTATGGTCTTGCTAGTTGTGGATCAATTATTACTGTTGCTCCTTGGTTTTTAGAAACAGCGTCAATTTACAAGAAAAATCCAAGATATGATATTGGAGTTCATTTAACTCTGACTTGTGAATATGATCTTTATCGATGGCGTTCAATATCAAGTGTAGACTCTGCTACAGGATTATTAGATTCTGAAAAATCCTTATGGAGAACATCAGAAGAAGCTATTGCAAATATAACTCCAAAAGCTGCGGAAAATGAGATGCGCATGCAAATTCAAAGAGCTATTGATGCAGGAATCCAAATTACACATATTGATTCGCATATGGGAGCGGTAATGGACCCAAAATTCATTATGATATATCTAAAATTAGCTCGTGAATTTAAAGTTGCACCATTTTTGCCAAGAGTTTCTGAGGAAGAGCTCTATGCTATGGGGCTTGGTGATAAAGTTGTTCTTTACATGAAATTATTTACTAATTTAGAGAATAGCGGAGTACCACTTCTGGATCATCTAATAATTGATACGTTGGGTCCTCAATCGAATAAGATTAAATATTATTGTAAAAGATTTTCTCAAATAAAACCTGGCTTGACTCATTTTCTATTTCATCCTGCAAAAATGAGCCCAGAATTGCAAGCTATCACTCCTGATTCCGCATCTTGGCGAAATAAGGATTACGAGGCTTTTACAAATCCCCGTTTAAAAGAATGTGCTGAAGAAAATGACTTGCATATAATCGGTTATAAAGAGATCCGAGATTTAACCTATCCATAGATATTTTTTTAAATCAATTCCGAATTCACTCTTAAATTCGATTCCTTCTTCTTTTAATAAATTTTTTTGATAAAAACGATCTTCATTTGAATTTAACGCAATTAAGCCCTTCGAATTAATGACACGATGCCATGGTAAATCGTATTTCTTTGTAGAAGAATGTAGTATCCAAGATACTTGTCTAGCAGCTCGTGGATTTCCAGCAAACTTAGCAATCATTCCATAAGTCAGAACTTTCCCCTTAGGTATGCTTTTTATTATTTTGATGACTTCTTGAGTAAATTCACTAGG